>Ga0335069_10005681_pt1 | contig 18287 bp, 18 predicted proteins | sample Lox_Sample_11_FD_206714 | JGI IMG/M metagenome (GOLD analysis project Ga0335069, IMG submission 206714) | Soil microbial communities from Loxahatchee National Wildlife Refuge, Florida, United States - Lox_Sample_1.1 | ecosystem: Environmental > Terrestrial > Soil > Wetlands | place: USA... | reverse complement strand
CCGAAGCCTTCGTCGAGCGCCTCAGGACGCGTTTCGGCGACCGGTTCTCCACCGCGGCCGCCGTGCGCGAGCATCACGGGCGCGACGAGTCGCCGTTCGAACCGGTGCCTCCGGACGCGGTCGTCTTCGCGACGTCGACCGAGGATGTCGTCGAGGCCGTCAAGGCCTGCCAGGCCTTCCGCGTGCCGCTGATTCCCTACGGCGCCGGATCCTCGCTCGAAGGACACCTGCTGCCGATCCACGGCGGCGTCAGCGTCGACCTGACGCGGATGAATCGCGTCCTGGCCGTGCAGGCCGAGGACCTCACGGCCACGGTGCAGGCCGGCGTCACGCGCAAGCAGCTGAATACCGAGATCCGCGATACGGGGCTCTTCTTCCCGATCGACCCGGGCGCCGATGCGACACTGGGCGGCATGGCGTCCACGCGCGCCTCCGGCACGAACGCCGTGCGCTACGGGACGATGCGGGAGAACGTCCTCGCGCTGACGGTCGTGACAGCCGACGGCAAGGTGATACGCACGGCACGGCGCGCGAAGAAGTCGAGCGCCGGCTACGACCTGACGCGACTGTTCGTCGGCGCCGAGGGCACGCTCGGCGTGATCACCGAGGTGACGGTGAAGCTGTATCCGCAGCCGGAGTCGATCAGCGCGGCGATCTGCAACTTCCCGACCGTCGCCGACGCCGTCCGCACGACGATCCAGACGATCCAGCTCGGCATCCCGGTGGCGCGGTGCGAACTGCTCGACGCGACCGGCGTGCGCGCGGTCAACGCCTACAGCAAGCTGGCGCTGCGCGAGACGCCGATGCTGCTGTTCGAGTTCCACGGCAGCGCCACGGCGGTGCGGGAGCAGGCCGAAGCGGTGCAGCACGTCGCGCGCGACCACCATGGCCTCGACTTCCAGTGGGCGACGCAGCCGGAGGAGCGCTCGCGGCTCTGGCAGGCGCGCCACAACGCCTACTTCGCGACGCTGCAGCTGAAGCCCGGCAGCCGTGCGGTCTCGACCGACGTCTGCGTCCCGATATCGCGGCTCGCCGAATGCATCGGCGCGACGCAGGAGGACCTCGACCGGGCGCCGATCATCACGACGATCATCGGGCACGTCGGCGACGGCAATTTCCACGTCCAGATGATCATCGATCCGAACAGCCCGCGCGATTTCGAGATCGCGGAGGAGCTGAACGAACGGCTGGTGAAGCGCGCGCTGTCGATGGACGGCACCTGCACCGGGGAGCACGGCGTCGGGCTGCACAAGATGGGCTTCGTCGTCGAGGAGCACGGCGAGGATGCGATCGAGATGATGGCGCGGATCAAGCGCGCGTTCGATCCGCTGGACATCATGAACCCCGGAAAGGTCGTCAGGCGATGAGCGTGCCAGCCGCCAACGCACTGCTCGCGGAACGCATTCCGCTCGAGGGCAGCGGCCCCGTCGACGCGACGCGACAGCGCCGCGTCGTCGAACGGCTGCAGCGGATCCTGGAACCGGACTGCCTCCTCTATCGCGAGGAAGATACCCGGCCCTTCGAATGCGACGGCCTGTCGCTGTACCGGCAGCTGCCGATGGTCGTCGCGCTGCCGCGCGACGAGGCGCAGGTCGTCGCGGTGCTTCGCGCCTGCCGCGAGCTCGAGGTTCCCGTCGTGCCGCGGGGCGCCGGCACCGGGCTCGCGGGCAGCGCGTTGCCGCACGCCGCCGGCGTGCTGCTGTCGACCTCGAAACTCAACCGCATTCTTTCGATCGACGCCAACGCGCGCACGGCCGTCGTGCAGCCCGGCGTCCGCAACCAGGCCGTCTCCGAAGCGGTCGCGGGGCATGGCCTGTACTACGCGCCGGACCCGTCGAGCCAGATCGCGTGCACGATCGGCGGCAATGTCGCGGAGAATTCCGGCGGCGTCCATTGCCTGAAGTACGGCCTGACGACACATAACGTGATGCGCGTGCGCGCGGTGACGATCGACGGCGACGTCATCGAGGTGGGGTCCGCGGCGCTCGACGCCCCGGGGCTCGACCTGCTGTCGATGGTGATCGGCTCCGAAGGGATGCTCGCGGTCGCGACCGAGGTGACGGTTCGCCTCGTGCCGAAGCCGGCGCAGGCGCAGGTCGTGATGGCGTCGTTCGACGACGTCGGCCGCGCCGGCGAGGCGGTCGCGGCGGTCATCGCCGCCGGCATCATCCCGGCCGGCATGGAGATGATGGATCGCGCGGCAACCGCGGCCGTGGAACCTTTCGTCGGCGCCGGCTACGACCTGGAAGCGGCGACGATCCTCCTCGTCGAGTCCGACGGGACGAGCGAGGAAGTCGCCGAGGAGATCGCGGCGATCCGATCGGTCCTGCAGAAGTCCGGGGCGACGCGGCTCACGGTCTCGCAGTCGGAAGCGGAGCGCCTTCGCTTCTGGGCCGGCCGCAAGGCCGCGTTCCCGGCCGTCGGGAGGATCTCGCCCGACTACTACTGCATGGACGGAACGATCCCGCGCCGCAGCCTGGCGAAGGTCCTGTCGGCCATCCGGGAGATGGAGGGCCGGTTCGGGCTGCGTTGCGCCAACGTGTTCCATGCCGGCGACGGCAACCTGCATCCGCTCATCATGTTCGACGCGAACGACCCGGACTCGTCGCAGCGCGCCGAGGCCTTCGGATTCGCTATCCTCGAGTTGTGCGTCGAAGTCGGCGGCACGGTCACCGGGGAACACGGCGTCGGCGTCGAGAAGGTCCACCAGATGTGCCTGCAGTTCGACCGAACGACGCTCGATGCCTTTACCGCGGTGAAGCGGGCCTTCGATCCGCCGGGACTGCTCAATCCGGGCAAGGTCGTCCCGTCGAAGGCACGCTGCGCGGAGTTCGGGCGGATTCACGTGCACGGCGGCAACCTGCGTTTTCCGGACCTGCCACGCTTCTGACGAGGCCTCGCCGGCCGCTTCCATTCCCCACGTCCGCCATGCCTGGAACCGAACCCCGATCCGACGCAACCGCCGGCGACGACGGCGACCGCCGCGTGGCCGATCTCGTGGCGCGCGTGCGGGCCGCAGCCGCTGCGGGCGAGGCCCTGCAGATCCAGGGCGGATCGACGAAAGCCTTCTACGGCGAGCCGCCGACCGGAACGCCGTTGCCGGTCGGCGGGATCGCCGGCATCGTCGCGTACGAACCGACCGAGCTCTACTTGAAGGCGCGCTGCGGCACGCCGCTGGCCGAGGTCGAGACGGCGCTCGCGGGCAGCGGACAGGTGCTGGCCTTCGAGCCGCCGCACTTCGGTGACACGGCGACCGTCGGCGGTTGCGTTGCCGCCGGCCTGGCCGGCCCGCGGCGAGCGACCGCCGGTGGCGTGCGCGACTACGTCCTCGGCGTCACGCTGCTCGATGGGCGCGGTGACGTCCTGCATTTCGGCGGCAACGTGATGAAGAACGTCGCCGGCTACGACGTGGCGCGGGCGCTGGCGGGTTCACTCGGGATCCTGGGCGTGCTCTTGGACGTCACGCTGAAGGTCCTCCCGCGCCCGCCGGAGGAAGCGACGCTGCGCTTCGCGGTCGACGAGACGACGGCGCTGGCTCGACTGAACCAATGGGGCGGGCTGCCGCTGCCGCTGTCGGCGAGCGCCTGGCACGATGGCGTGCTGCACCTGCGCCTTTCCGGCGCCGTGGCGGCCGTCCAGGCGGCGCGCCGGCAACTCGGCGGCGACGTCGTCGAACGCGCGGACGCCGACGCCTTCTGGCGTGCGCTGCGCGAACAGCAGCACGCGTTCTTCGGCGGCGGCGCGCCGCTGTGGCGCGTCTCGGTGCCCTCGACGGCGCCGGCGCTCGGGCTGGACGCGCCGCAGTTGATCGAGTGGGGCGGTGCGCAGCGCTGGTTGAGGACGTCGGCCCCGGCGGCAAGCCTCCGCGCCCGTGTCGCGTCGGTCGGCGGCCACGCGACACGATTCCGCGGCGGCTCGCCGGACGGCGCCGTATTCACGACGCTCGCGCCGCCGGTTGCCGCGATCCACCGGCGACTGAAGGAAGCCTTCGATCCGCAGCGGATCTTCAATCGCGGCCGGATGTATCCGGATCTTTGACTCCGTCGGGCAACCGGACGACGACCGAGCGACACGCACCGACCATGCAGACGAGCCTTGCGAGCTGGATCCGCGACACGACCGACGGCCGCGAAGCGGAGGCCATTCTGCGCACCTGCGTGCACTGCGGCTTCTGCAATGCGACGTGTCCGACCTACCAGCTGCTGGGCAACGAGCTGGACGGCCCGCGCGGACGCATCTACCTGATCAAGCAGGTCCTGGAAGGCAAGCCGGCAACTGCCGCGACGCAGCTTCACCTGGATCGTTGCCTGACCTGCCGAAACTGCGAGACCACGTGCCCCTCAGGCGTCCAGTACTCGCACTTGCTCGACATCGGGCGGCGCGTCGTCGAGAAGAAGGTCGTGCGACCGATGGCGGCGGCGGCGACGCGCGCCGCGCTGCGCGAAGGCCTGACGAGCAACGCTTTCGCGCCGGCCTTCCGTCTGGGCCAGGTGCTACGCCCGTTCCTGCCGGCGACGCTCCGCTCGAAGGTTCCGCCGCTCGCGACCGCGAGGACGCGCGGGGCCGCACGCCGAGCGCATCCGCGCCGTATGCTCTACCTCGCGGGCTGCGTGCAGCCGGCCATGCAACCGAACATCAATGCGGCGACGGAGCGGGTCTTCGACGCGCTGGGCGTCCAGCTCACGGCGGCCGACGGCGCCGGCTGCTGCGGCGCGATCCGGCACCACCTCGCGGACCTCGAAGGCGCGCGCGCCGATGCGCGGCGCAATATCGATGCGTGGTGGCCGCAGCTGCAGTCCGGCGTCGAGGCCATCGTCATGAACGCGAGCGGCTGCGGCGCTACGGTGCGCGAGTACGACCACCTGCTGCGCGAGGATCCGCGCTACGCCGAGAAGGCCGCCCGCATCGTCGCGGCGACGAAGGACGTCGCGGAAGTCGTCCCGGGCCTGGTCGAGCAGGCCGCGCCGCGGATGGGACCCGTCGAAATGCGCCGCGTGGCGTTCCACCCGCCGTGCACGCTGCAGCACGCGCAGAAGATACGCGGCGTCGTCGAATCGATGCTGCGTGCGGTCGGCGCGGACGTCGTCGGCTTCGAGGAGGCCCACCTGTGCTGCGGATCGGCCGGCACCTACTCGGTGCTGCAGCCGGAACTCGCCGGCCGACTTCGCGACCGCAAGCTGGAGCGCATCGAGGTCGCGCGGCCGGACGTGATCCTCTCGGCGAACATCGGCTGCATCTCGCACCTGCAGGGCGGAAGCGCGCGGCCGGTCATGCACTGGATCGAGTGGCTCGATCGCGCGCTGGCGCCGGCCTGACGATGATCGGGGCGCTCGCCACCCTGCTTGGTTTCCAGCTGGCCGGCGAGGTCATCGCGTTCGGGCTGCACCTGCCGATTCCCGGCCCGGTGCTGGGCATGGCGATGCTGCTCGGCTACCTGGCGGTCGACGCCGGCGCCGCGGCCCGGCTGCGCGACACGAGCGCCGGCGTCCTGAAACACCTGTCGCTGCTCTTCGTGCCGGCCGGCGTCGGCATCATGCAGCACGCCGGGCGCATCGGCGCGGAATGGCTGCCGATCACCGTGGCGCTCGCCGCGAGCAGCGTGCTGTCGATTGCCGCCACCGCGGCGACGATCGCCTGGTTCAAGCGCCGGCTGGATGCGCAGGATGCCGACGCCGCTCAGTGAGATCTGGGTCTACCTCGCCGCGCAGCCGCTGCTCGGGTTGACGTTGACGCTCGTCGCCTACCAGGTCGCGCAGGCGATCCATCGGCGCGCCCGCTACAGCCCGCTCGCCAATCCGGTCGCGATCGCCGTCGCGATGCTGGTGACGCTGCTGACGCTGACGCACACCAGCTACCGCACCTACTTCGAGGGCGCGCAGTTCGTGCACTTCATGCTCGGTCCGGCGACCGTCGCGCTCGCGATGCCGCTGTACGACCAGCGGCGGACGCTGCAGCGGTTGCTGTGGCCGCTGCTGGTTGCGCTCGGCGTCGGCGTCGCGACGGCGCTGGTATCCGTCGTCGTCATCGCACGGCTGCTCGGGGCGAGCCGCGAGACGATCCTGTCGCTGGCGCCGAAATCGGTGACGGCGCCGGTCGCGATGGGGATCAGCGAGAAGATCGGCGGCTATCCGTCGCTCACCGCGGTCGTCGTCGTCCTGACGGGGATCTTCGGCGCCATCGTCGCGAAACCGGTGCTCGACGCGCTGCGGCTCCGCGATGTCGTCGCGCGCGGCTTCGCGATCGGCGTCGCGGCGCACGGGATCGGCACGGCGCGGGCGTTCCAGGTCAGCGAGGAGATGGGCGCGTTCGCCGGATTGGCGATGGGGCTCTCGGCGTTGTTGACGGCGCTCGTCGCGCCGGCGCTGGTGCCGCCGCTCGTGGGGTGGATGGGGGTTCGGTAGGGCGGGGGCGTTGCCAGGCTGGCGGCGGGCCCTCTCCCCCACCCCTCTCCCGCTTCGCGGGCGAGGGGAGTCTCGTCGTCGAGAATTGAGGCACCGCCCCAAATGCCGACGCCGGATCGCCCCTCGCCCGCGAAGCGGGAGAGGGGTGGGGGAGAGAGCCCGCGCCCCGCCTCCTCGCTAGCCTTCGTCGTCGCCCGGCTCCGCGTGGTGTTCCAGCTCCTTCCGGACACGGTGCGCCGCGCGCCAGATCAGCAGCGCCAGGATCGGGATCGCGATGGCCGTGACCCAGTCGGGCTCGATCGCCGGCCACGCATGCTTCGCGGCCTTCACGATGTAGCCGACGAGCCCGACCGCGTAATAGGTGATCGCGGCGACCGAGAGTCCTTCGACCGTCTGCTGCAGGCGAAGCGAGAGCTTGCTGCGCCGGTCCATCGCCGCCAGGATCTGCTGGTTCTGCTCTTCGCGCGCCACGTCGACGCGCGTGCGAAGCAGGTCGCCGGCCCGCGCGACCCGCTCCGACAGGGCCTGCTGGCGTCGCGCTGTCGCCAGCACCGTGTTGATCGCCGGCGCGAGCCGGCGCGACAGAAATTCGCCGATCGTCGCGACGCCGCCGATGCGCTCCTCGCGCAGCTCGGCGACGCGGTTGTTGATGATTTCCCAGTACGCCCGCGCCGCGGAGAAGCGGTAGTTCGTCGTGGCAACCGAGCGTTCGATCTCGGCGGCCAGATGCATGAGCTCGTCCAGCAGGCGGCGCTCCTCGCGCTGGATCAGCCGGGCCGCGCGTCGATCGCGCCCGAGTTCGGAGATCGTCGCCATCACGGCCGCGAGCCGACCCTCGGCGGCCGACAGTTGCGCCGCCGTCTCGCGCGCGACAGGAAACGCGAGCAGCGCGGCGACGCGGTAGACGGCGATCTCGGTCAGCCGCTGCACGACGCGCGCCTGCTGCCCGCGCGTCATCCCGCCATCGAGCACGACCCAGCGCTCGCGTCCGTCGTCGGACAGCCGATAGTCGGTGAAGACGCGGGCGACGCCGCCGGCCACATGGGCGCCGACGACGCCGGTGCCGCCAAACATCGGCGCGATCTGCTCCATCGGCGGCAGGTCTCCCTGCGCCGGAAGCAGGACGACGTCGACCGCGGCGATCGTGCGACCCGGCAGCGACGCCAGCCATTCGGGCGGCACGGCGCCGAACGCCGACGGCAGTTCATCCTGGAGCGTATCCGTCGCGGCACTCTCGAGCGGCTGGATGAACGTGTAGCTCGTGAATTCCGAATGCCGCTCCCACTTGATCCGCAGCCGCGGCAAGTCGACGACGACGTGCGGCGGCGGGACATCCGGCAACGCGACGCCGTGCCGCGCGGCGAGCTGACGCAACGGTTCGAAGTCCTTGGCGGGCGACGCGTCGGAGGCCGCGGCGGGTTCGTCGCGCCACAGCGCGACGTAGGCGGCGACACCGGGGCTGGGGATCTCGACCGGCGGCCGCGCGTGCACCTCGTCGGCGAGCCGGCGGTGCAGCGGGTGGTCCGACGGCAGGCGGCGCTCGACGCGAGTCATCCGACGGCCTGCGGCAGGGCCACGTCGCCTCAGACGGCCTTGACGATGTCCTCGACGACCTTCTTCGCGTCGCCGAAGACCATCATCGTCTTGTCCATGTAGAACAGTTCGTTGTCGAGGCCGGCGTAGCCGGAGGCCATCGAGCGCTTGTTGACGATGATCTGCCGCGCCTTGTAGGCCTCCAGGATCGGCATGCCGGCGATCGGCGACTTCGGGTCCTTCGCGGCCGGGTTGACGACGTCGTTCGCGCCCAGGACCAGCACGACATCCGTTTCGGAGAAGTCCGGGTTGATGTCCTCCATCTCGAACACCTGGTCGTACGGCACCTCGGCCTCGGCGAGCAGCACGTTCATGTGCCCCGGCATCCGGCCGGCGACCGGATGGATCGCGTAACGAACCTGGACACCCTTCTTGATCAGCTTGTCGGAGAGTTCCTTCAGCGGATGCTGCGCGCGTGCCACCGCGAGGCCGTAGCCGGGGACGATGATCACCGACTCCGCGTTCCCGAGCAGGAACGCGACGTCGTCGGGCGAGCCGGACTTCACGCTGCGCTGCGCCTGCGCGCCGCCGCCGGTGGCTGCCGCGACCTCGCCGCCGAAGCCGCCGAGGATCACGTTGAAGAACGAGCGGTTCATCGCCTTGCACATGATGTAGCTCAGGATCGCGCCGCTGGAGCCGACCAGCGAGCCGGCGATGATCAGCATCGGATTGTCGAGCGAGAAGCCGATGCCGGCCGCGGCCCAGCCGGAATAGCTGTTCAGCATCGAGACGACGACGGGCATGTCGGCGCCGCCGATCGGGATGATGATCAGCACGCCGAGGACGAAGGCGATCGCCAGCATCGCGACGAACGGAACCCATTCCTGCGTCGAGACGAACCACAGGCCGCAGCCGATCATCGCGAGCCCGAGGACCGCATTGAGCGGATGCTGGCCGGGGAAGATGACCGGAGCGCCCTGGAACAGGCGGAGCTTGTACTTGCCGGCCAGCTTCCCGAACGCGATGACGCTGCCGGAGAACGTGATCGCGCCGACGAACGCGCCGATGAAGAGCTCGACGCGATTGCCACCCGGAATCGGCTGCCCCGGGCCGACGATGTTGAACGCCCACGGCTCGGCAACGCAGGCGATCGCGATGCAGACGGCCGCGAGGCCGATCATCGAGTGCATGAAGGCGACCATCTCCGGCATCTTCGTCATCTCGACGGTGCGCGCGATGTAGGTGCCGATGCCGCCGCCGACGACGAGCCCCGCGAGGACCCAGCCCATTCCGGGACCGGCGAGTTCCGGGCGCAGCTTGAAGACCAGCGCGACCGTGGTCGCGACCGCGATGGCCATGCCGGTCATGCCGAAGGCATTGCCGGCGCGCGAGGTCGCCGGATGCGACAACCCCTTCAGCGCCTGGATGAAGAAGATCGACGCGACCAGGTACAGCAGGATGACGACATTCATGCTCAGCGCCATGGCGCGTTCCTCACTTCTTGTCGGAACCCGACTTCGGTTCCTTCTTCTTGAACATCTCGAGCATCCGGCGCGTGACGAGGAACCCGCCGAACACGTTGACGGCGGCCAGCGCGACCGCGGCGACGCCCATGCCCTTGCCCAACGGCGTCTCGGTGAGCGCCGCGGCGAGCATCGCGCCGACGATGATGATCGCGGAAATCGCGTTGGTGACCGACATCAGCGGCGTATGCAGCGCCGGGGTCACGTTCCAGACGACGTGGTAGCCGACGTAGATCGCGAGGACGAAGATGATGAGGTTGATGACGGTTGGACTGATCGTTTCCATGGCGCGAATCCCGACGGTGTGGATGGGCACGGTCGCGAAGCGCGAGCCGCGCGCGGAACGCTGAACCCGGCTACCCCTTGCGCGTCAACTCGCCGTCGATGCACATCAGGCACGCGGCGACGATGTCGTCCTCGCGGTTGACGACGAACTTGCCTTCCTTGTCGAAAACGAGCTTCAGGAAGTCGATGACGTTGCGGGCGTAGAGCGCCGAACTGTCGGCGGCGACGAGCGACGGAAGGTTCGGCTGCCCGATCACGTGGACCCCGTGCTTCGTGACCGTCTTGCCGAGCTCGGACACGGCGCAGTTGCCGCCCTGCTCGACGGCCATATCGAGGATCACCGAGCCGGGCTTCATCGACTTCACCATCTCCTCGGTCACCAGCACCGGCGCCTTGCGGCCGGGGATCAGCGCCGTCGTGACCACGATGTCCGCGAGCGCGATCCGCTTGGCGACTTCGGCGGCCTGGCGCTGCATCCACGACGGCGGCATCGGCCGCGCGTAGCCGCCGACGCCCTTCGCGATCTCGCGCTCCTCGTCGGTCTCGTACGGGACGTCGATGAACTTGGCGCCGAGCGACTCGATCTGCTCCTTCACCGCGGGCCGGACGTCGGAGGCCTCGATGACGGCACCGAGGCGCTTGGCGGTCGCGATCGCCTGCAGGCCGGCGACGCCGGCGCCGAGGATGACGACGCGCGCGGCCTTGATCGTCCCGGCCGCGGTCATCATCATCGGCATCAGGCGCCCGTAGGCGTTGGCCGCCATCAGCACGGCCTTGTAGCCGGCGATGTTGGCCTGGGACGAGAGCACGTCCATGCTCTGCGCGCGCGTCGTCCGCGGCGCGGCCTCCAGCGCGAACGCCGTGACGCCCGCCGCGTTCAACGCCGCGATGCCGTCGGTGTTGAAAGGCTCCAGCATCCCGACGAGCACGGCGCCGCGCGGCAGCGCGGCGATTTCCGAGGCGACCGGCGCGCGAACCTTGAGCACCATCTCGGCACCGAACGCGTCGGCGAGGCTGCCGATCGTCGCGCCGGCGGCGACATAGGCGTCGTCCGGCTGGCTGGCCGCGACGCCGGCGCCGGACTGCACGACGACGGCATGCTTCTGCGCGACGAGCTTCTTCACGGTTTCCGGGGTCGCGGCTACACGGCTTTCCCCCGGCCGAGTCTCTGCCGGCACTCCGATACGCATGGATTCCCTCCTGCGGGCTGCAACGTGGCTCGCGCGGTCCAGCCCGGATTATTCTGCGCGACCCGGGGCGCTCGGGCGCCGACCGACGGTCGCGGGGCTAGAATTTACGCCATTATCGCAGGTCCGATGCCCAGAACCTTTCTTCCCGCGGTGACCGTCGCCGCCGTCATCGAGAGCGAAGGCCGCTTCCTGCTCGTCGAGGAGCATACGGCCGACGGCGTCCGCATCAACCAGCCTGCCGGCCACCTGGAGGCGCGCGAATCGCTGCACGACGCGGTGGTCCGCGAGGTGCTGGAGGAGACGGCGCACGTTTTCGTGCCGGCGGCGCTCATCGGCGTGTACCTGTGGCGCGGCGAACCGTGGGCCGACGGCCACCTGCCGCCGACCTACCTCCGGTTCGCGTTCTGCGGCACGGTCCACGAGCGGATCGCGGGGCGGGCGCTGGACGACGGGATCATCCGCACGCTCTGGATGGACGAGTCGCAGATGCGCGCGACCCGCGACCGGCATCGCAGCCCGCTCGTCATGCAGTGCGTCGAGGACTACCGCCGCGGGCAGCGCGTCGGACTCGACCTGCTGTTCACGCACCCCGGGATCTTCGACAGCACCGGATCGTCGATCGGGGCCGCGGGCGCGGGGTTGCGCGAATGAAACGCGAGCGTGTCGTCGTCGGGCTGTCGGGCGGCGTGGATTCCGCGGTCACCGCGTACCTGCTGAAGCAGCAGGGGCACGAAGTCGTCGGACTCTTCATGAAGAACTGGGAGGACGACGACGATGACGAATACTGCTCGACGCGACAGGACCTGATCGATGCGGCGGCCGTCGCCGATGTCGTCGGCATCGAGCTGGAGGCGGTGAATTTCGCCGCCGAGTATCGCGAGCGCGTGTTCGCCGAGTTCCTGCGCGAATACGGCGCCGGGCGCACGCCGAATCCGGACGTGCTGTGCAACGCGGAGATCAAGTTCAAGGCCTTCCTGGACCATGCTTTGCGGCTGGGTGCCCGGCGCATCGCGACCGGGCACTACGCCCGGGTGCGCGAGGAGCCCGGCGGACGCTTCGCGCTGCTGCGAGGCGTCGACCCGGGCAAGGACCAGAGCTACTTCCTGCATCGGCTCGACCAGGCGCAGCTCGCGCGGTCGATGTTCCCGATCGGGCACCTGCACAAGTCGGCGGTGCGGCGCATTGCCGCGGAGATCGGGTTGCCGAATGCGACGAAGCGCGATTCGACCGGGATCTGCTTCATCGGCGAGCGGCCGTTCCGCGAGTTCCTGAACCGCTACCTGCCGACGCGTCCGGGGCTGATCCGGACGCCCGACGGCTCGCCGCAGGGCAGGAAGATCGGCGAACACGTGGGGCTCGCGTTCTACACGCTGGGCCAGCGCAAGGGGATCGGCGTCGGCGGCCGGCGCGACGGTACCGGCGAGCCGTGGTTCGTCGCGCGCAAGGACCCGGCGAGCAATACGCTGTGGATCGTGCAGGGGCACGATCATCCGTGGCTGATGTCGCGGCGGCTCGTCGCGGTCGACGCGTCGTGGGTTGCCGGTGCTGCTCCGCGGAGCGGCGCGGCGTTCGGCGCGAAGACGCGCTATCGGCAGCAGGACTCGGGCTGCGTCGTCGTCCGGGGCGACGGCCGCGCGCTGGAACTGGCGTTCGGGGAGGCGCAATGGGCCGTGACGCCGGGACAGTCGGCGGTGCTCTACGACGGCGAGGTCTGCTTGGGCGGCGCGATCATCGAGTCGTCGGACGCGGGCGACGGGGCGGCGGCGGAGGTCGACTCGCCGGCGTCGACGGTTGATTCGCCGCGCGCCGCAGCGTGAACCGCGCATGACAGGCTCTGGGCGTCGAACGAAGGCTGTCGTGGCCGTTGCCGTCGCGGCGACGGCGGTGCTTGCCGCCTGCGATGCCGGCGTCGCGACGACAGCCGGCGCGAATGCGGCGGCCGCGAGCAAGCAGGCCGAGGACGCCAAAGCATTGGAAGAAAAAGTGCGCCGGGACATCGACGCCGCGACGAAGGCGCGCCAGCAAGCGCTGGATGCCGTGGACAAGGACGGGGGCAAATAGCGCCGCGTCGCCGGCGTCAGCGTCAGCGTCCTTCCCGCGCTACGCGCGGCCTATACTCGGCTTGAATACGGGAGTGCCCCGCACACCCGTCAAATCGCCATGTCGTCCGCACCTGACTTGCGCCCGTCCATCGCGTCCCCATGGGGGGTCGCCTTCGCGCCGTTGCCCGCCGAGGAACTGGCTCAGCGCTGGCGGACCCTGCTCGGCGATCCACGCTCGCCGGAGCGATTCGAACTCGACGCCTACGGCGACATCCTCCCGATGACGCCGCCAAAGACAGCGCATCAGCGAATAGTTGCGTCCTTCATGCGGCAGCTGGATCGGGAGCTTGGCGGCGAGTCTCTTCCTGGCGTCGGCGTGCTGACACGGTCCGGCGTCTTCATTCCCGATGTGGTGTGGAGTCCTCGCTACGCAAACGACGATCCGCAGCGGGTCGCGCCCGACATCTGCATCGAAGTGCAGTCCGAATCGAACACGCGGCGGGAACTCAACGAAAAGCTGGCCGCCTACCTGGCGGCGGGTTCGCGCGAGGTGATCCTCGTCGAGCTCAGCGGGCGGATCCGCTATTTCGGAGCGGAAGGCGAACGCTCGGAAAGTGCGCTTGGCCTGCGGCTGCGGCTGCCGGACGACAGTTATCCACTTTGACGGGCACCGCGGCCGGGCGCGTCATGCGCTCGTGCAACGGATTGCCTCGGCCACCTCGTCCGCATCCAGCGTCCTGGCCCGCGCGAATCCTGCGACAACGCGGGCGCCGAGCGGACGCAGCGCAAAGAACGAGAAGTCTCCGAATCCGGTGAGCGGCTCGGCCTCCGGAAAGCGCGCGAGGTAAGCGTCGCGCGCCGCAAGCTGTTCCGCGGTGCCCCGCTCGATCGGCACGGCCTCCGCATCGATCGTCGCCCGCGCGATTTCGTGCGTCGACGGAGCCTCGTCCTCAGCCTGCATGACCAGGATCGAAACGCCGCGGTTCGCGCGCAGGTTACGCGTGTGCGCGGCCAGGCTGCTCACGAGGATCAAGAGGGTGCCGGTGCGATCGTCGATCGCATACGGCGTCATCGAGACAAATGGACGTCCGCCGTCGACCGTCCCCAGCGCGGCAGCCTTTCGCCCGAGCAGGAGCACCCGCAGCATTGCCTTGGCGTCGTCGGCCTGGGACATCGCAAAAGCATAACCGCTCTCCTTCCCGCGCGGGGTCAGAGCGTGCACTGTCGCGTTTGAGTCTGTGCTCGTCTGACCCCGCCAAGCGCGCAATTCGCTAACGCGACATTGCACGCTCTGACCCCGCCAAGCGCCAAAGCGCTCGCCGTTCGCTCGAGACTAGGAATCCTGCAATGTGGCGGCGCCCAGGAATCGGCCTGTCTGGCGATCGATGATGGCGATGGCGGTGTGAAAGCGGACGACGAGCGGCAAGTAGCCGGCGTCGATGCCGGCAGGGATCGATGCCGATGCGACGGCGCGCGCGATGTCCTCCGCGGGGCGGTGCATGGCGGCGGCGAGTTCCTCGGCCGTCCGGGCGTGATTGCGGATGTCGTCGACGAGCGACGCATAGGGGACGTAGTACTTCGGCATCTGGAAGATGTCGCCCCGGCCCTCGATGGCGGAGAACGTGATACGAGTGCGTTCGCGCGGGTCGTCGGGCAGTTTCGCGGCGACCACTTTCGGACCGGACCATGGCAACGCGGGCGCAGCGCCGGCTTCGTTTTCCGCCGCGATCTCGTTGGCGAGCGCCACGTTGAACTGGCCGACGTTGTAGACGATGAACGCCGGGCGCGCCTGCAGCATCGTCCACAGGCCATAGGACATCGCCGCCAGTTGCAGCATCGCGATGACGGCGACGTCGCGCACCAGTTCGCCGCGGGGCTTGCGCACGTCGAAGATGACGAGCGTCAGCAGGGGCCCCAGGACGAGATCGCAACCGGTGATCAGGAGGAACAGGTCGCGGCCGCCTGCGAGGCGGAAATAAGGCGACGGATACCAGACGAAGGCGATCAGCACGACGATCAGCGTCGCGAGGATCGCGCTGGCGCCGAGGTGGATGGATGCAGCCTGGGCACGAACGGCGAGACGCCGGGATCGCGCCGCCGGGACATCGTTCGACATGGCCGGAGGCTTCGGAATCGGGTAAGGAAAAAACGACCCGGGGGCACAAGGCCCCCGGGGTTACGAGCTGCAGATCAAAAACAGACTCAGCCCATCTTGGCGTCGCGTTCGGCGGTCGGTCCCGACGTCAACTTCCGCACGTTGAGGGACCTGCGCTGCCCGACGCCTTGAACCTTGCGCTTAGCGGCAGTTCGCCGGAGCGTACTGGGCCAGCAGCGTGCCCGCAGCGCTACCCGGCGCGATCAGCGCCGAGCCGGCGGCGCGGCACTGCCACGACAGCGCGTCGGTCGGCGGCGTGAACGCGGCCGTGCCAACCGGCAGCTTCGCCGCGGCAGCCGTACCACCGGTGTACGGGTTGAGCGTCAGCGTGCCGTTGCCCGCGTTCACCGAGTAGGTGATCGTGATGTAGCCTTCGGCGGCGTCGACGGCGATGCCCGTCACGTTTTGCGTCGTATTCGGGGCGACGTAGCCGGTCGCGTAACCGGTCGCGGCAGCTTGCGGGTTGCCGTTGGCCAGCACGTCGGCGACGTTCGTCTTCGCGGCGTCGGCGAGCGACAGACCTTCCGACACGCGGGCGCGGATCGTGTACTGCTGGTACTGCGGAATCGCGATGGCGGCGAGAATGCCGATGATCGCCACCACGATCATGAGTTCGATCAGGGTGAAACCGCGCATCGCGCGGCGGGCTTGAGCTTGCAGCATGTCGAGAGACTCCATATCGATGGTGAGGCCCATTGGGCTTACCGGTTCACCGGCTTACGGGCTTACGGCTGGATGCCGATGCCGAAACAGACCCAAATTCCGTGCCATATCCTTGGGACGCCCTCGGTTGACGTTTTTGGGCTATTTCCGCGCTCGGCGCCCGAAGGATTGACATTTTTGGGCCACGGGCTGACGAGGTTCGTCATGTGTGCCCCGGCTTATGTCACGCGTCACCGGCCCGACGATGTTTCGCGAATCGGCCGTCCCGGATCGCCGGCCGAATGAAAACAGGGGCTTCAAGCCCCTGTTTTCTTTAAGAAAACCTTGTTTCGGCGTGCGCTTCAGCGGCAGTTGGCGGGCGCGTACTGCGGCGGCAATGTCCCGGCGGCACTGCCGGGCGCGATCAATGTGGAGTTGGCAGCGCGGCACTGCCAGGAGATGGAATCCGTCGGCGGTACGAAATTGGCGGTACCGACCGGAAGTTTCGTCGGCGCCGTCAGACCTCCCGTATACGGCGTCATCGTCAGCGTATAACCGTTGATCACCGCCGAGTACGTGATCGTGATGATCCCCTCGGTGCCGTCGAGCGCGACCGAGGCGACGTTCTGCGTCGCGTTCGGTGCCACCCACCCGGTCGCATAGCCCGTGGGCGCCGCCTGCGGGTTGCCGGTGTAGAGCATGTCGGACACCGTATCCCGCGCCGGTTCGGAAAGTGCCAGGCCCTCGGCCACCCGCGCGCGGATCGTGTATTGCTGGTACTGCGGAATCGCGATCGCGGCGAGGATCCCGATGATCGCGACGACGATCATCAGCTCGATCAGCGTGAAACCGCGTGCATTCGTCGAATTTCGAGTGCCTTGCATGCGTCAACCCCTGGACCCTTCCATCCGCCAAGCAGCCTGGATCGGCTACGCGAGAATTCGCAGGTGGCGCAATCATAATTCGTGCCACGCATTTGCGTAATGGAGGAAAGAAGGCGATTCGAAGGGAGGTTCCTGCCGCGCCAAGGGGGGCCGTACGGGGAACGGGACCTGGGGGCACACCCTGGGGTGTGGTCCGGGCGCGCCGGCAGGACGAACGCGTGGCGCCCGACGCCGAACGGCATCGGGCATTCGGCTGGTCGCGATAGACCCGAGGGAACTACTTCCCGCGCAATGCGTTACGCGGTCGCCGACGCGATGTCAGCGTTCTGGTCAGAAGGCTGGTTTACGACGTCGCTTGCGGATTCGTGAATTCCATCTTCACGCCCGCCAGTTCAATCACGTCCTTGTCCTTCAGCGGGTGCGCGGCCGATCCGAGATTCTGGCCGTTGACCAGCGGAAAGTGCTCGCCCTCGACGTGCGCGATGTAGTAGCCCGTCGGGCGGCGCGTGATGACCGCGACCTGGTGGCCGGGTCGACCGATCGTCGTGAGTGCCTTCACGAGCGCGAGTTCGCGTCCGGCGTTGGCACCCGAGAGGATCTTGATCATCGCGGTGCCGTGCGGCGTCTCGTCGTGTTGCGCGCCCGGCGCGCGAACCTGGATCGTCGCCGGTCCGGGACCGTAGTATTCGCGGCGCAGCGGCTGCGACGTGTCGATGTCGACGCCGCCCTCCTCCGTCCCGGTCGCGCCGTCGGCAAAGAACTTGAGGCGGTACTTCCCGACCTCGACGGTATCGCCGCTCTGAAGCAGGTGCTTCTTGATCGGCTGGCCGTTGACCGTCGTTCCATTGGTCGATCCGAGGTCCTCGAGATAGACCTCGCTGCCATTGAGCACCATCACCGCGTGCTCGCCGCTCACGGCCAGGTTGTCGATCACCAGGTCGTTGTGCGACCGGCGGCCGATCGTCGTGCGCTCCTTTGCCAGGCTCACCTCGCGCAACACGACACCGTCCAGACTCAATACCAGCCGCGGCATTTGCTTTTATTTCCTCCGATCGACGCTGCCCAGCGATTCTACGGCGCTCCATCCCAGGTCCCCGTCGCTTGCCTTACGCGCCGCGCAAGGGAAGGGATCCTCAACGTTTGCTTGTCTCTTTCGGCCGGGACGCCACGTCGCGACGGAATCGCCGCCTCCCTTGGGTCGCGATCGATTCACATGTCAAATCCGATTGTGCCAGTGCGGCGAGCCGATTGCCAAGCGAAGGCCGGGCGCGCTACCGGCGGCCGGCGCGACGCGATCAGACGGCGTCGTCGATCCGCGCGAAAGCCGGTGGGACGGTCTCATCGAGCATCGACCGGTCGATCGTCGTCGGCCCGTGGCCGATCGTCGCCGGCCTTTCGCCGCCATCGGCACGGACCGGGCTGCCGGCCGCCGTACCGACCCTGACGAGCACGACCGACGTGTTGTCACGACCGCCCGCCTCGTTGGCAAGATCGATGAGTCGCCGGGCCGCGTCGCGAATATCGGTGCCCGCCGTCGTCAACAAGTGGCCGATTTCAGGCTGCGAGACCATCTCGGTCAGCCCGTCAGAGCACAGCAGGAACAGGTCGCCCGATTCGATCGCGTAGTCGTGG
>Ga0335069_10005680_pt1 | contig 18288 bp, 16 predicted proteins | sample Lox_Sample_11_FD_206714 | JGI IMG/M metagenome (GOLD analysis project Ga0335069, IMG submission 206714) | Soil microbial communities from Loxahatchee National Wildlife Refuge, Florida, United States - Lox_Sample_1.1 | ecosystem: Environmental > Terrestrial > Soil > Wetlands | place: USA... | reverse complement strand
GGCCTGCAACCAGACGACCGCGGTCGCCGGCACCTACTACGGCTGCACGTCGACGACCTGCACGCCGTCGACCGTGCCGCCGGCACAGCAGGTTTCGAATCCCGTCGCGTCGTTCGCGACCGACAACAACGGCGTCATCCTGGCGCTGCCGTCGCTCGGCACCGGCGGCGTCGGCAGCGGCATCAGCGGAACGATGACCTTCGGGATCGGGACGCAAACCAACAATGCCGTGACGTCCGGCACGACGGTCTACGACGTGAATCCGAACTCCGGCAACTTCACGACGATCTACAAGGGCACGTCATATACCGATGCAAGCTTCGTCGACAGCGGCTCGAACCTCTATTTCCTGCCGGATTCGACGATCGCCAGCTGCTCGAGCAGCGATACGCTGACACCGGGCTTCTATTGCCCGACCGCGACCACGACGATCAGCGGCGTCACGAACGAAGGCTACAACCCGTCGACCGGAACCTATCCGGGCAATTCCGGCACCGTGACGATCACGATCGCCAATGCGCACGCCGAGTTTGCGAGCAATGGCACCAGCACCGCGTTCGCCGACCTCGGCGCCTCCGACGCGGGCGCCGGCCTGACCGGGATCGGCGGCGTCGACTACGGGCTGCCGTTCTTCTACGGACGCACGATCTACACGGCGTTCGAGAATTCCGCGACGCCGAGCGGCAACGGCCCCTACTGGGCCTTCTGAGCGGCGCGCAGAGGCGGCCTTCGCGCCGGCACCCGATGCGATTCGCGCTGGCGGCCGCCGACCGGCACCGCGGGGTCTTCGAAGCCTTCGTCGGTGCCGGCTGGACACCGGTCAAGCTGTACTCGACGCCGACCGACGAGCGCGTCGACTTCAATCGCGCGCTCGTCGCGCGGGCGATGGGGCTCGGATTGCCGGTGCAGCTGTCGCCGATCGTCGAGGAGGATCTCGCCGACCTCGGCCGTCGCGGCTGCGATGCGCTGGTTGTCGCCGGGTACAACTGGCGCATCGGCGCGTGGCACCCGCACCTGCGATTCGCGATCAATTTCCATCCCTCGCCGCTTCCCGTCGGCCGTGGCCCTTACCCCGCGGTGCGCGCGATCCTGGACCAGCATGCGACCTGGGGCGTCAGTTGCCATCGCATCGAACACGCGTTCGACGCCGGGCCCGTGCTGGCGACGTCGCGGTTTCCGCTCGCGCCCGACGAGTGCCATGAGAGCCTCGACCTGAAGATCCAGCTCGCGGTCGACCGCCTCGCCGGCGAGGTGGCGCGCGACTTCGAGCGCGCATGGAACGACGCGGTTCCGCAGGATCCGTTCGCGGCGAGCTACTGGAAGCGCTGGAGCGAGAGCGACCGCACGCTCGACTTCGGCCGCACGGTCGCGGAGATCCTGCGCCAGGTCCGGGCGTTCGGGCTGCTGGAGACGCAGGCCACGATCAACGGCAGCGTCGTCCATGTGCGCCGCGCTGTCGGGTGGACCGACGCGCCACGGGCCGCCCCGGGCACGGTCGTCCATGTCGGCAGCCCGCGCACGCTCGTCGTCGCGGCAGCCGACGGCTATGTCGGCCTCGTCGAATGGAGTTCGATCGAGCTGGGCGCAGCGGACCGGATCGGCCGCTGAACCTGCGATTCGACGGCGGCGGGGTTCGCCCACGCTACGCATTTGCGCGACGCGCTGGCGTCGTCCTCGCCTGAGCGCGCGCTGTCGCGGCGCAGCAGATCCGTTATCGTCCGCGCAGCCGTCCGCGGCGACACCGCGGACTTCGATCAAAGGAAATCATTCCTAAGGAGGGAGCCATGGGACTCTTGAGTTTCGTGAAGGAAGCCGGCGAGAAGCTTTTCGCGCACAAGGATGTCGAAGCGGCCGCGTCCAGCGGCGCGCAGGACAAGCTCGCGCAACTGAACCAGGCGGCCGCGGACGGGATCAAGAACTACATCGCGACGCAGAACCTGTCGGCGCAGGACCTGCAGGTCGGGTTCGACGGCGCGACCGGCGTGGCGACCGTCTCCGGTGTCGCGTCCGACCAGGCAACGAAGGAAAAGATCGTCCTGTGCTGCGGCAACGTGACCGGCGTCGCGTCCGTCGACGACCAGTTGACGGTCGAGGCGGCGACCGCCGAGGCCCGCTACTACACGGTCGTCAGCGGCGACACGCTGTCGAAGATCTCGAAGAGCGAATACGGCGACGCGAACAAGTATCCGGCGATCTTCGAGGCGAACCGGCCGATGCTGAGCAGCCCGGACCGCATCTATCCGGGGCAGGTGCTGCGCATTCCGCCGCTCTGATCCGCGGCGCCCCGGCGCCCGCCTGAGCGTCGCGGCCGGCATGGGTCGGGGAACCCATGCCGGCCAAGTTTTTTTTACGCCATCTTGACGGCGCCCGCGCGTAGAGTGGTCCATCCCCAGAATGGGGTCGATCCGGGAGCGCCCCTCACATGGACTCGCTTTTCAAGCTCGCCTCGATCGCCGTGCCGTCGCTCGTGGCGCTGGCGCTGCTGCTCGCGTTGCTGCGCCTGAGCGGCTCGGTCCGCTACATCGGCAACAGCCGGATCGGCATCGTCGAGAAATTGTGGAGCGCCGGCGGCTCGATCCGCGGCGGCTTCATCGCGCTGCGAGGCGAAGCCGGATTCCAGCCCGACGTGCTGCGCGGCGGTTTCCACGTCTTCGCGCCGCTGCAGTACCGCGTGCACGTCGCGTCGCTGGTCACGATCCCGCAGGGCAAGATCGGCTACGTCTTCGCGCGTGACGGCCAGCCGCTTGCGCCGGGGCAGACGCTCGCGTCCAACCGCGCCGCCGACGAGTTCCAGGACGTTCGCGCGTTCCTCGCGAAGGGCGGCCAGAAGGGCCCGCAGCGCAAGGTGCTGCGCGAAGGCACCTATGCGATCAACCTTGCGCAGTTCGTCATCGTCACCGACGCCTCGATCTATTCGCTGCGGATCGCCGACAACGAAGCCGCGATCCTGCGACAGATGCAGGCGCTGATCGCGGACCGCGACGGCTTCGAAGGGGTCATCATCCGCGACAGCGACGACAAGATCGGCGTCGTCACGGTTCACGACGGGCCGGCGCTGAGCCCGGGCGAGATCATTGCGCCGACCGTCGGCGACGATCCGACCAACGCGGCGACGTTCCACAACAGCTTCCAGAATCCGGAGGCCTTCCTCGCCGGCGCCGGGCGACGCGGCCGGCAGTACCAGGTGCTCGTCGAAGGCACGTACTACGTCAACCGGCTCTTCGCGACGGTCGAGTTCATCCAAAAGACCGTGATCCCGATCGGCTTCGTCGGCGTCGTGGTGTCCTTCACCGGGCGCCCGGGCGAGGACACCAGCGGCGCGGACTATCGCCATGGCGAGCTCGTCGCCAAGGGCTGCCGCGGGGTCTGGCAGGAGCCGCTGCTGCCCGGCAAGTACGCGTTCAACACGTATGCCGGCGTGATCACCCTGGTGCCGACGACGAACTTCATCCTGAAATGGGCGAAGGGCCAGACCGGCGAGCACAAGTTCGACGAGAACCTGATGGAGGTCAGCCTGATCACGAAGGACGCGTTCGAGCCGACGCTGCCGCTGTCGGTCGTCGTCCACATCGACTACCGGAAGGCGCCGCTCGTCGTGCAGCGCTTCGGCGACATCAAGAAGCTCGTCGAGCAGACGCTCGACCCGATGGTGTCGGCCTATTTCAAGAACATCGGGCAGACGAAGACGCTGATCGAGCTGCTGCAGGAACGCTCCGACATCCAGGACCGCGCGAGCCGCGAGATGCGCGAGAAGTTCCTCAACTACAACCTGGAACTGCAGGAGGTCCTGATCGGAACGCCGAACCCTGCGGGGGGCGCCGGGATCGAGCAGATCCTCGACCAGTTGAGGAGCCGCCAGGTCGCGCGGGAGAAGGTCGAGACGTTCAAGCTGCTGGAGCAGGCCGCGCTGCAGGAGCGCTCGTTCCGCGAGCGCGAGGCGGAGGCGAAGCAGCAGACGGCGATCACCGAGTCGACGCTGGCGATCATGATCCGCGAGAACGAGGGGTCGGCCTCGCTCGCGAAGACGCGCAAGGACGCGGAATCGGTCGAGATCACCGCGCGCGCCATCGCCGCGAAGACGCGGCTGGAAGGCGAGGGCGAGGCGGCGCGGGTCGCATCGATCGGCCTGGCCGAGGCGCAGGCGACGAAGGCCAAGGTCGACGCCTTCGGCGGGCCGCAATACCAGTTGTCGAAGGAAGTCGCGCTGCGATTCGCGGAGGCGATCGAGAAGGGCCATATCGCCGTCGTGCCGCAGGTCCAGGTCGGCGGCGGCGCGGCCGGCGATCCGCAGGGAGCCGGCGCCTCAAGCGGCATCGTCAATGCGTTCCTCGGCGCGCTGCTGGCGCAGGTGCGGCGCGAGCCGCCGGCGGCCGCGAAAGCGCGCGACGCGTCGTAGCTTGCGTTGGTGAGGCAGGGAGAAGGCCGGGCGGGGCGGGCGCCCTCTCCCCCGGCCCCTCTCCCGCTTCGCGGGCGAGGGGAGCCACGGCGTCAGCCGTTGAGGCCGTGTGGGCCATTGCGACGACGAAACTCCCCTCGCCCGCGAAGCGGGAGAGGGGCCGGGGGAGAGGGTCGCGCCGACTCGCCTACGCCGAATGCGAGCGGCGGCGGCGGCGGGAAACCGCGATGATCAGGAAAGCGCCGGCGACGACCAGCACCCATTCCCGCGGAGCCTCGGCGGGGGTTTCGCGGTCGATCGCGGCCTTCGACGCGACGCCGCCTTCCAGCGGGCGTGCCGTCGCGGCACGCTCGCCGGCCAGCGCGAGGTCGGCCGCGCCGCCGGTGGCCGCCGGGACGGGAGCCGCCGCGACGGGCGTCGTGCTTGGAGTCGCCGAACTGGTGGCCCAAGAACACGCCGTGATCAACATTGCGGCGAGCAACGCCCGGTGGACCATCGCCATTCCCTCCGATCTACGTTCAGGTGGCGAGTCGCCCCATCCCGTTCGCCTGCGCGCCCGAAGGTCGTCACAGCGCCGTGATTCCCGCCTCATCCCAGAAATACGTGTCCGCGATGGGTTGGATTAGTCCGGCAGTACTAGCAGACATATGGTATCTCATCCCACATGGATGGCAACCGAAGCCGATGAACGGTCGATTTGGGATGAATTTGGCTATCAATTTCACCTATTGATATACAAGATTGGGGGATGACCCCGTAAAGTGGGGTAATACCCTACCCCCTGGCGGAGGGATTAGCCGTAAGCCGAGCGGATCACGGCGAGCGACGCTCGCCGGGTGGCGCGGTCCGTGCGAACGCGGGCTAGTACGCGTAGCCGATGCGCAGGCCACCCCAGTGCCGACCCTGGACCTGGATCGGCGCCGAGATGTCCTTCATCAGCTTGTAGGTGCCACCGCCCATGTCGCGGCGGTAGGTTTGCAGCAGGAAGCGGTGCTGGTTCTGCCCGGCCGCGAGCCCGGTTCGGTCGTTGAAAATCCGGCGATTGCGGCAGTTCGCCGCGTTCCACACCGGGTCGGCGCCTGGGGTCTTCGAAAACTTGCGGTTGTGGGTCGGCAGGTAGCCGTTCCGATCGACCGCTGCGCAGAACACGACCTTGTCGGAAAACGACAGCATCGCTTCCTGGATCGGCGGCAGCACGCGATCCGTCAGCGCGACGAACTTCGTCATGTGCTGCTGCGGCTGCGTTCCGGAAACCGGCCGGTAATCGGTGTCGAAAAGGTCCTCGAGCGAGATCGCGCCGTCCGCGACCGCGCGCTCGAAAAGCTGCGAGACCTCCGCCGCGGCGGCCACGACCTTGTCGATGAAGGGCGAGTCGGCCGTGCTGGCACCGCAGTCGGCCGACATCTGGATCAGGAACTCGCTCGCGCTGAGGAAGGACTCGGTGCGGTTGCGCGCATCCTCGAGCGCGCGCCGGGTGCCATCGACCTGCCGCTGCAGGTCGTCGAGCGACGCCCGCGTCGCTCCGCATTTTTCCTGGTTGCGCTCGGTCGCCGCGCCGATCGCGGCCGTCGCGTCGACGACATCACCGAAGGCCCGGTGGAACGTCGGCTGCCCGTCGCCCAGCACGCCGCTCTCGCGGATGTTGCGCGCCAGTTCGCCGATACGCTGGTCCAGCTGAAGCACCGTGCGCCCGATCGTCTTCGACGACGCCTCGACCTTCTGCGAAAGGTCCTTGACGGCCTCGGCCACGACGGCAAATCCGCGCCCGGCCTCGCCCGCATGCTTGGCCTCGACGGCCGCGTTGAACGCGACAAGCCGCGTCTGCAGCGCGATCCGGGTGATCTCGTCGGCGACCTCCGCCACCGCGCGCAGCGAGTCCAGCGCCCCGGTGACGTCGGCGGCGACGCGCTCGACGGCCGCGTGCGCGGCCTGCGCCGACAGCTTGCTGGCGGCCACCGACGCGGCGATCGCCGCATTGGCATCGATCATCTCCCCGATCTCGCCGCCGAGGCGCTCGAACGCGTCGACCTCGGCGCGCGCGACGGCCGCCACATCCTCGACCGAGCCGCGAATCTCCGCGGCCTCGCGCGCAAGCCCGGTCGCCTGCAACGCGAGGTCGCGCATGATCGGTTCGATCGCGATCGGGCTCCTGGGCGCCTGCGCCGCGCGATCGCCCGCGGGCGCCGGTGAGTCTTGCGCCGGGGATGTCTTGCGGGCGAAGCGCAACAGCTGGAGGGTTCCCATCGGGGGGCGTCCGGATACGAGCACGTCGCGGGCGTCGGGAAACGCTCGGCCCCCGCCTGGGGGAGATTCGAGGTGACGATACGCCGGCAAGGCGCGGGCAATCGACGGGAAAAGGCGCCCTTAAGCCGCCAAAAAAGGAAAAGCCCCGCCGGCCGGAAGCGCGGCGGGGCTCCAGCGCGCCCTGGGCGCGCCGGACATCAGCGAACGATCAGCTGCAGGCCTTGCCGGCGGCGGCGTGGAAGCCCTTGCCCTTCGCATCGCCCTCGGACATGTACTCGCCGGCCTTCGTCTTGCCATACCACTTGTCGCCGTTGCAGTGGTAGACCTTCGTGCTCGTGTTGACCCACACGAGGCCCGGTCCGCCGCCCGGAGCGGCCTGGGCCGGCATCGCGGTCTTCGTCGACGTCTTCGTGGCGGCGGGCGCAGCAGCCGCGGCCGGCGCTGCAGCCGCAGCCGGGGCTGCCGCGGCGGCAGCCGGCGCCGCCGTGGCGGCCTTCGTCGCGCCGTACCAGTCCTTGATGCCCTTATGGCCCGAGCAAGCGCCCTTCTTCGTTTCGCCCGAGAAGTAGGTACCGTCTTTGCATAATGCCGTGGTTCCCGCCGGCGCGTCCGTAGGCGCGGTCGCGGTCGCGGCGTGGCTCGCAGCGGCAAACAGCAGGCCCGCGGCAGCCAGGACCCATGACTTGGTAATCGGTTTCATCGTCTCTCTCTCTGGAGTTAGTCGAGTTGGTGCCTCGGTTCGTCTGCCTTTGACGTCCCCCAAGCAGTGCTAACTTTAACGCAGGGGGCCCGAGCCGGTTGACGGCGCCGGGTCGACGACGCGCGGCGGACCGCGGAGCGGGTCTCGCCCCGCCCGCGGCGCCGGCGAGGCCGCGCGGACCCGCCGGTAGAATCGGTCGCATGCGAATTCGACGTGGCGCGGCCGCAGGCCTCGCGGCGGCCGCGCTTGCGATCGGCGGGGCGTGCGCGACATTCGGCGCGGGTTCGGCGACGCGCACGGCCGATCCGGCAGCGCCTCTGCCGGGCGCCAGCGTGCTGCTGGAGGACCTGACCTGGACCGAGCTGCGCGCACGAATCGCCGCCGGCGCGACGACGGCCATCGTGCCGGTCGGCGGCACCGAGCAGAGCGGGCCGGCGATAGCGCTCGGCAAGCACAATGCGCGCGTCAAGGTTCTCTCGGAGCGCATCGCGCGCGACCTCGGCAATGCGATCGTCGCCCCGGTGATCGCGTACGTTCCGGAGGGCTCGATCGAACCGCCCGCAGCCCACATGCGCTTCCCGGGGACACTGAGCGTTCCGGACGACGTGTTCGAGCGCACGCTCGAGGCGGCGGGCCGCAGCCTGAAGTCGGCCGGATTCCTCGACGTCGTGTTCCTCGGCGACCACGGCGGCTACCAGGCCGACCTCGAGCGCGTCGCCGAGCGCCTCAATCGCGCCTGGCGCGCGTCGCCGGGTCCGCGCGCCGCGTTCGCGCATGCGCCTGCCGCGTACTACCGGGCGAGCGACGCGGCGTTCGCCGACTGGCTGCGTTCGCAGGGCTACGGCAGCGCCGAGATCGGGACACACGCCGGCCTCGCCGACACGTCGCTGCAACTGGCGGTCGACCCCGGCTCGGTGCGCAGCGACATGCTGCAGCGGACGCCGAAACCCGGGCGCGCCGACGGGGTCTATGGTGATCCGAGCCGCGCGAGCGCGGAACTCGGCCGCGTCGGCGCGGACCGGATCGTGAGCGAGACCGTGGCCGCGATCCGGACCGCCGTCGCGCATCGGCGATAAGGGCGGTCGCGGCGACGTCGCGCGCGGCCGGGAATGACGAGGATGGAGGAGCAGCGCATGGAACGCCTGATCGAGAAGCCGGCCGTCTGGTGGGTCCTGATCATTGCTGCCGCCGGCGGGCTCGGTGGCTGGTACTACTGGCTGCAGCGGCAGCCGGCCCCGGCGCCGGTGGCGGTCGCGCCACCGGCACCGCCAGCGGCGCCGGCCGCGGAGGCGCCGCCGCCCGCCGCCGCGCCGGCCGAGGCGCCGATCCAGCATCCGATCGAAGTGCCCCCGGCCGCCGCGGCGCTGCCGGGCCTCGACCAGAGCGATGCGGCGATCGCGGAGGCGCTCGGCGGCGTCTTCGGTGCGCACGCGCTGCACGGCTTCCTGAAGCCGGACCAGGTGATCCACCGGATCGTCGCGACGCTCGACAACCTGCCGCGGGCACGCGCCGTCGTCGACACCTGGCCCGTTCGACCCGTCGGCGGCCGCTTCGTCGTCGCGCAGAACGGCGACGCGACGTATGTCGGCGCGGAAAACGCCGCGCGGTACGCGACCTACGCGAAGATCGCATCGACACTGGATACCGGCAAGCTCGTCGCGGCCTACATCCGCTTCTATCCGCTGTTTCAGCAGGCGTATCGCGACCTCGGCTATCCGCACGGGTACTTCAACGACAGGCTCGTCGAAGTGCTCGACGACCTGCTCGCGGCGCCCGACGTCGTGCCGCCCGTCGCGCTCGTCGCGCCGCACGCGATGTTCGAGTACGCCGACCCGCAGCTCGAGGCGCGCTCCGCCGGACAGAAGATCATGATGCGGATCGGCGGCGCCAACGAAGCGATGGTCAAGCAGAAACTGCGCGAGATCCGCGGCGCCGTGGCGAAGGAGAAGCCGGCGGGCTAGCGGTGGCGCGGGGGCGTGTCGGGCCCTCTCCCCCCACCCCTCTCCCGCTTCGCGGGCGAGGGGAGTCTCGTCGTCCGCCATTGGGACGACGTTTCAATTCTCGACGGCCGAACTCCCCTCGCCCGCGACGCGGGAGAGGGGTGGGGGGAGAGGGCGGTCGCCGCAGGTCGCCCATGCGCCGCGACCCCCTACCTGCGCTTCCTCAGCAGCGTCGACTTCCCGAACAGGCTCTGCACGAGATCGACCGCCACTTCGGCGGTGCGGTTCCGCAGGTCGAGCGCCGGGTTGAGCTCGACGACGTCGAGCGACCCGAGGAGCCCGGTGTCGGCGATCATCTCCATGCACAGTTGCGCCTCGCGGTAGGTCGGCCCGCCGCGAACCGTGGTGCCGACCCCGGGCGCGACGTCCGGATCGAGGAAGTCGACGTCGAAGCTCACGTGAAGGTGCGTTCCGTGGTCCATCGTCGCCAGCGCGAGTTCCATCGCGTGTCGCATGCCCATCTCGTCGATGAAGCGCATGTCGAACACCTCGAGGTCGACTTCGTGGACGAAGTGCTTCTCGCCGGGATCGACGCTGCGGATCCCGATCTGCCGGACCCACGACGGATGCAGCGCCGGCACCGTGCCGCCGAGCTCGACGAGCGGCCGCGGCCCGTGCCCGCAGAGGATCGCCACCGGCATGCCATGGATATTGCCGCTCGGCGTGAGCTGGCTCGTATTGAAGTCGGCGTGCGCGTCGAGCCATAGCACGCGCAGCTTGCGCCCGGCGTCGCGGCAATGCCGCGCCACCGCGGCGATCGATCCGATCCCGAGGCAGTGGTCGCCGCCGAGGAGCAGCGGCAGCCGGCCGAGCCGCAGCTCGGCAAGCACGGCGTCGTGGACCGCGAGCGCCCACTCGGCGACCTGCGGCAGGTGGCGGTAGCCATCGACCGCGGGAAGCCAGGGATTCGTCGGGCCGGAGAGATTGCCGCGATCGACGACGTCGAGGCCCAGGGCCTCCAGCAGCGGCCCGATGCTCGCGACCCGCAGCGCCTCGGGGCCCATCGACGCGCCGCGCACGCCGGCGCCGATGTCGGTCGGCGCCCCGATCAGGCTCACGGGACGTTTCATCGGCGCAATGTAACCCGGAACGCCCGCGGCCGGCCAGGGGCGCGGCGCCAGGTAGTCGCATCCTATTTGCCTTGAATGAAAATATCATTACCATGCGGTGCACACGCTTTCCCGACCGCCCGACGCTTTCCCGACCGCCCGACCGCCCGAAGACCTCCGATGGAAAACAAGACCGCCCGGCTGACACTCCTCATCGATCCGCGGAAGAAGCAGCTCTTCGAGGAGATCTGCGCCGCGCAGGACCTCACGCCGTCGCAGGTCGTGCGCCAGCTGATCCGCGAATACATCGTGGCCCACGCCGACGGCCGCAAGCTGCCGGCGTGGCTCGCGAGCGCGGCGCGCGGCGCGCGCCCGCGCTGAGGCGCCGGCTTCCCGCAGGCGTCGGCCGTGCTCCACCTCGACTGGATCCTCGCGATCGCCGCCGCATGGCTGGTGATCGGGTTCCTCGGGCTGGCGTGGCTGCGCCGCTTCCGCATCGTCGCGCAGGTCCTCTTCCCGCTCGGCGCCGCGGGCGGCCTCGCGCTGGCCGTCGTCGCCGGGTCGGCGATCTTCGCGACGCCGGAGGTCGCGGTGCTGCCGATCGGGCTGCCGCAGCTGCCGTTCCACCTGCGGCTCGACAGCCTTTCGGCGTTCTTCCTCGCCGTGCTCGGCGTAACCACGGTGGGCATTTCGGCGTTCGCGGCCGGCTACTTCCGCCACGGCGAAGGCACGCCGCCGGGCCTGCTGTGCCTCGAATACCACGCGTTCCTCGCCAGCATGGCGCTGCTGCTCGTCGCCGACGACGCCTTCGCGTTCATGGTGCTGTGGGAGGCCATGGCGCTTTCGTCCTACTTCCTCGTCATCGCGAACCACCGGATCGCCGAGATCCGGCGCGCCGGCTTCCTTTACCTGCTGATGGCGCACGTCGGCGCGATCGCGCTGCTGCTGTGCTTCGGTGTCCTGCAGGCCAACACCGGCGACTACACGTTCGCCAACCTGCGGGCGCAGCAGCTCGCGCCGGCCTGGGCGGGCGCCGCGTTCCTGCTCGCGCTCGCCGGCTTCGGCGCGAAGGCCGGCGCCGTGCCGCTGCACGTCTGGCTGCCCGAAGCGCACCCGGCGGCGCCGTCGCCGGTCTCGGCGCTGATGAGCGCCGTGATGCTGAAGACGGCGATCTACGGGCTGCTGCGAATCACGTTCGACGTGCTCCCGATGCAGCCCTGGTGGTGGGGCGCGCTGCTGCTCGCGCTCGGGCTCCTGACGGCGATCTTCGGCGTGCTGTTCAGCGCGGTGCAGACCGACATGAAGCGGCTGCTCGCCTATTCCTCGATCGAGAACATCGGCCTGCTGCTCGCCGGCATCGGGCTCGCGATCCTCTTCAAGGCCCATGGCATGGTCGTCCCGGCCGCGCTCGCGCTCACGGCCGCGCTCTACCACGTCGCCAGCCATGCGCTGTTCAAGAGCCTGCTGTTCCTCGGCACCGGCTCGGTGCTGCATGCGACCGGCGAGCGCAACCTCGGCCGGCTCGGCGGCCTGGTGCGGCCGATGCCGTGGGTCGCCTGGACGATGCTCTTCGGCGCGCTGGCGAGCGCCGGCCTGCCGCCGCTCGGCGGCTTTGTCTCCGAGTGGCTGCTGCTGCAGGGTTTCCTCTTCAGCCCGCAGCTGCCACCGGCGTACCTGAGCATGCTCGTGCCCGTCGGGGCCGCCGCGGTGGCGCTCGTCTCGGCGCTGGCCGGCTACGTGATGGTGAAGTTCTTCGGCGTCGTCTTCCTCGGCCAGCCGCGCGAGCCGGCACTGGCACAGGCTCGCGACGCCCGGCCGTGGGAACGCGCCGGTCTCGCCTGGCTCGTCGCCTGCGGGCTCGCGGTGGGCCTCTTCCCGGTCCCGCTGATCGCGGCGATCGACCCGGTGACCCGCGTGCTCGTCGGATCCGGCATCGGCGAGGCGGCACGCGCGCACGGCTGGCTGCTGCTCGTGCCCACCTCGGTTGCGCGCGCCAGCTACGGGCCGCTCGTCTTTCTCGTCGTCGTCGGCGGCGGCTGCGCGGCGGCCTGGCTCGTCGTGCGCCGGGCCTTCCACGAAAAGCTGCGGCGCAGCGCGCCGTGGGACTGCGGCTTCGGGGCGCTCGGCGCGCGCATGCAGGACACCGCCGAGGGCTTCGGGCAGCCGATCCGGCAGATCTTCGAGCCGTTCTTCCGCCTCGAGCGCGTCCTGCCGACGCCGTTCGACGCGCAGCCGCGCTATCGCGTGACGATCGAGGACCATGCCTGGCACGCGTTGTACCTGCCGATCGCCGCCGTGGTCGAGCGCATCGCCCGCCGGTTCTCCGCGCTGCAGCAGGGCCGCATCTCGGTCTACCTGCTCTACAGCTTCCTGACGCTGCTCGCGATGCTGATGGTGATCCGATCATGGGACTGAGCTGGACCGGCGCCGCGGCGCAGCTGCTCGAGCTGTCGCTCGCGCTGCTGCTCGCGCCGCTGCTCAGCGGGTGGGTCAACCAGTGCCGCGCGTGGCTGCTGAACCGCTCGGCGCCGAGCCTGCTGCAGCCGTACCGGACGCTGCGCAAGCTGTTCGCGCGCGAGGCGGTCGTCGCCGACAACGCCTCGCCGCTGTTCCGCGGCGCGCCGTACGTCGTCTTCGGCTGCATGGCGCTGTCCTGCGGGATCGTGCCGACGCTGTCGACCGATCTGCCGCTGGCGCCGGCGGCCGACGCCATCGCGCTCGTCGGGCTCTTCAGCGTCGCGCGCATGTGCATATCGCTCGCCGCGATGGACATCGGCACGGCGTTCGGCACGCTCGGCGCGCGGCGCGAGATGCTGGTCGGCTTCCTGGCCGAACCGGCGCTGCTCACGGTGCTGTTCTCCGCGTCGCTGATCACGCAATCGACGTCGCTGACCCAGATCGTCGGGTCGCTCGCGCACCGCGAGTTCGCGATCTATCCCAGCCTGGCGTTCGCCGGCGTCGCCTTCACGATGGTGTCGCTGGCGGAAAACGCCCGGGTCCCGGTCGACAATCCGTCGACGCACCTCGAGCTCACGATGATCCACGAGGCGCTGGTCCTGGAGTACTCGGGGCGCCACCTGGCGCTGCTGGAGTGGGCCGCGAGCCTCAAGCTCTTCGCGTACTCGTGCATCGGGCTGGCGCTGTTCTTCCCGTGGGGCGTCGCCGAGGCCGGCGAGCCGCTGGCCCTCGTGCTCGCGATCCCGGTGCTGCTGCTGAAGCTCGCGATCGGCGGCGCCGCGCTCGCGCTGGTCGAGGCGACGAGCGCCAAGATGCGCGTCTTCCGCGTCCCGGAGTTCCTCGCCACCGCGTTCCTGCTCGCGGTGCTCGGGATGCTGGTCCACCTGCTGCTGGGAGCCTGAGATCGACGCGCTGCTGCCCCAGCTGATCAACCTGCTCGCCGCGGTGCTGCTGCTGCTCGCCTTCGCGATGCTGTCGCAGCGCCGCGTGCTGCTGCTGATCCGGCTCTTCACGCTGCAGGGCCTGGCGCTGGCGCTGGCCACCGCGCTCGTCGCGCGCGCGACCGGACAGCCGCACCTGTTCTTCTCGGCGCTCGTCACGCTGCTGCTGAAGGTCGTCGCGCTGCCGGTGGCGCTGCACCGGCTGATCGACCGCCTCGACGTCAAGTGGGACGTCGAGACCCTCATCAACATCCCGACGACGATGCTGATCGGGATCGTGCTCGTCGTCTTCTCCTTCAACCTCGCGGCGCCGATCGCCCGCCTGACCTCGTCGGTGGCCGGCGGCTCGCTCGGCATCGCGCTGGCGTGCGTGCTGCTGTCGTTCATGATGATGATCACGCGGGCGAAGGCGGTGCCGCAGGTGATCGGCTTCCTGTCGATGGAAAACGCGCTGTTCTTCGCCGCCACCGCGGCGACCTACGGCATGCCGATGGTCGTCGAGCTCGGCATCGCGCTCGACGTCCTCGTCGGGCTGCTGATCCTCGGCGTCTTCATGTTCCAGATCCGCGAACAGTTCGACAGCCTCGACATCCAGCACCTCGAGAGGCTGAAGGATGAATGAGATCGACGGCCTCGCCGTCCTCCTCGCCATCCCGCTCGCCGGCGCCGCGACGCTCGGCGTGATCGGCGCGCGCCGCGCCGCTGCGGCCGTCAACGCCGGCTTCAGCGCCGCGACGCTGGCGGCCGCCGCGGCGCTCGTCGCGCGCGTCGTCGCCGACGGCCCGGGCTTCCATTTCGGGCAGGCCTTCCTGATCGACCCGCTCAACGTCTTCCTGGTCGCGCTGACCGCCTTCGTCGGCCTGACGACGGCGCTGTTCTCGATCCCCTACATGCGCATCGAGCAGGACCACGGGCGCATGACGCCGCCGCGGATGCGCCTCTACCACAGCATGTACCAGCTCTTCACGTTCACGATGCTGCTGGCGCTGACGACGAACAACGTCGGCATCCTGTGGGTCGCCATGGAGGCCGCGACGCTGGCGACCGTGCTGCTGGTGAGCGTCTACCGGACCGCCGCCAGCCTCGAAGCCGCGTGGAAATACTTCATCCTCTGCGGGGTCGGCATCGCGCAGGCGCTGTTCGGGACGATCCTGCTGTTCCTCGCCGCCGAGCGGGTCATCGGGCCCGGCGGCGGCGCGCTGCTGTGGAGCAACCTGGAGGCCGTCAAGGACCGCCTGGAACCGAACATCCTTTCGCTCGCGTTCGTCTTCCTGATGCTCGGCTACGGCACGAAGGTCGGCCTCGTCCCGGTGCACAACTGGCTGCCGGATGCCCACGCCGAAGGCCCGACGCCGATCTCCGCGGTCCTCTCCGGGCTCCTGCTGAACGTCGCGCTCTATGCGGTGCTGCGCAGCAAGGTCCTTGCCGACGGCGCGCTGCACAACCACCTCGCCGGCAGCCTGATGGTCGGCTTCGGACTGCTGTCGGTCGTCAGCGCGTCGTTCTTCCTGATGCGACAGCGCGACATCAAGCGGCTCTTCGCGTACTCGTCGATCGAGCACATGGGCCTGATGACGTTCGCCTTCGGGATCGGCGGCCCGGTCGCGACGTTCGCCGGCCTGCTGCACATGACCGTGCATTCGCTGGTCAAGTCGTCGATCTTCTTCGCGGCCGGACATGCGGCGCAGAAGGCCGGAACGCAGCTGATGGAGTCCATCCGCGGCCTCGTGAAGTCGAACCCGACCGTCGGCTGGGGGCTCGTCGTCGGCACCGTCGCGATCCTCGGCATGCCGCCCTTCGGCGTCTTCGCGAGCGAGTTCCTGATCCTGACGACCACGATGCGCGAGCTGCCGTGGGCGGCGCCGCTGCTGCTGCTCGCGCTCGCGGTCGCGTTCGCGGCGGTGTTCTCGAAGGTGCAGGAAATGGCCTTCGGCGAGCCCAGCGTTCGCGCGTTGCCGCACGCGCCGGCGCTGCTGCCGATCTTCGTCCACCTCGGCCTCGCGCTGATGCTGGGACTCTACGTCCCGCCGTACCTCGGCGCATGGTGGCGCAGCGCCGCGCAGCTGATCGGAGGTTCCTGATGCCGGCGCCCCGCTTCGACCGCATCGACGGCCTCGCGATCGCGCTCGAGGCGACGGACGCGCCGCTGCCGATCGGGCGCGCCACGGTCGACGCCGCGGAGTGGACGGCGGCGGCCGAAGCGGCCCGCGCCAGCGGACGCCTCGTCGCGCTGTGGGGCGGAACGACGGAAGGAGGCGATCCGGCGGTCCATGCGGCCTATGCGTTCGCCGGCGGCCTCGCGTGGATCACGCTCGCGCTCGCGCCCTCGCATCCGGACTACCCGGACGTGTCACGGCTTTTCCCAGCGGCGCTCCGGATGCAGCGCGCGGCGCGCGACCTGGCCGGCGTCGTCGCCGCCGGCAGCGCCGACCAGCGGCCCTGGCTGCGGCATGACGCGTGGCCCGCCGGCTATTTCCCGCTGCGCCGCGGCGAAGGCGAGTCATCAGCGCCGGTCCCGGCGGCGAAGCCGGAGCCCTACCGCTTCGTCACCGTCGAAGGCGACGGCGTCCACGAGATCGCGGTCGGGCCGGTGCATGCCGGCATCATCGAGCCGGGTCATTTCCGGTTCTCGGTCGTCGGCGAAAAGGTCCTGCGGCTCGAAGAACGCCTCGGCTACGTGCACAAGGGAATCGAGCAGCTGATGGAACGCACCGCGCCGCTCGATGCGCACCGCATCGCGGGGCGCGCCTGCGGCGACTCGACGGTGGCCTACGCGTGGGCCACCTGCATGGCGCTGGAGGCGGCGACCGGCGTCGCCGTCCCGGATCGCGCCGCCTGGCTGCGCGGCCTGCTGCTGGAGCGCGAGCGGGTTGCCAACCACCTCGGCGACCTCGGCGCGCTGGCCAACGACGTCGCGCTGGCGTTCGGCCTGGCCCAATTCTCGCGGCTCAGGGAGGACTGGCTGCGCCTCAACGGCGAACTGTTCGGGCATCGGCTGCTGATGGACCGCATCGTGCCGGGCGGCACCTGCGTCGACCTCGACGCCGCCGCCGCCGCTCGCCTCGCCGCCCAATGCGATGCGCTGGAGCCGCAGGTCGAGCGGCTGCATGCGATCTTCGAGGAGCATCCGGGGCTGCAGGACCGGTTCATCGGCACCGGTCGCGTCGCGACGCCGCTGGCGACCCGGCTGGGCCTCTGTGGGCTGGCGGGGCGCGCGAGCGGCATCGCGCGCGACCTGCGCGCGGACCATCCGCATCCGCCCTACGACCGGCTCGCGGTGCGCGCCGCGAGTGCCGCGGCCGGCGACGTCGCGGCCCGCGCCGAAGTCCGGTTCGCGGAGCTGCGATCGTCGCTGCAGCTGATTCGCGACATCGCGCGCGGGCTGCCGCAGGGCGCGCGGCTCGCGACGGTCGGCGACATCGGGCGCGCCGGCGCCGGCGCCGGATGGGTCGAGGGCTGGCGCGGCGAGATCCTCGTCGCGCTTCAACTCGCGCCGTCGGGAGCGATCCGGCGCTGCCACCTCAGCGATCCGTCGTGGCGCAACTGGCCGGTGCTGGAGCATGCGGTGATCGACAACATCGTCCCCGACTTCCCGCTGATCAACAAATCCTTCAACCTCAGCTATTCCGGACACGATCTCTGATGTGGCAGCTGTTGCGACAGGTGGCCCGCGTCGGGCTGGTGACCGAGCCCGCGCCGGAGGCGAACGAGGCCTGGCGGCGCGACGAGGCGCGGATCCGCGGCGAGCTGCTCGCCATCGTCGGCCGCGCGCTCTCGATCCGGCAGGTCGACGCCGGCTCGTGCAACGGCTGCGAGCTCGAGATCCACGCGCTGAACAATCCGTACTACAACCTCGAAGGCCTCGGGATCCGCTTCGTCGCGAGCCCGCGGCACGCCGACATGCTCCTGGTGACCGGGCCGGTCTCGCGCCACATGGAGGCCGCGCTGCGCCGGACCTACGATGCGGCGCCGCAGCCCGTGCTGGTGGTCGCCGTCGGCGACTGCGGCTGCGATGGCGGCGTGTTCGGCGAGAGCTACGCCTGCCGCGGGCGGATCGCCCACGTGATCCCGGTCGACGTCGCGATTCCCGGCTGCCCGCCGCCGCCGCGCGACCTGCTGCGCGGCATCCTGGCGGCGGTATCAACCCGCCACACCGGGCGTGCCGACACCGAGGCGGCGCGCGGCGGCGGGTAACGTCGCCGCGGTGCAGCGCGCCACGACGCGAACCCCGCGGGACAAAAGGGAGGCTAAAACCCCGGACGCCGGCCGATCACGGCCCGGACGTCCGGGGTAACCTTGACAGACTCAGGGGCAAGCGCATGGCCTTGCCCTGTCGGACGAGCGATCGCGCAACGTGTCCCACGGCAACCCGACACCGCGGCCGCCGGCGAAGGTTGCCGGCGACGACCTGCATCGCGCGGCTGCCGCCTCGGCGGCGCCCGACGCCGGTTACCCCTGGGCGCGCCTGGCGCTCGCCGCCACAGCCATCGGCGTCGTTGCC
>Ga0335069_10005679_pt1 | contig 18290 bp, 17 predicted proteins | sample Lox_Sample_11_FD_206714 | JGI IMG/M metagenome (GOLD analysis project Ga0335069, IMG submission 206714) | Soil microbial communities from Loxahatchee National Wildlife Refuge, Florida, United States - Lox_Sample_1.1 | ecosystem: Environmental > Terrestrial > Soil > Wetlands | place: USA... | reverse complement strand
TGCTGGTGCAGGACCCCGTCGAGGGCGCGCCGCTCGCCTCGGCCTGGACCGAGATCGATTCGGATGACATCTCGGTCGATCTGGGCTGGATGCAGGTCCACTGCGGCTCACTCGTTCCCGACACGGACGAGCTGTGGTCGGACGCCCGCGGTGCGAGCGGCGGGCCCGCGCCGCCAGCCGACTTCCAGGGCGGGACGACTTCTGCGGCTGGCAGCCGGCCGGCACGCTTTCGCGGCTGACCGGGTTCTCAATGGCTGGCGCGGCGCGTCAGCGTGTCGATGTCGCGCAGCAGCACCGGGTTGAAGGTCTGCGGCGCCTCCATCATGAGAAAGTGCCCCGTGTGCGGCAGCACATCGGCCTTGAAGTCGGGCAGGAACCTGCGGATGCGGGTCTCATCGGTCGGTGTCAGGTCCGAGTTGATCGCCAGCACCGGCACGTGGATGGCCGGCAGCACCGTGGCGAAGTCCATGCTCAGCAAGGCCTGCAGGGAGGGCACCGCCACTTCGGGTGGCTCCAGCGACATGTCGTAGGCGACCTTCTGCACGAACACCGGGTCGGCACCCGGTGCGAACAACGACTCGGTCACGTACTTGCGCGTCTGGCCGATGAAATCGGTGCGGAATGGCGCCACTCGCATGTCGATCTCGCTGGCGGACAGCGGCGGCAAACCGATGGATTTCAGTGCATCCACCACGATGATGCCGATGACCCGGTCGCCGATGCGTCGTGCGGCCTCAAGAGCCACCGTGCCCCCCATCGAGTGCCCGACGAGTATCACCTGTTTGTTCTGGATCTGGCGCACGACCGTGGCCACATCCTCACCATAGTTGCCCATGGACCAGTCGGCGCGATTCCTGGTGGAGGCCCCGTGACCGGCCAGGTCGACCGTCACCACGGTGTATTTCGACTTCAGCGGTTCGAGCTGCGCACTCCAGTAGTTGGCATCGGTAGCCCAGCCGTGGATGAGCACGACCGCCGGTTCGCCATGGCCGTATGTGTGGTATTCGATGTGCACGCCGTCCGGCTCGGTGGCGATCTCCGGTGCTCCCTCCACGCGCGGTGCCGCATTCGAGTTGGAGTTGTCCGCCGTGGCGGATGCGGGCGGGGCGCCCGATTCGGGCTGGCGGCTGCAGGCGCTGCACGCCAGCAATGCCAGAGCAGCGACGACGACCAGCCGGCCATGAATCATGCAAGATCTCCCACACGTGCGCGTCATCGTCCACCATCACGCCGATGCTGATCCGCAGGCGCGGCTGAATCATAACCGCGCGGGAGGGCAATGGGAGCGCTACGGATCCTGCGGGCGCAGGACTTTGCCGGGATTGAGAATTCCGTTCGGATCCAGGGCTCGCTTGACGGCGCGCATCAGCTCCAGTTCCACGCCGGACGCGTAGCGCTCCAGTTCGGCGACCTTGAGCCGGCCGATGCCGTGCTCGGCGCTGAAGCTGCCGCCGAAATCGCGCACCAGGTCATGGATCACCCGCTTGATGGGGGTCTCGCGGGCCAGGAACGCGTCGCGCGCGCTGCCCGGAGCCTGATTGAGGTTGAAGTGCAGATTGCCGTCACCGACGTGGCCATAGGCGACCAGGCGCGCCTCGGGCACGTTCGCCTCGATCCACCGCGCGGCCCGTTCGACAAACTTCGGCAGAGCGGTCACCGGCAGGGAGATGTCGTGCTTGAGACTGGCGCCATCGAGCCTCTGGGCCTCGGGGATCGTCTCGCGCAGTTTCCAGAACGCATCGCGTTCACGCCCACTCGCGGCAATCACGGCATCCAGCACCAGTCCGGACTCCAGGGCGTCCTGCAGGCTCCCGGTAAGGATTTCCTCGAGGTTGTCCGACGCGCGGGAGGAGGTCAGCTCACACAGAACATGCCACTCGTGCACATCGGCGAATGGTGCTGTTACACCCGGTATGTGGCGCGTCGTAAGCTCGATGCCGATGCGGGGAATGAGTTCGAACGAGCTGACGCGATCTCCGCTGGCCTCGCGCAGCCGGGCGAGCAGTTCGACCGCCGCCTGAACGTCGCGCACGGCGACGAAACCGGTGGCGCTCGCGCGCACTTTCGAAAACAGCTTCAGGCTCGCCGCGGTGATCACTCCGAGAGTGCCCTCGGCTCCCAGGAACAGCGAGCGGATGTCATAACCGGTGTTGTCCTTGCGCAGTGCGCTCAGCGACGACAGCACGCGGCCATCCGCCAGGACGACCTCCAGTCCAAGGACCAGGTCGCGCATCATGCCGTAGCGCAGGACACTGGTGCCGCCGGCGTTGGTGGAGAGGTTGCCACCGATCTGACAGCTGCCCTCCGAGCCCAGGCTGAGCGGGAAGAGGCGTTCCGCCTCGTCAGCGGCCCGTTGCACCTGCGCGAGGATGCAGCCGGCTTCCGCGACCAGCGAGAAGTTGAGCGGATCCACGCTGCGGATCCGGTTCAGGCGCTTCAGCGACAGCACCAGCTGCTGCCCGGACTCATCCGGCGTGGCGCCGCCACAGTAGCCGGTGTTGCCGCCGTGGGGTACCACGCCGATGCGGTGTTCGTTGCAGTAGCCCAGCAGGCTCGAGATCTGTTCCACCGTGCCGGGTAACGCCACACCGATGGTGCGGCCGTGGTAGAGGCGCCGATGATCCGTCAGGAAGGGCTCGACGGCGGAGGGCTCTGTGAGCACTCCGCCGGGTCCGAGGATCTCGGTGAGCGCGCTCACCGGGTATCGGTCAGGGCGCGCAAGGCGGCAATCCGCTCATCCAGGGGCGGGTGACTCATCCACAGTGTCTGCAGGCCGCGCGCAACCGGCCCACTGGCGATGCCGAAGGCGGCAAACTGCTGCGGCAGGGGCTCATGCGCGCTCTTGAGCGCTTCGAGCGCCGCGATCATGTTGTCGCGGCCGCCCAGCCGGGCACCACCGTAGTCGGCTCGGAACTCGCGCTGCCGCGAGAACCACAGCACGATCAGGCTGGCGAGGATGCCCAGCACGATCTCCGACACAATCACGGAGATGAAGTACGCGGGCCCGCGACCATCCTCCGAGCGAAACACGCTGCGGTCGACCACGTTGCCGATGATGCGCGAGAGGAAGATCACGAACGTGTTCACGACACCCTGTATCAGGGCAAGCGTCACCATGTCGCCGTTGGCGACGTGGGTGATCTCGTGACCCAACACGGCGTTCACTTCATTTTCGTTCATCCGCTGCAGCAAGCCAGTGCTGACAGCGACGAGCGCGTGGTCGCGGCGCGCTCCGGTCGCGAATGCATTCGGCTCGGGCGACTCGAAGATGCCCACTTCGGGCATGCCGATGCCGGCGTTGCGCGCGTGAGTGGCCACGGTATTCAGCAGCCAGCTTTCGGTGGCCGAGCGCGGTTGCGTGATGACCTGCACGCCCATCGCATTGCGCGCCATCCACTTCGAGGTGGCGAGCGAGATCAGCGAGCCGGCGAAACCGAACAGCGCCGCAAACACCAGCAGCCCCTCGAGGCTGCCACCGCGCGCCGCCAGCCAGCCGTCCAGGCCGAGGAGGTGCGCCACCACCGACAGCACGACGACGATGGCGAGGTTCGTGATCAGGAACAATACGATGCGTTTCATGCGATGCACCCTTGGGACAGCGGGGCGGTTTTCAAGGGATCAGGAGCCTCCCAGGGCGACCCCCAGGGCCCGTCCCACCAGAAAACTCACCGCGCCCGCGCCGCCGCCGATGAGGACCATCCGCAAGGCCCCCCGCCAGGCCCCGCGACCCGTGAACAGGCTGAGTGCCATGCCCACACCGAAGAGCGCAATGCAGGTGAGCACGATCGTGGCCGTGACCAGATGGCGCGCGGAGAGCCCGCTCAGCAGCGGAATCAGCGGCAGGGCGGCTCCGGCGGCGAAGGCCAGGAACGAGGAGCTCGCTGCGCGCCAGGGCGACCCCAGGTCATCGGGGTTGAGGCCCAGCTCCTCCCGCGCCAGGACGTCCAGCGCCTGCTCCGGTCGCGCCAGCAGTGCCCGGCTGACTTCCCGCGCCTGCTCCAGCGTTACGCCCCTGGCGGCGTAGATCAGCGCCAGCTCCTCGGCTTCTTCCTCCGGATACTCAGCGACCTCTTCGCGTTCGAGGGCAATCTGATATTCGAACATCTCGCGCTGCGTGCGGACCGACACGTACTCGCCGGCTGCCATGGAGAGGGCGCCCGCCAGCAGACCTGCGACCCCTGTCATGAGCACATAGGTGCCGGAAGCTCCCGCGCCGGCCACGCCCAGCACCAGGCTGGCATTCGAGACCAGGCCGTCGTTCACCCCGAAGACCGCGGCCCTGAGGTTGCCGCCGAGCGTACTCCGGTGTCGCGCCCCGACTTCCCCGAGCGAAGTGGGCATGGCATGACCCTGGCCCGTTGGGGCCAGAGCGAGGGGCGAGCTGTAGATGGACAGACCCCGCAGCTTCATCGCCGCGAGCACGCTACGCATTGAACGGGGTCCGAACCGTCTAACCAGCCGCGCCACGATCCGGGCGCGTAGCGAGGGCACGAAAACCAGCGGTGTTCGGCGGGCAGCGGCGGGTGATCTCTCACCAGAAGCGGATGCCGCGGCCTTGTTGGCGGACTCTTCCCATTTGCCCGCCTGTTCCTCGGCGGCCACGGCGAGTTGCAGGAAGAGGCGGCTCTTGTGTGAATCGGGTTCGGCGCTGGCGACCTGGCGGTACAGCCAGGCCGATTCCATTTCGTGATGCCAGCTCACGACGCGAGCGACGCGTCAGTACTGCTCCCGGTCCTCGGTCTCATCGTCGTCGTAATCATCGTCGTCTTCGTCGTCGTCCTCATCCTCGTCTTCATCGTCCCAATCGTCGTCTTCGTCCTCGTCCTCATCTTCCTGGGACTCGGCCCAGCCCTCGGGCTCCGTGGTGAGCTCGAGATCCATCTCGTGCCAGGTTTCGAGGTCGATCTCCTCGATCTCGCCATCGAGATACTCGAGCTCGACGAGCTCGGAGTCCTCATCCATGGTCAGCACCCGAAACGGTTCTTCTTCTTCCAGATTCTCGTACCACTGTCCCGGTACCGGCTCGTAATCTCTGCTCACCGCGATTCCTCGCAATACCCTGTCCGCGCGGCGGTTAGTGTAGGGGGTGCGCCGGGACTGTGGCAACGAGCCCGAGCCCCCGCCCGGTGTGCGCCGCTCGTATCCCGCGACGGCATCGCGGCGGCGCGGCGCCGAGCGGTACAGTCGCAGCATAAGTCTCTATTGCGTATAGTTTTCCCATGACTGCGCGCGCCGCCCTCAATGCCTCCACCCTGTCCCGGGCCCGCCGTGTCGTGGTGAAGGTGGGTTCGGCATTGCTGGTGGACTCGCACACCGGCCGGTTGAATCGCGCCTGGCTGTCCAGCCTGGTCGAGGATCTGTTGCGCCTGCGACAGCGTGGCCAGCAGGTCATCCTGGTGTCATCCGGCGCCATTGCGCTGGGCCGCCGCCATCTGGGGCTGGCATCCGGAGCACTTCGCCTGGAGGAGAGTCAGGCGGCCGCCGCGGTCGGTCAGATCCGCCTGGCGCACGCCTACAAGGAATTGCTCGAGGCCCACGACATCACCGTGGCGCAGGTGCTCCTGACCCTGGAGGACAGCGAAGTCCGTCGCCGCTATCTGAATGCGCGGGCCACCCTGGAGTCCCTGCTGGCACTGGGCGCGCTCCCGGTGATCAACGAGAACGACACCGTGGCGACGGCGGAAATCCGTTACGGCGACAACGATCGCCTGGCCGCGCGCGTGGCGCAGATGGCAGGTGCCGACTGCCTGGTGTTGCTCTCGGATGTGGAAGGTCTGTTCAGCACCGATCCCAACAGGGACCCGGCCGCCGAGTTCATCTGGCAGGTGCGGCAGATCACCCCGGAGATCGAAGCCATGGCGGGCAGCTCCGCTTCGGCAGTGGGCTCCGGCGGCATGACCACCAAGATCATGGCGGCGCGGATCGCCGTGGCCGCCGGCTGTCACATGTGCATCGCGGCCGGCCACCACCCACATCCGGTGAGACGGATCGAGGAGGGGGCGCGCTGCACGTGGTTCGTGCCGAATGCCACTCCGGTGACCGCGCGCAAGCAGTGGATCGCGGGCACGCTGCGCCCGGCGGGCAGCATCACGATCGATGCCGGTGCATTGCGCGCGCTGCGTGAGGGCAAGAGTCTGTTGCCTGCCGGGGTCATCGGGGCCCGTGGCCGTTTCGATCGCGGCGACACTGTCAGCGTCAATGGGCTGGACGGTGCCGAAGTCGCCCGCGGCATCATCGCGTATTCGGATGCGGATGCCGCGCGCATCATGGGGCGCAAGTCCTCCGAGATCGAGGGCATTCTCGGTTTCCGCGGCCGCGATGAGATGATCCATCGCGACGACCTGGTCATTCTCGGGTCGGAGCCGCAGCTTGCGGAAGGCCCGCGGGCGGAATCCGGATGAGCGTCGCGGAGCTGATGGAGCGGCTGGGCAAGGCTGCCGTATCGGCCGCCAACGTGCTGGCCAACACCGCCGCGCCGAAAAAGAATCAGGCGCTGACGGCAGCTGCCGCAGCGATACGCACGCACCGCGATCGCATCCAGGCCGCCAACGAAGCCGACATGCAGGCCGCGCGGGAGGCGGGACTCGGCGCCGCGCTGCTCGACCGGTTGCGCCTGGATGCCAAACGGATCGAATCGATCGCGCGCAGCGTGGAAGAGGTCGTCACGCTCGCCGATCCGGTCGGAACCGTGGTGGCGGAGTGGACCCGGCCCAACGGCCTGCGCATCCAGCGGGTGCGCGTACCGCTGGGTGTGATCGGCATCATTTACGAAAGCCGCCCCAACGTCACCGCCGATGCCGGCGCGCTGTGTCTGAAGTCGGGCAACGCGGTCATCCTGCGGGGCGGCTCGGAAAGCCGCCAGTCGAACGAGGTCATTCACGCCTGTCTGGTGGAAGGACTGAAGTCAGCAGGGCTGCCGGCTGAGTGCATCCAGCTCGTGCCCACCACGGACCGGGCTGCTGTGGGTTACATGTTGGCCGGCATGACGGAATACCTGGATGTCATCGTGCCGCGCGGCGGCAAGAGTCTCGTGGCGCGCGTGCAGCAGGAAGCGCGCGTGCCGGTCATCGGGCATCTCGAAGGCAATTGCCACGTGTACGTCGATCGTGACGCGGACGTGCGGATGGCCCGCACGATTGCCTTGAACGCCAAGATGCGTCGGACCGGTGTCTGCGGGGCCGCTGAGACGCTGTTGGTGGATCGCGCCTGCGTCTCCACCCATCTGGCGCCCATCGTGAAGGATCTGCTCGAGGCCGGTTGCGAGGTGCGCGGAGATCCGGCCGTGCAGAAGGTGGACTCACGCGTGGTCCCCGCGACCGAAGACGACTGGTATACGGAGTATCTCGACGCGATCATCGCCGCCCGCGTGGTTGATGGTGTCGATGCCGCGATCGCGCACATCGCGAAGTACGGCTCCGCCCATACGGAATCCATCATCACCGAGAACCAGGCCACGGCCGATCGGTTCCTGCAGCAGGTGGACAGCGCGATCGTGCTGCACAACGCCTCCACGCAGTACGCCGACGGAGGCGAGTTCGGGATGGGCGCCGAGATCGGAATCTCCACTGACCGCTTCCATGCGCGCGGACCGGTGGGCGTGGAACAGTTGACGAGCTACAAGTACGTCGTGCGTGGTTCAGGCCAGGTCCGGCCCTGATCTTCCGCCAGAGCCGCGATTCCACCCTTGAACGAATACACGGCCGTCTGACCGCGGGAGCGTAGTTCCTGCGCGGCGGCCAGGCTGCGACGGCCGCTGGCGCAAACGAGCAGGCTGCGATCCTTCGCAACGAAGGGAGATTGGCCGTATAGCAGCTGTGCCATGGGAGTGTGGCGCGCCTGCGCGCAAGGTATCGGTACCTCCGAACACTCGCGCGCCTCCCGGATGTCGATCACCTCGAAGCCGGCCGCGCACGCTTCATCCAGAGAGTCGAAGCTGACCTCGATATCGTCCTGCGCCGGCTCCGGCGCGGCGAGTCGCGCAGTCGCATGCTGCGGACACGAGCTGGCGCGGCGCGCGGTGACCCGCGACAGGGACAGAGTCAGCAGGTCGAGGACGACGATCGCGTTGCCGGACTGACCGGGAAGATCCAGGAGCACTTTGAGGGCCTCGAACGCCTGCAGGCTGCCGAAGACGCCCGGCACCGGGCCGAGTACACCCGCCTCCGCGCAATTACCGACGAGTCCGTCGCGCGTCGCTTCAGGCCAGACGCATCTCAGGCATGCGCCTTCCTTGTCGGGGCGCACCACCTGCAACTGCCCTTCATACTGATAGACGCTCGCGAAAATCACGGGCTTGCCGAGGTGTACGCAGTGGTCGTTCAGCAGGAACTTCGTGGTGAAGTTGTCGGTGCAGTCCACGACCAGATCGTATGGCGCGATCAACTCAGCCGCATTGCCTGCCTCGAGACGCACGGCGTGCACTGTGACGTTGACTTCGGGATTGAGCGAGCGCACTCGGGCCGCGGCGAGTTCGGCTTTCGGCTGGCCAGTATCAGCAAGTGAATAGAGGGTCTGCCGATGCAGGTTGGAGGCTTCCAGGCGATCGCTGTCGAGCAGCCCCAGGCGCCCGATGCCGGCGCCGGCCAGGTAACTGATGACCGGCACACCGAGGCCGCCACATCCCACGACGAGTACCGCGCTGGCCCGCAGCTTCGCCTGTCCCGCCGCACCGACTTCCTTCAGCGTCATCTGACGTGAGTAGTCGGGTTTCGCCGGGGTGTGATCCGTGGAGTGCTCCGGCGCGCGCCCGTCGCCATGCTCATGCGAGTGCTCATGCGCGTGCCCATCGCCATGGTCATGCGCGTGCTCATGCACTTGCGACGGCGTGGCGCAGCGTTCGCAGTTGACCCAGCCGGAGTCACCGTTCTCGTAATGCTCCTTCTTCCAGATCGGGACGCGGTGTTTGACCTCGTCGATGATGTAGCGGCACGCCAGGAATGCCTCATGCCGATGGCGTGAACTCACTCCGACCCAGACGGCCATCTCCCCGATGGCGAGATCTCCGATGCGGTGGACGCAGGCGGCATGCTCGACTCCAAACCGGGCGAGTGCTTCCGCCACGATGCGCTCGCCTTCCTTCACGGCGAGCTGCTCGAACGCTTCGTACTCGAGGTGACGCACGGGCAGGCCGTCGTTGTGATTGCGCACCCAACCCTCGAATGAGGCGTAACCGCCAGCGGCCGGATCCGTCAGCCGGGAGCGCAACTGCGCCGCATCGATCCGCTCGCGGCTGAAACTGAAAGTGCTCATGTCCGTGTACTCGTCATGCCATGCCCGGCTGCCGGGCCGCCGAAATCACTCATGCGGTTGCCGGGTTCAACCACCGGCCACCGGCGGGATGAACACCACCGAGTCGCCGTCGGCCAGCGGCTGCGTCCAGTCGCCGAATTCCGCGTTCACCGCCACTCGCAGCAGGCTCGGCGCGAGAGTGAAGGGATAACGGGTTTTCAGCTCGTCATACAACTCCGCTGGTGTATTCGCCGGCGTGATCACTGCCTCGTCGCTGCGGCCCGCCTGTTCGCGCAGCAGGGCGTAGTACTGCACCTTGATGCGTTTGTTGACTGACCGCAGGCTCGCGACCGCGGAGCCGTACTCATCGGGTGTGTTCACGTTATCCAGGGCGCGGGGGTTGGGTTCGTCGATCAACTGGGCATCCGCATTGATGAGGAACTTGCGTGGGCAGCTCTTGCCGTTGGCCACGTGAGCCAGCAGTGCCGCGCGGCTCGCGGGTTCATAGATCGCGCACAGCGGTTCCGGCAGGCCGTCATGACTGGACCGATACGCCGTGGCCAGACGCTGTGGCTGACGTGCAAACAGCAGGTGGGCCAGTGTCGCATCGTCCAGAAACGGCAGATCGCAGGCGAGCACGAGCCACGCCGCCTGGGGGAAACGAGCCTGGGCCGCCATGATGCCCGCGATCGGTCCCAGGTCGGACTGGATGTCCACGATCTGTTCGTAGCGGGCCCGCAGCGGATCACCGGTCTGGTCGGGCCGCACGGACACAAACGCCCGTGACACGTGGGGCTGCAGGAGGGACATCGCCCGTTCCAGCTGAGTCTGACCGTGATAGCTGAGGCCGGCCTTGTCGCGCTGCATTCGGGTGCTGCGCCCACCGGCGAGTACGAGGCCATAGACAGCGGCGGCGTCAGGGGAACTCACCGGCTGCCCGCCCGTCTGCGTTCCGTGCGCTCGCGCCGGAAGTCGCGCTTGCCACCTGTCTTCTCCACCAGGCGCACGCTCGCGATCTCAATGTCATGCGACAGCGCCTTGCACATGTCGTAAAGAGTCAGGGCGGCGATCGAGGCGCCTGTCAATGCTTCCATTTCTACTCCCGTGCGGTGATGCACCGAGACCTTGCACCGGATCAGGACCTCGCGGCCTTGCGAGGTGATCTCGATCCTGCAGTTGTCCAGGGGCAAGGGGTGACAGAACGGCACGAGCTCATGCGTGCGTTTCGCCGCCATGACGCCGGCTATCACGGCCGTATCGAACACCGGTCCCTTCTTCGTCCGGTGACCGCTCTTGCGCAGCACCGCAGCCACATCCTTCGGCAACTTCACGCGCGCCTCTGCCTCCGCCACCCGGCGCGTCACGTCTTTCGCGCCGACATCGACCATGGTCGGGCGATTGTTCGCATCCAGATGGGTCAGTGAGGATGAAGTGCGTCTGCGCATGTCAACCGCCAATGTAGAACATCTCGACCTTGCGCTGATCGCCGCCCGACTGGCGCAGCTGTGCGCGTCGCTCGCTGTAGCGATCCGCGCGAGCGGCCCAGATCGAGCGTATGGTCTCGAACAACTGGTCATCGCTCGCGCCACCGCGCAACGCGTCGCGCAGGCTGGTGCCGCGCGTGGCGAACAGGCAGGTGTAGATGACTCCATCGGAGGACAGTCGGGCCCGCGAACAGTCGCCGCAGAAGGGTTGGGTCACCGAGGAGATGAAACCCACCTCACCCTGGCCGTCGAGGAATTCATAGCGCTCGGCGACTTCGCCGCGATACTCGGGTTCGACCGGTTTCAACGGCCAGCGGGCGCCGATGCGCGTCATCAGCTCCCGGGAGGGGACCACCAGATCCGCACGCCAGTCGTTGCGATTGCCCACGTCCATGTACTCGATGAAGCGCACTATGATGCCGGTACCGCGGAAGCGCTCCACGAGATCGAGCGCGGTGTGGTCGTTGATGCCCTTCTCGATCACGGCGTTGATCTTGATCGGCTCCAGTCCCGAGCTGCGCGCGTGTTCGATTCCGTCGAGCACGTCCTGCAGTCCGCCGAATCCGCCGCTCATGCGGGCGAACACCTGCGGGTCCAGGCTGTCCAGGCTGACCGTGATGCGCTTGAGTCCGGCCGCCTTCAGTTCCACGGCGTGGCGCGCGAGCAGCACGCCGTTCGTGGTCAGGGCGACATCCTCCACGCCCGGGATCGCGCTCAGATCGCATATGAGGTCCGCGAGGTTGGCCCGCAGCAGGGGTTCGCCGCCCGTCAGGCGCAGCTTGCGCACGCCCAGTTTCACGAACACGCGCGACACCCGCACGATCTCGTCGAAGGACAGCCGCTCGTGTGATCCCAGGAACTGGTAGCGCTCGTGGAACTTCTCCCGCGGCATGCAGTAGGGGCAGCGGAAGTTGCACCGGTCCATGACGGAGATGCGCAGGTCGCGCACGGGGCGGCCCAGCGTGTCACGCGGACCTGCCCCCGAGTCACGCGAACTGGCCAGCGAGTTGCGCGAACCGGAAGGCGCGGAAAGGGGAACGACGACTTCGGATCTGGGCATGGTCGGCAAGGGTATTACCACCCGGTCATGGGGAATGCCAATAGCACCCCCCGGAACGGGCCTGCGTCGGAGCTCTTGGGCGGATATGGGGCCCGGCGCCCCGGTTACCAGCGGTGCAGGCGGGTCACGAACCCCTTGGGGTACCGGTTCGGTCCCGGGGGCAGCTCCACGAAGCCATCCGTCCCGGCCAGGGCCGTGAAGTCCCCGGAGCCATTGGTGGGCTGCGGCATGGCCCAGGCCCGGCCCCAGTCGTCCACGTCCACCCGCACGGGCATGAAGGAGGTCAGCGCGGGGGTGACCTGGATCTCGGCCCCCAGGGCCATCTTTTCCGGCTCGGGCGCCGGCTGACCCATGGCGGCGAACAGGGCTGGCAGGACGTAGCGCGCCAGACACACGAAGGTCGAGACCGGATTGCCGGGCAGGGCGAACACGGTGGCTCCGGAGCCGGCGACGCCGAACCACATCGGCTTGCCGGGCCGCTGGGCGACCTTATGGAAAACCGTCTGCACACCCAGCTCGTCCAGGATCTTGGGCACGAAGTCCAGCTTGCCCATCGAGACGCCACCGCTGAGCACGAGCACATCGTGGGTCTCAAGATGAAATTTCAGCCGCCGTTTGAGCTCCGCCGCATCGTCCATCAGGTGATCGTCCGCGACACGCTGAAACCCATGCTGCCGCAGGGCCGCGACGATGGCGTAGGCGTTGGACCGCCTGATCTGGTGAGGCAGGATGGGTTCACCCGGCTCCACCAGCTCGTTGCCCGTGGAGATCACCGCGAGCATCGGCTGGCTGCTGACGCGGATCCGGTCCATCCCCGCCGATGCGGCGATCGCGATCTCCGGGGCCCGCAACCGCAGGCCGGCCGACAGCAGCAGGGCACCCTGGCGGGTGTCGGTGCCGCGGCGATGCACATTCTGGCCGGCAGCCACGGCGGTACCCGCGGCCAGCTCCGCTTCGCTGCCGCGAACCTCGATCTGCTCTACCGGAATGACGCAGTCGCAGCCCCCAGGCAGCACGGCACCCGTCATCACTTCGATGCAGGCAACCGCACTGGCCAGCGACAGCGGTGGGTCACCCGCGGCCTGGGTGGCCTGGATGTGCAGACGGCGGGCGCCGCGCTGGACGGTCATGCTGTCCAGCGCGATGCCATCCATCGCTACGCGGTCGAAGGGGGGCTGGTCCCGCTCCGCGTAGATGTTCTCGCGTAGTACGGCGCCTCCGCACTGGGCCAGCGGCAACGACTCGATGGGCAGACACGTCAGATGCTGCCCGATCAGTTCGTCCGCCTGGGCGGGGCTCAGCACGGGGCATCAGCCCTTGGATTTGTCGTTCTTGGCCTTGTAGACCTTGACCTGATCGTTGAAGCGGTCGGCGATACCCTGCAGCTGGTCCACGGCCGCGTTGTGCTTCTGCGCTTCCACACGCTCCAGATCCGCCAGCTGCTCCTTGGTCAGCTTGTCGCCGCCCTTGCTGACGGCATCATCGTGCTCCAGCTTGATGCAGGAGAGATAGGCGGTGATGGCATTGTTGTAATCCTTCACGGCCTTCTGCGCCTTGACCATGTCCTCGAGGGTCGCCGTGTTGCCATCCGGGATCTTATCCGGTGGGGTCGGATAGCTGCAGTCGGCATAGACCGGTGCCGCCGCGAGTAGGGCGAGGGCCGCGAGGGAAGGGAGCGCTTTCATACCAGTAACCCCGGTTATTGTGGATCCACCGCTTATCTTAGTGGCCCGGTGGCGCCGGCGACTAGCGCTGCGGGGCCGCGTGGACTCGGCCGGGAGGCCTGATGGGTTTGCGCGGCCGGGCCCGGCGGGCGCCGGGCGCCCGGAAGCAGTAGCGGCTGTGGTCATTGACCACCCCGACGGCCTGCAGGAACGCATAGATGATGGTGCTGCCGACGAACCGGAAGCCCCTCTTCCTGAGATCTCTGGAGATGCGGTCGCTGAGCTCGGTGCGCGCCGGCAGGCGTTCTCCGGCCGGCCGTTGCGTCGCGACCGGCTTGCCCGCCACGAACGCCCACAGATAACGGCTGAACGAGCCGAACTCCTTCTGCACGGCGAGGAAGGCCTGCGCATTGGTCACGGCGGACCCGATCTTCAGGCGGTTCCGGACGATGCCGGCATCCCGCATCAGGGCGGCCCGCCGCCGGGTATCGAAGCGAGCCACCCGGGCGACATCGAAGCCGGCGAACGCCCGCAGGTAATTCGCCCGCTTGTGCAGGATGGTGGACCAGGAGAGTCCCGCCTGTGCCCCTTCGAGGATGAGCATCTCGAACAGCAGTCGGTCATCGCGCACGGGGCGGCCCCACTCCCGGTCGTGGTAGCGGGTCATCTCGGGATCGGAGCCCGAGGCCCAGGCGCAGCGCTGTCTTGTCTTCATGTTGCCGCGCCATGAGGCGCTGTCTTTGGTGGAGAGCGCACTGTATCTCGTGTTAGCGTCTCGCGAAACGAGACGGGGGCAGGCGCGATGGTCGATCCGTTCAAGCCGCTGAAGACACTCCTCAAACCCAAGGCGAGCCTGCCGGCGCAGCAGCCGCTCACCAGTGGCATGTCCGGACCGCTCACTCAGCAGGATGCAGCGGCGTTCCAGGCGGTGCGCAGCGCCATCGAAGACAACTTCGCGATCCTGTTCTCGGGCGCGCGCTTCACGAGCTCCGAAGAAGCCGGCGACAAGGCGAACGACATCGTCAGTGGCGCGGTGGAGATCGCCGATTCGATCCTGGGGGACATTGCCCAGGTCCGCGGCTACGATGCGTTCAAGACCGGATTCAATTTCGTCGCCTCACCGCTCGATACGGTGATGGAGTTCGCCAAGAAGCTGGCGGGCACGGCGACACCGGTCGAGACGGTGCAGGCCGTCGGCCTGCAGACCTTCAGCGGCCTCTACGCCGCGGTGGTCCCCTATCTCGGGTGCGTCAAGGGCGGAGTGGATGCGGTCCGGTCGCTCTACGGGGCGGCGGACGATGTGCGCACGGGATTTCGCGCTCTGGAAGCCACTCCGATCGTCAACATCGGAGCTCCCCAACAGGCGCTGCAGTCTGTCAACGTGCTGTTGGATCGTCGCGCCAATGATGGCTTCACCAAGGGCACGGTGCAGGCCGTCGAAGCCATCGTCAATGCCGCGCTCATCGCCAGCGGCGCCGGTGGCGTGGCTTCGAGCGCGGTATCGCTGGCCAGCAAGATCGCTGTGCTGGCGGTAATCATCCGCCGCCGTGGCATCGAATATCGTGAGATGAAGGCGGGCAAGCAGGCGCTGCTGACACCGAAGACACTGTCGCCGGCCGTGTTCACGGTCTGTCCGCTGCTGGGGTGCTACCTGCTCACCGCTTCCGACACCTCCGCCATCGTGTTGAGTTGTTTCGCCGCCGGGCGGCCCCCGCCGCGCGGCTGGATGGACCAGGTCGAGGCCAACAAGAAATTCCTCGATCCCATCCTCGCCAAGGCCAAGAGCTTCATCTCCGACTCGCTGTGGGCGGTGGAGGGACCGAAGCTGTCCACCAGGGGGCGCACGGTGGACCAGCGCCCGTGGGTGGAGAAGTTCTGGATCGCCCATTTCGGGGCGAAGAATCGCGGCTACCGCATCATCCACAAGGGCAGTGCGCTCAAGAGCAAGGTGGGCAGCGCGTACGAGAAGTTCTCCGCGCCGATCACCGCGGTCGTGAAGGCCGACCTGCAGAAAGTCGTCAACTGGGCGGCGGAGAAGGCCTGAGCGCTCACCGGGAGTGTCAAAATGAGTCTGAGTCGTCGCAGTCTGCTGACCGCCTCCGCGCTGGCGCTGGCGGGATCACGGGTTTCCTGGTCCGCCGCCGGCGCCACCGCCGCCGGCGCGACAGCCGCGAGTGGCGCCGCCACAGCCGCAGCCGCCAGTTCCACAACTGGCGCTGCCGGTGCGGCCGCCGCGGACGCAACCGGCAAGGCTGGGCCCATCATCCTGTGCTGGAACGAGAATCCCTACGGACCCTCGCCGGCGGCCCGGGCGGTCCTGTCGCAGGCGATTCCCGCTGCCTGCCGCTACCCGGACGATGAAGTCGACGCGCTGGTGAAGCTACTGTCGCAGAAGGAGGGACTGAGCGCCGATCACATCGTGACCGGCACAGGCTCCGGCGAGCTTCTGCGCGCGCTCGGACTGATGTGTGGGAGGGAAAGCGGTGAACTGATCACCGCCGATCCCACCTACCTCGAACTTCCCGACTACGCGAGCCGCGTAGGCGCGACGGTAAAGACGGTAGCGGTCGACAAGGCGCTGCGCCACGACCTGAATGCCATGCACGCGGCGGTTACGGATCGCACGCGAGCCATCTACATCTGCAATCCGAACAATCCGACAGGGACTGTGGTCGGTGCCAGTGCGATCGCGTCCTTTGTGAATGCACTTCCCGACCATGTCACGACGATCGTGGACGAGGCTTATATGGATTTCGCGGGAGGGCAGGATGTGCGATCCGTCGCCAGTCTGACCTCGGGGAGCAAACGCGTAGTGGTCCTGAGGACCTTCTCGAAGATCCACGGGATGGCCGGTGTGCGGTGCGGCTATGCCATCGCGCGACCCGATGTCGCCAAACAACTCGCCGACATGCGCATGACGAGCCCAAACGTTTTCGCCGTGCGAGCCGCGCGCGCCAGTCTCGGCGACCACGCCTTCCTGACCGATACCCGCCGCCGCATCGTCTCCAGCCGCACCCGCATCACTACAGAGTTGGCGCAGCTGGGCATGGCTTACGCGGAGCCGCAGGGCAATTTCGTGTTCTTCGACACGGGCAAACCGCTGGCGCAGTTCACCGAGTTCATGCGCAAGCGCAACATTCTCGTCGGGCGGCGGTTCCCACCCTTCGAGAACTGGTGTCGCATCACGATCGGGACGGAGCCCGAAGTGGATGCGTTCCTGCAGGGGCTGCGGGCCTTTGCGGGCGCTCGCAGCAGTGCCGCCTGAGGCGTTCAGCGCAAGCAAGCCGCCAGGCTCTCAGGCCGCCAGCTCCTCGGGATCGATGGCCCTGAGGGACCCTCAACTCGGGGCGAACAGCTCCGCGATGGTCCTGACCGCGAATTCGGCTTCGTCCCGGTCGGGCGTGGTGTCGTCGTTGCCGAAGCCGTAATAGTCGTCCTCGCCCGTGGCCTGGAACACAAGTCCGTCGCGACGGGGGACGAAGAAGACCGTTTTGTAATACAGGCTGTAGGTCAGCTCCGGCTGCGGAATCATGTGCGCAATCTGGCCGCGCACGGGCGTGATCGATTTGTCGCCGAACAGCGCCCGCGCACCGTAGCCGGTGGCGTTGACGACGGTCTTCTGGCGCAGGCGCGCGAAGTCAGCCGGCGAATGAAACTCAGTCACCTCGATGTGTCCGCCGTCCTGGAAGAAGTCGGACATGAGCATCCGCGCGTACGAACTGATGTTGAACATCATCGTCGTAGTTCGCTGCAGATACGGCACGCGCAGGGAGTGGGTGCCGGGACCGAATTCCTCCTCGCGGGTCATCAGATCGCCCAACAGGCTGCGCTCCAGTTGCGCGAACGGCGGTCTGTCCGGGCGCGCCGGCGCCGCGTCCCGGCGAGCGCTCATGGGCTGGTCAGTGGCGAAGTAGCTGTCGATGAACTCGACCGGATTGCCCTGGAGCCCGAGCAGGCTCTGGTAGGTGCGGAACGATTGTCTCGCCATCCCTTCCCACATCTTCCTGAACTCGGGAGTGGCATAGGACTCGAGACAGACACGTGAGTCCGGCGACCAGACGCCCGTGGCATTCGAGGAGCGCACGTTGGGTGGCAGGTCCTTCGCATAGATCGTCACGTTGGCGCCAGCGCGCTGCAGGAGCAGGGCGGATGTCAGACCCAGCGCACCGCAGCCGATGACCGCGATGTCATGCTCTCCGGTCGCCATCGCCTTCTCGGTGGCGAGCGCACTGGAACCCCACGAGAGCGACCAGCCGCTGCCGCCGTGACCGTAGTTGTGGATGACCGACTTCTGGCCCACCTGCTCCGCTTCGATGCGCGGACCTTGCGCCCGGAACGGTCGCGTGCAGACGGTGATGTTGGTGATCCGATCCGCGCTGACATGAATCGGGGTGAGTTGCAGCACCGGACCTCCGGCCTTCGAGCCCTGTGCGGCCGGGGTGGCGCCCTCGCGCGATCCCGGCAGTTGCGTGCAACCCGGCAGCGCACTGGCCAGCAAGGTGGCACCGGTTCCCGCCATGACCCGACGACGTAGAGGCGAATGTTCCACGCGTACCCCCGCACTCGACGAGGGCGCATTCTAGCGTGGATCGCCTTTGGCGTGGATTGCCCCAGCGTGGTTCGTCCCCCGCGCCGATCGCCCTGGCGTGGTTCGTTCCTGGCGCGGATCGCCGCCGCCACAGGCGGAAAGCCGGTAGAATCGGCCCCGGCTGCGCCCGTAGCTCAGTTGGATAGAGCATCAGGCTTCGAACCTGAGGGTCGGGAGTTCGAATCTCTCCGGGCGCGCGATTTTCACAGTGTCCATTCCGGCGCAGGGGCCACTCATCCATCGGCAAGTGCATGATCGACTCATCC
>Ga0335069_10005678_pt1 | contig 18291 bp, 18 predicted proteins | sample Lox_Sample_11_FD_206714 | JGI IMG/M metagenome (GOLD analysis project Ga0335069, IMG submission 206714) | Soil microbial communities from Loxahatchee National Wildlife Refuge, Florida, United States - Lox_Sample_1.1 | ecosystem: Environmental > Terrestrial > Soil > Wetlands | place: USA... | reverse complement strand
GTAGCGCTCCATGAAGCGCTCGCCCTGCGCATTGAGCAGGTACCCGCCCTCGCCGCGCACGCCTTCGGTGATCAGCACGCCGGCGCCGGCCACGCCGGTCGGATGGAACTGCCAGAACTCCATGTCCTGCAACGGGATCCCGGCGCGCGCCGCCATGCCGAGCCCGTCGCCGGTGTTGATGAATGCGTTGGTCGAAGCGGCGAAGATCCGCCCCGCGCCGCCGGTGGCGAAGAGTGTCGCCTTCGCCTGCAGGATGACGACGTCGGACGTCTCCATCTCGAGCGCGACGACCCCCAGCACGTCGCCGTCGGTGTCGCGGACCAGGTCGAGTGCCATCCACTCGACGAAGAACTGGGTGCGCGCGCGGACGTTGCGCTGATACAGCGTGTGCAGCAGCGCGTGTCCGGTGCGGTCGGCGGCTGCGCAGGCGCGCTGCACGGCCTTCTCGCCGAAGTTCGCCGAGTGTCCGCCGAACGGGCGCTGGTAGATCGTGCCGTCGGCGTTGCGGTCGAACGGCATCCCGAAGTGCTCGAGCTCGTAGACGACCTGCGGTGCGGTCTTGCACATGTACTCGATCGCGTCCTGGTCGCCGAGCCAGTCGGACCCCTTGATCGTGTCGTACATGTGCCAGAGCCAGTTGTCCTCCGACATGTTGCCGAGCGCCGCGCCGATGCCGCCCTGCGCGGCGACGGTGTGCGAGCGCGTCGGGAACACCTTCGACAGCACCGCGACCGAGAGACCCGCCTCGGCAAGCTGCAGCGACGCGCGCATGCCCGAGCCGCCGGCGCCGACGACGATCGCGTCGAACTTGCGGACCGGCAGTTTCGGTGCGCTCATGCGCGCGCTCCCCACAGGATCTGGATCGTCCAGCCAAGATAGGCGACGAGTACGACGACGGTGACCGCCTCGAACGCAAGCCGCACGGCTACGGGCTTCAGGTAGTCCATGTAGATGTCGCGCATGCCGATCCAGGCGTGATAGAGCAGCGACACCATGAACAGGAACGAGGCGATCCTGAACCCGTTGTGGTCCAAGAGCTGTTGCCACAGTCCGTAGTCGATTCCGCCGCTCCAGAGCGCGATCCCGAGGACGAGTGCCGTATAGAGGACCATGACCACTGCGGAGAGGCGCTGGATCAGCCAGTCGGTGAGGCCGTAATGCGCGCCGACGGCGTGCCGCTTGGCTACCATAGCCGCAGTCCCAGGATCAGCGTCAGCGCGAGGCTTAGCGCGAGCACTGCCGCGCTCGACCGCCGCGCCGACGGAAGGTCGATCCCTTTCAGCAGGTCGAGAAGCAGGAAACGGATCCCCGCGAAGAAGTGATGCAGGTAAGCCCAGAGGAAACCGAGCAGCACGAGCTTCGCGAGCGGATTCGCGAACGCCGCCTTCACGTCAGCATACGACTCCGGAGATTCGAGGCTCGCCGCGAGTCCGGAGAGCAACAGCGGGATCCCGACCACAAAGAGCAGCGTACCGGAGATACGGTGCAGGATCGACACGATCCCCGGAAGCGGCAACCGGATTCGGACCAGGTCGAGGTAGACAGGGCGCTGCTTCAGCATGATCCGCTCGGTTATTGCCGGCGCGTGGCCGTCGGTGGCGATTGTGCGGAGCAACAACGGCTAATTATAACGCGGCGACCGGAGCTGCGGTGACCTTGCCGCGCGCAAGAGCGATGCGGCCGGAGCTCAAAAGAGCTCGTTCACGTAATGGAAGTGCCGCGTCGTGCACAGCCCCCGCCGCCACTCGACCGGGCGATCGCCGTAGGTGAGCGTCACCCGATCGACCGAGAGCAGCGGATCGCCGATCCGCACCTTGAGAAAGCGCGCGCTCGCCGCGTCGGCCGCCACGGCGCGGAGCTTCTCCTGCGCCTTGAGCATCCGTACGCCGAACTGGGTCTCGAAGAAGCTGTACATCGACCCGTGATAGGCGTCCGCGCGTGCCTTGGTCAGACCCCTGAACAACGCGCCGGGAAGCGTGATGTCGTCGAGCACCGCCGGCTCCGATGCAAACTCGAGGATGCGGCGGAGCAGGATCACCGGGTCGCCGGCCTGCAGCTCGAGAAGCCGGGCGGCCTCCACCGTCGCCCTCCCGCGCCGGACGTCGACGAGACGGCTCGCCGGGTACTCGTCGCGACCGTCGTTGCGGCGGATGCGCAGGAACCGAAACAGCGACGACCTCTCCTCGGTGTGCGTTGCGACGAACGTGCCCTTCCCTTGCCGGCGGACGACGAGATTCTCGCCGGCGAGGGCGTCGATCGCCTTGCGGACGGTCCCCTGCGAAACGCCGAAGCGCAGCGCGAGCACCGCCTCGCTGGGGATAGCCTCCGCCGGACGCCACTCGCCCGCGGCGAGGCTTCGCTCGAGAAGCGCCTTGATCTGCAGGTAGAGCGGCTGGAAGGTCGGCGTCGCGTTCGGCATCGATCGGGGGCGGCGGGTCCGGGGCAGCACCGCCCGCGGTCGGCAACACCCCCGCAGTATGCGCCGCCGCCCGGTTTGGCGTCCATAATATCAGATGTCTTGTATAAGATAGATGACTTGATTGACACGGACCGCCGCAGCGGCCTAAAATCCGCGCCAAGGCGCCGAAGCGCCAGCGGTCTGGCCAGCGGTCTGCTAGGATGAAGCGGTTTTCCGCGGCGCAACAGGCGCCCCCGAGAGCCTTGCGCTCCGGAGCAACCGCAGCGCTCGCGACGCACGGCCCAACCTCCCGCACCCGACCGAGGAGCCTTCATGAAGACCCCAGTCCGTGTTGCCGTCACTGGTGCCGCCGGCCAGATCGGCTATTCACTGCTGTTTCGGATCGCCGCCGGCGAAATGCTGGGAAGCGACCAGCCCGTGATCCTTCAGCTCCTCGAGCTGCCCATCGACAAGGCGCAGGCGGCGCTGAAGGGCGTGATGATGGAGCTCGAGGACTGTGCGTTCCCCCTGCTTGCCGGGATGAGCGGCAGCGCCGACGCCAAAACGGCGTTCAAAGATGCCGACTACGCGCTGCTCGTGGGGGCCAAGCCGCGCGGCCCCGGGATGGAGCGCAAGGACCTGCTGCTCGAGAACGCGAAGATCTTCATCGAGCAGGGCAAGGCGCTCGACGCCGCCGCGTCGCGCGATATCCGCGTGCTGGTGGTCGGCAACCCGGCCAACACCAACGCCTACATCGCGATGAAGTCCGCGCCGTCGCTGCCGAAGAAGAATTTCACCGCGATGCTGCGTCTCGATCACAACCGTGCGCTCTCCCAGCTCGCGGCGAAGACCGGGAAGCCGGTCGACGCGATCGAGAAGCTCTGTGTCTGGGGCAACCATTCGCCGACGATGTACGCCGACTACCGCTTCGCGACCGTCGGCGGCCGCTCGCTCAAGGAACTCATCAACGACGACGACTGGAACCGCAATGTATTCCTGCCCAAGGTCGGCAAACGCGGCGCCGAGGTGATCGCCGCACGCGGCCTGTCGTCGGCGGCTTCCGCTGCCAACGCCGCGATCGATCACGTCCGCGACTGGACGCTCGGCACGAACGGCCGCTGGGTGACGATGGGCGTCCCGTCCGATGGCAGCTATGGAATACCGCAGGACGTGATGTACGGGGTTCCTGTCACCACCGCCGACGGCGAGTACACGCGGGTCAAGGACCTGCCGATCGACGCGTTCTCGCGCGAGCGGATGGACGCGACGCTCAAGGAGCTCGAGGAAGAGCGCGCAGGCATCGCCTCGCTCCTCCGCTAGGGCCCGGGACCCGATCGCTGCCATGACACAAGGATCCGCCGGAGCCCGTTTCCGCGCCGCCCTCGCCGCGGAGAAGCCGCTGCAGGTTCCCGGCGCGATCTGCGCCTATCACGCGCTGCTCGCCGAGCGCTCTGGGTTCAAGGCGCTCTACTTGTCGGGCGGCGGCGTCGCCGCGGGGTCGCTCGCGATGCCCGACCTCGGCATCAGCAACCTCGACGATGTCTTGACCGACGTGCGCCGAATCACCGATGTGTCTCCGTTGCCGCTGCTCGTCGACGTCGACACCGGCTTTGGCGCCTCGGCGTTCAACATCGCGCGCACGGTGCGCTCGCTGATCAAGTTCGGCGCCGGTGCGATGCACATCGAGGACCAGGTCGGCGCGAAGCGCTGCGGTCACCGCCCGGGGAAAGAGCTCGTGTCGGCGGCCGAGATGGTCGACCGCGTCAAGGCGGCGGTCGACGCCCGAACGGATCGCGACTTCGTGATCATGGCGCGCACCGATGCGCTCGCCGTCGAGGGACTCCCGGCGGCGGTCGAGCGTGCCCGCGCATGCGTCGAGGCCGGCGCCGACATGATCTTTCCCGAGGCGATCACCGACCTCGCCATGTACAAGCGCTTCGCCGAAGCCGTCGGAGTGCCGATTCTCGCCAACATCACCGAGTTCGGGCAGACGCCGCTCTTCAGCGTGACTGAGCTCGCGAGCGCCGATGTGGCGATCGCGCTCTATCCGCTGTCTGCGTTCCGCGCGATGAACAAGGCGGCGCTCAACGTCTATCAGACCCTCAGGCGCGACGGCACGCAGAAGGCTGTCGTCGACACGATGCAGACGCGCGCCGAGCTCTACGATTACCTCGGATATCACGCGTACGAGCAGAAGCTCGACGCGCTCTATGCGAAAGGCAGGAAGTGACGACGACTGAACCACCGAAGGGCGAAGCGCCGGCTGCTCCGAAGCCCAAGAAATCGGTCGCGCTGTCCGGCGTAACCGCCGGCAACACGGCGCTGTGCACGGTCGGGCGCACCGGCAACGACCTCGCCTACCGCGGCTACGACATCCTCGACATCGCCGATGCCTGCGAGTTCGAGGAGATCGCCCACCTCCTCGTTCACGGAAAACTCCCGAACGCCCCAGAGCTAAGGGCCTACAAGACGAAACTCATGTCGCTGCGCGGCCTTCCCGAACCGCTCAAGGAGATCCTCGAGCGCATCCCCGCGGCGGCGCATCCGATGGACGTGATGCGCTCCGGAGTGTCGGCGCTCGGAACCGTGCTGCCGGAGCGCGACGATCACGGCGCGCCGGGCGCCCGCGACATCGCCGACCGGCTGATGGCCTCCCTCGGCTCGATGCTCCTCTACTGGTACCACTGGAGCCACAACGGCAAGCGGATCGACGTCGAGACCGACGACGATTCGATCGGCGGCCACTTCCTGCACCTGCTGCACGGCCGAGCGCCGAAGCCGCTGTGGGTGCGCGCGATGCACACCTCGCTGATCCTCTACGCCGAGCACGAGTTCAACGCCTCGACGTTCACGGCACGCGTGATCGCCGGAACCGGGTCCGACTTCTACTCGTGCATCGCCGGCGCCATCGGCGCGCTGCGCGGCCCCAAGCACGGCGGCGCGAACGAAGTGTCGTTCGAGATCCAGAAGCGCTACGACTCGCCCGACGAAGCCGAGGCTGATATCCACCGGCGCGTCGAGGCGAAAGAGGTGGTCATCGGGTTCGGCCACCCCGTGTACACGATCGCCGATCCGCGCAACAAGGTGATCAAGGCACTCGCGCAGAGCCTTTCGGAGGACGCCGGAAGCCTCAAGATGTACGCGATCGCCGAGCGGATCGAGGCGGTGATGCACGAGGTGAAGCGCATGTTCGCGAACCTCGACTGGTACTCGGCGGTCTCGTACCACACGATGGGCGTGCCCACGGCGATGTTCACGCCGCTGTTCGTGATCTCGCGTACCTCCGGCTGGTCGGCGCACGTGATCGAGCAGCGCCAGGACGGCAAGATCATCCGTCCGTCCGCCAATTACATCGGCCCCGACGACCAGGCATTCGTGCCGATCGCCAGGCGAACCTAGGGCGCCGCCGACACGAAGCAAGCAAACCCCCACAAGACGAATCGACGACCATGTCCGCAGCCATCAGCAATGTCCGTCCGAAACCCGACAAAGTTCTCGTCGACATCGCCGACTACGCGACGAAGTACAAGATCTCGAGCAAGGAGGCCTACGACACGGCCCGTCATTGCCTGATCGACACGCTCGGCTGCGGCTTCGAAGCGCTCTCCTACCCGGCGTGCACGAAGCTCATGGGGCCGATCGTCGCCGGGACCGTCGTTCCGGACGGCGCGAAGGTGCCGGGGACCTCCTTCCAGCTCGATCCGGTGCAGGCGGCGTTCAACATCGGCGCGATGATCCGGTGGCTCGACTTCAACGACACCTGGCTCGCGGCCGAATGGGGCCACCCGTCCGACAATCTGGGCGGGATCCTCGCGACCGCCGACTGGCTGTCGCGCGCCGCGATCGCCGCCGGCAAGTCGCCGCTCGTGATGAAGGACGTGCTGACCGCGATGATCAAGGCGCACGAGATCCAGGGCGTCATCGCGCTCGAGAACAGCTTCAACCGCGTCGGCCTCGACCACGTCGTGCTGGTGAAGGTCGCCTCGACCGCCGTCGTCGCGAACATGCTCGGGCTTTCTCGCGAAGAGGTGATCGACGCCGTGTCACTCGCGTGGGTCGACGGACAGAGCCTGCGCACCTACCGCCACGCGCCGAACACCGGCTCGCGCAAGAGCTGGGCGGCAGGCGACGCGACCTCGCGCGCGGTGCGCCTCGCGCTGATCGCGCGCACCGGCGAGATGGGCTACCCGTCGGTGCTCAGCGCAAAGACCTGGGGCTTCTACGACGTTCTGTTCAAGGGGAACGAATTCAAGTTCCAGCGGCCCTACGGTAGTTACGTGATGGAAAACGTGTTGTTCAAGATCAGCTTTCCAGCCGAGTTCCACGCGCAGACGGCCGCCGAGTGCGCGATGGAGCTCCACCCGCGGGTCAAGGACCGGATCGACGACATCCGCAAGATCACGATTCGCACGCACGAGTCCGCGATCCGCATCATCGACAAGAAAGGTCCGCTCGCCAACCCGGCCGACCGCGACCACTGCATCCAGTACATGGTGGCCGTCCCGCTGATCTTCGGGCGCCTGACCGCCGCGGACTACGAGGACGACGTCGCCTCCGATCCGCGCATCGACGCGCTGCGCGACAAGATCGAGTGCGTCGAGGACAAGCGCTTCTCCGCCGACTATCTCGATCCGGCGAAGCGCTCGATCGCCAACGCGATCACGATCGAGTTCAAGGACGGCAGCAAGACGCGAGAGGTCGTCGTCGAGTATCCGATCGGCCATCGCCGCCGCCGCCGCGAAGGCATCCCGGTCCTCGTCGAGAAGTTCAAGACGAATCTCGCGCGGCGCTTCCCCGCTAAGCAACAGCAGGCGATCCTCGACGTCGCGCTCGACCAGAAGCGCCTCGAGGCGATGCCCGTCCACGAGTTCGTCGACCTAATGGCGATCTGAGCGCGATGCACCCGAACCGTTCGATAGGCGCCGCGATCGGCGCCGTGCTGCTCGCCGCAGCGACGGCGGCCGCAGCCGCCGACGAGTTCCCGAAGCTCAAAGCCGGGCTGTGGGAAATCAACATGACGAGCGGGAAGTCCGAGGGCCACCCGCCGCGCGTGAGCACGATGTGCCTCGACGACTCGGTACAGCGCGAGATGTACAGGATGTCGACGGGCATGGCGGCCGGGATGTGCTCGAAGCACGAGGTCAAGGTGACCGCCAACAAGGTGACCACGGTCGCCAACTGCGATCTGGGCGTCGCGAAGATGCAGTCGCACGCGGTGATGACGCTCACCGGCAACACGGCGTATCACACCGAGGCGCGGGCGACGTTCGATCCGCCGCTCAACGGCGCCAGGGAGCAGTCGACGGTGATCGACGGCAAGTACGTCGGCGCCTGCAAGCCCGGCCAGCAGCCCGGCGACATGACGTTGCCGGGCGGGCAGACCGTCAACGTTCGCCGAATGATGGGAAGCGGATCCTAGTCGTCCGCCATCGCCAGACCAACCACCGCGAGGTCAGAGAGATGCCGCACAACCTCCACAACACTCTTCGGGAATTCAAGCTCGCTTCCGGCGGCTCCGGCCGGTTCTATTCGCTGCCTGCGCTCGAGCAGGCCGGCGTCGGACGGGTGTCTCGGCTGCCGGTGTCGATCCGCATCGTGCTCGAAAGCGTGCTGCGCAACTGCGACGGCAAGAAGGTCGCCGAGGAGCACGTGAAGGAGCTCGCCAACTGGTCGCCGAGCGGCGCACGCGTCAACGAAATCCCGTTCGTCGTCGCCCGCGTCGTGCTGCAGGACTTTACCGGCGTGCCGCTCCTTTGCGATCTCGCCGCGATGCGCAACATCGCGGCCGACATGGGCAAGAACGCGAAGGCCATCGAGCCGCTCGTGCCCGTCGACCTCGTCGTCGACCACTCGGTGATGGTCGACTATTTCCGCCGCGCCGACGCGCTCGACCTGAACATGAAGCTCGAATTCAAGCGCAACTCCGAGCGCTACCAGTTCATGAAATGGGGAATGCAGGCGTTCGACACGTTCAAGGTCGTGCCGCCGGGGATCGGGATCGTCCACCAGGTCAACCTCGAGTATCTCGCGCGCGGCGTCCACGAGCGCGGCGGCGTCTACTATCCGGACACGCTGGTCGGCACCGACAGCCACACGACGATGATCAACGGCATCGGCGTGGTCGGCTGGGGCGTGGGCGGCATCGAGGCCGAGGCGGGAATGCTCGGTCAGCCCGTCTACTTTCTCACCCCGGACGTCGTCGGCGTCGAGCTGACGGGCAAGTTGAACGAAGGCATCACGGCGACCGACCTCGTGCTCACCGTCACCGAAATGCTGCGGCGGGAGAAGGTCGTCGGGAAATTCGTCGAGTTCTTCGGTGCCGGCACCGCTTCGCTGTCGGTTCCCGACCGCGCGACGATCGCCAACATGGCGCCGGAATACGGCGCGACAATGGGGTTCTTCCCGATCGACGAGGCGACCATCGACTACCTGACCGCGACGGGCCGCACGCCGGCGGAGATCGACGCGTTCGCGTCGTACTTCAAGGCGCAGGGCCTGTTCGGCGTGCCGAAGGCAGGTGACATCGATTACACGAAGACGCTGAAGCTCGATCTGTCTTCGATCAAGGCGTCGCTCGCTGGGCCGAAGCGGCCGCAGGATCGGATCGAGCTCGGGAGCATGAAGTCGACGTTCACGCAGCTCTACAGCAAGCCGGTCGCCGAGAACGGTTTCGCGCAGCCCGCGGAAAGGCTCGCGAAGCGTTACGCGACGTCCAAGGCTCCGGCCGCCGGCATGGCGGACGACATCGGCAACGGCGACGTACTGATCGCCGCGATCACGTCGTGCACCAACACGTCGAACCCCGGCGTGCTGCTCGCCGCGGGACTGCTCGCGAAAAAGGCCGTCGAAAAGGGCCTGACGGTCGGCCCGCGCGTGAAGACTTCGCTCGCACCCGGATCGCGCGTCGTGACCGACTATCTGACGAAGTCGGGATTGCTCCCTTACCTGGACAAGCTCGGATTCTTCGTTGCCGCTTACGGCTGCACCACATGCATCGGCAACGCGGGCGATCTGCTGCCGGAATACAACGAGGCGATCACCGCCAACGATCTCGTCTGCGCGGCGGTCCTCTCGGGCAACCGCAACTTCGAAGCGCGGATCCATCCGAACCTCAGGGCGAACTTCCTCGCGTCGCCTCCGCTCGTCGTCGCCTATGCGATCGCCGGCACGGTACTGAAAGACCTGACGACCGAGCCGCTCGGCCAAGGCAAGGACGGTCCTGTGTATCTGAAGGACATCTGGCCGGCGTCGCACGAGATCGCCGCAGTGATGGCGTTCGCGAAGAATCCCGAGACCTATCGCTCGCTTTACGGGAACGTCGCGAATGCGAATCCGCTCTGGGGAACGATCTCCGGCGCGACGGGACAGGTCTACAACTGGCCCGGGTCGACGTACATCGCGAAGCCGCCGTTCTTCGACGGCTTCAAGATGACGCCCGCGAAAGTCGGCGACATCCGAGGCGCTCGCGCGCTCGGAATATTCGGTGACTCGGTGACGACCGACCACATCAGCCCCGCGGGATCGATCAAGCCGACCTCTCCCGCGGGGATCTACCTGCTCGAGCACGACGTGCCCGTCGTCGATTTCAACAGCTACGGCTCGCGCCGCGGCAATCACGAGGTGATGCTGCGCGGCACCTTCGCCAACGTGCGCATCAAGAACCTGATGCTGCCGCAGCGCGCCGACGGCACGCGGGAGGAAGGGGGCGTCACCTTCTTCCAGCCCTCGGGCGAGAAGATGCCGATCTACGACGCGGCGATGCGCTACATCGCGCAGGACACGCCGACGGTCGTCTTCGGCGGCGAGGAGTACGGCACCGGATCGTCGCGCGACTGGGCGGCCAAAGGCACGCAGCTCCTCGGGGTCCGCGCCGTCATCGCCAAGAGCTTCGAGCGGATCCATCGCTCGAACCTCGTCGGGATGGGCGTGCTGCCCTGCCAGTTCAAGGGCAGCGACACCGTCGCCTCGCTAGGGATCAAGGGCGACGAGACATTCGACATAGTCGGAACGGAAGCCGGGATCAAGCCGCAGATGGACGTAACGCTCACCATTCATCGGAAGGACGGCATCACGCAGAAGGTTCCGTTGCTGCTGCGCATCGACACACCGATCGAGGTCGACTACTACCTGAACGGCGGGATTCTGCCGTTCGTGCTGCGCGAACTGATGGCGAAGGCCGCGTAGCGGATTCCCATGCCACGCGCACTTCGGCGGAGGAATCGGACGTGTCCGGATACCGTGCAAGGCCCGATCGTGGTATCATTAGAGGCTAACGGTGCCCTGGCGCCTGGGGGATGTCTGGGTGGCCGTTTCAGCCGGATCCCGCAATTCGCATACAGGAGAGGTAAATGAAATCCCGTTTTCTGATCGTTTTGACCGCGCTCGCTGCCGCGACGACGCTGGCCGCGTGCGGACCCGATTCCAGCAAGGCGGCCGCAGATGCCAAGAAGGCCGCCGCGGAGGCGGCAGACAAGGCGAAGGAAGCCGCCACCAAGGCCGCTGACGCCACGAAGGAAGCCGCGAAGGAAGCGACCGACGCGACGAAGGACGCCGCTGCGAAGGCCGCCGACGCAACCGCCAAGGCCGCCGACGCCACCAAGGACGCAATGAAGGCAAGCGAAGCGCCGAAGGATGCCGCCGCCGCGCCGGCTGCTCCTGCCGCGGCCCCCGCAAAGCAGTAGCGCCAGCAGTAACGCCAGCGCGCCAAGCTGCAACAACGAGAGCGCCGGCATCTGCCGGCGTTTTCGTTTGGCGAGTCGCACCCCGAAGCTCGCGGGCTTCTCGAGAGGCGGCTGGTCGGGCGTAGTTCGTTGCGCGGCCGGCCTCCGCGCCGGGTGCGCTCAGCCCGCCTTCGACGATGCGTGACGCGCTAGCCAGCGCGTGAGCGGCCGCCACTGCTCCCAGTCCTGCTCGCCGCGCGAGCGCGGCAGGTCGAACACCGACGCGCCGTCGCGCGCGCAATGCACGTAGACCTGCGTGTCCCGCAGGTGGGCGACAAGCGGGAACTCGAACCTCTCGAGGAACTCGTCGAGCTCGGCCGCGGACAGCGTGCGCGCGTCGACGCGTATCGCGACGATCCCGATCGCGAGCTCGCCCTTACGCACGGCTTTGTAGTCGTGAATGGCGGCGAGGAAATGCTGCGTGGCCGCCATGTCGAACGCCGACGGCGTCAGCGGCACGAGCAGCAGGTCGGCCCGCCGGATCGCCTCGCGCAGATCCTCGCCGTGCAGACCGGCCGGCGTGTCGACGACCAGCCATTGCGCACCCTCGTCCTTCGCTTCGCGCGACTTCGCGGCCGGCGGCACGCCGAAGATCCGCGGAAAGAGCGCCGGCCGCCGCGCGAGCCACTCCGCCGACGAGCGCTGCGGATCGAGGTCCTGCAGCGCGACGCGCTGACGCTTGCCCGCAAGCCAGCCGGCGATGTGGGTGGCGAGCGTCGTCTTGCCGCTGCCGCCCTTGGGATTGGCGACGACGATGGTCTGCATTGGGGGCCCCTCCGCCGGATCGAAACGTCCGGGAGTGCGAATGGTAGCGCCAATCGTGCGCCTCGCCGGTAGAATCGGTACTGGCATGATGGACGAGGATGGATCGATCGCTACGCACGTCGCGGTTCCCGCCGCGAGCGCGGGCGTTCGCCGGTTGCCGGCGCGCGCCGATCCCCGCAGAGGCGAGCTCGAAGCGAACAAGCTCAGGAAGCGGCTGCGACGCCAGGTCGGCGAAGCGATCGCCGCCTACGATCTGATCGAGCGCAACGACCGGGTGATGGTCTGCGTCTCCGGCGGCAAGGACAGCTACGGCCTCCTCGACATTCTGTTGACGCTCAAGGACCGCGCGCCGTTTCCGTTCGAGGTCGTCGCGGTCAACCTCGACCAGAAGCAGCCGGGCTTCCCGGCCGAGGTGCTGCCGAGCTACTTCGCCAAGCGCGGTATTCCCTATCGGATCGTCGAGCAGGACACCTACAGCGTCGTCAAGCGCGTAATCCCCGAAGGCGGGACGCTGTGCTCGCTGTGCTCGCGACTGCGCCGCGGTGCGCTGTATCGGGTCGCGACCGAAATCGGCGCGACCAGGATCGCGCTGGGTCATCATCGCGACGACGTGCTCGCGACCTTCTTCCTGAACCTCTTCTTCGGCGGCAAGCTCAAGACGATGCCGCCGAAGCTCGTCTCCGACGACGGCCGCCACGTCGTCATTCGCCCGCTCGCCTTCGTGCGCGAGCGCGACCTCGCGCGCTACGCGAGCTTGCAGGGGTTTCCGATCATTCCGTGCAACCTCTGCGGTTCGCAGCAGCACCTGCAACGCAGGCAGGTCGGCGAGATGCTGCGCGAGTGGGAGCGGAAGCACCCCGGCCGGATCGAATCGATCTACAACGCGCTCGCGAAGGTCGTGCCATCGCACCTGATGGACCGCGCGCTGTTCGACTTCGGCGCCGTGCGCGCCACGGGACGCATCGATCCCGACGGCGATCTCGCGTTCGACGCCGATCCGCTCCTCGATCGCGCGCTCGACGCGGTGGAACGGCCCGGCGGGGAGCTGCCCGTCGCTCCGCTCTCGCTCGATCCGGACTGAGTCGACAGACGCCGTTCGCGATGCGCGGACGCCCCGATGGGCACACGGCGGTTCCGCTCGATGCGTGTCGTGCCTTCGCACGCTTGCTCGGCGCCCTCGCGATCGGCTGCGCGTGCGTCAGCGCGGCATCGCCCGCGCTTGGACAGGCGACGGAGTCTGCACGCCAGGCGCCGCCGCCGGCCGGCGCCGCGCTCCTCGACGCGCTGCGCCGAGGCGGCTACGTCATCTACTTGCGCCACACGTCGACCGACTTCGGCCAGAACGACGACGGGATGACCGGATACGAAGACTGCGCGCGCCAGCGCAATCTCACTGACGCCGGCCGCAGCGAGGCGCGCGCGATCGGCGCGACGATTCGCGCGCTCGGGATTCCGATCGGACGCGTTCTCGCGAGCCCTTTCTGCAGGACGCGCGAAACCGCGGAATTGATCTTCGGTCGCGCCACCGTCTCCAACGCGGTGCGCGGGGGCCCCGCGCAGGCCGACGACGATCGCTACGCCGAGTTGAAGGCGCTGCTTTCGACGCCGGTGCCGGGCGGAGTCGATCTCGCGATCGTCAGCCACGGCAATCCGTATCGTGCCGTCGTCGGCGGCCCGTATCTCGCGGAGGGCGAGGCAGCCGTGATCGAGCCGCGCGGCAAGGCGGGGTTTCGCGTCGTCGGGCAGATTCGCAAGGACGCGTGGCCGGCGCTTGCCGCGGCGAAGTGAGCTCCATGCATTACGACTTCCGCTACGACGCCGCGGTACCGGATCGCTACCGCGGCACGTTCCTGTTCGTCGTGAGCCACATGCGGAGCTACTCGAGCCTGCTCTGCCACATCCTCGGAAGCCATCCCGAGATCTCCGGCTACTCGGAAGCGCAGCTGTCCTATTTCGGCCGCAACGACCTCCAGCGCCTCGCACGGACTGTCCGTGAACACACGGGAGAACCCGCGCTGAAGCGCTATGTGCTCGACAAGTTGCTGCACAACAAGAGGGAGATTGCCCCGGATATCCTGCGCCGACCCGACGTGCGCTGCCTGTTCCTGCTGCGCAACGCGCCCGACACGATCGCGAGCATTCTGAACATGGCGCATGCGCTGCAGTCCACGGGGGACTACAGCGACCCGGCGCGGGTCGTTGCCTACCTTGCGGAGCGCCTCACGCAGATGGCGGCGTACGCTCCGCTCGTTCGCGGCCGCGCGCTGTTCGTCGAATCGGAGCGCCTGCTCGACGACACTGCCGCTCGCCTCGACCGGATCGCGCAATGGCTGGGCCTCGCCGAGCCGCTGTCGCCCGAGTACCGCACGTTCCGGCACACGGGGCAGCGCGGCCACGGCGACCCCTCGCCGCACATCAGGGCGGGGAGGATCGTGGCGAGCGACGCCGACCGGCACCGCGACTATGTTCCGATCGTGGTCGCCGACGATTTGCTCGAGCGGGCCGACGCGGCCTACGCTCGCTGCCGCGCTGCGCTCGCGCACTTGCGGTAGGCGACCCCTGCGGCTTCGCTCGCGGGCCCCTCGCTCGCGCCAAACGCGCTGTCGCTTTCGCACTGGGCCGCGGCATGCCGGCGTCTTCCTACAGCGACCGCCGCCACCGTCCGACGTCAACTCCCGGCGCCAGTCGATGTGTGTGGCACGCGATCCGCTCCATGATGACGCTGCGGTTGCCACAGAAACGACACTCGCGCCGGAGCGACGCTTCGGGACGCGATTCGACGAAAGGAAGGTGCTCATGAATTCGTTGCATCGGAAAGCCGTTCTGCTCTCGCTCGTCACCGGAACAGCGGTCGCCGGGGCGGCATGCAACCAGCGCACGCCGTCGACGACCAGCGAGAACATGAGCAATCCCCCCTCGACGACCAGCCAGAGCGCGAGCCCGCCGCAGACCGCCATGGCGCCCACGACGCCTGCGCCGACGACGTCGAATCAAATGGCGAGCGCGGTCGACGACGCCGCGATCACCGCGCAGGTGAAGACGGCGATCATGGCCGAGCCGGGCCTCAAGGGGACGAACATCAACGTCGACACCAAGGATGGCGCGGTGACGTTGACCGGCTCGGTGCCTTCGGCGCCGCTCAAGGATCGCGCGAAGGAGATCGCTTCGAACGTCGCGGGCGTGAAATCGGTGCAGGACAAGCTGACGACGACGCAGGGCGGGTGACGCTTCGCGGCCTCGCGGTGCTGCGCTCGAAGCCTCGCAATGGCGCGGGGTCGGGGCTCGGCAGCTCGGAGCCCCGGCCCCTCTGCGCCGCGTCGCGCCGCGCGACAAGGGCGCGCAGTCGTAAGGGGGCCCGCTAGCGGACCGTGTCCTTGCTCTGGCCGAAGAGAATCGCGCGCGACTTCTCGTCGTGCACGGCCGGTGCCACGTTGATCTTCGGCGCGAGCGCATAGGCGCGCTCCACCGCGGGGCGGGCCTTGATCTCGGCGAGCCAGCGCCCGAGGTGCGGAAAGTCGGCGATGTCCTGGCCTTGACGCACCGGCTGGACCCACGGATAGCACGCGACGTCGGCGATCGAGTATTCGCCGGTGATGAATGCGCGATCGGCAAGGCGCTTGTCGAGGACCGCGTAGAGCCGTCCGGTCTCGCGAACGTAGCGATCGATCGCGTACGGATGCTTTTCCGGCGCGTAATGGCGGAAATGATGGTTCTGTCCGGCGAAGGGCCCCAGGCCGCCCATCTGCCAGTAGAGCCACTGCAGGCACTCCCATCGGCGGCGCAGATCGTGTGGAAGCAGCCGGCCCGTTTTCTCCGCGAGGTACTGGAGGATCGCGCCGGACTCGAACAGCGAGATCGGCGCTCCGCCGTCGTCCGGCTCGTGATCGACGATCGCGGGAATGCGGTTGTTCGGCGATATCGCCAGAAACTCAGGCTGGAACTGCTCGCCCTTGCTGATGTTGACGGGCTTGATCGCGTAGGGAAGCCCGGTCTCCTCGAGGAAGATCGTGATCTTGTGGCCGTTGGGCGTCGTCCAGTAGTAGAGATCGATCATCTCTGCTCCCCTCGCCGACTCAGAACGTTCCGGGGTAGTTGCCACCGTCGATCAGGATGTTCTGCCCGACGATGTAGCCGGCGTGCGCGCTGCAGAGGAACGCGCACGTCGCGCCGAACTCCTCGATCGTCCCGAAGCGGCGCGCGGGCGTCGCGCCGCGGGCGGATTCCAGCGCCTCCTCGAACGTCCTGCCCTGCGCGTTCGCGCGCGCTTCGATCGTTGCGCGCATGCGGTCGGTTTCGAACGACCCCGGAAGGAGGTTGTTGATCGTCACGTTGTGCGCGGCGACCTTGCGCGCGAGCCCGGCGACGAACCCGGTCAACCCCGAGCGCGCGCCGTTCGAGAGTCCCAGCACGTCGATCGGCGCCTTGACCGCCGACGACGTGATGTTGACGACGCGGCCGAATTTGCGCGTGATCATCGCGTCGATCGTCGCCTTGATGAGCTCGATCGGCGTCAACATGTTCGCGTCGATCGCGCGCAGCCACGCCGCGCGATCCCAATCGCGGAAGTCGCCCGGCGGCGGGCCGCCGGCATTGTTGATCACGATGTCCGGTTCGCGGCACGCCGCGAGCGCGGCTTCGCGGCCCTCGGCGGTGGTGATGTCCGCCACGACGAAGGCGACGGGCCGTCCGGCGCGCGCTCCGATCTCCGCTGCCGTGCGCCGCAGCAGCTCGCCGTTGCGTGCGACGACCGTCACCTCGCATCCGGCGTCGGCGAGCGCCTGCGCGCAACCGCGACCGAGACCCTTGCTCGCCGCACAGACGAGTGCGCGCCGGCCGGCGATTCCGAGATCCATTGCTAGCAGTCCGGCCGCGGACCGGTCATGGCGCGGGGACGCTTACCCCGCCGAGCGCGCCGGCGCGTGGCGGGGAGGCTTGTGCTTCAGCGATACGACGGTGCCGATCGCAAGCAGCAGGCACGTGGCGATCGCGTAGAAGAGCTCGCGCGCGAGCGCGTGGTCGAGCATGAATCCGAAGATGACCGGACCGATCGTTCCGCCGAGGTCGAGCCCCGAATAGACGAATCCGTACACGCGACCCGCGGCGCCTTTGGGTGTCGCGGTCTTCACGATCAGATCGCGCGAGGGGCCGGTGACTCCGAGCGCGAAGCCGATTGTGGCAAACAACGGCAGCACGAGCGGCAGCGGCAGCGGACTCGCGGCAGCGCCGATCAGCAACAGCGCACCCGACAGCAGGCCGCCCGCGGCGACGCGATCGTGCCGTTCCGTTCTTGCCGCGAGAAATCCGCCGGCGAGGATGCCGACGAGTCCACCGGAGAGGTACGCGGTGAGCGCGGAAGTTGCGAGCAGCAGCGGGACGTCGAATCCGGTGGAAAGCGTGGTTGGCAGGAATGTCTGCAGCCCGAGCCCCGCCATCGTCTGGACGACGAAATACGCGAAGCACAGCAGGATCGGCGCGCGCAGCAGCAGCGCGGCGCTGCCCTTGACCGTGTGGGTGTGCAGGTCCGTCGCGCGGTGCGAAACGAGGAGGGCGCGCTGCGTGAAGATCACGCCGAACGCTACGAGGCCCACCGCGCCCATAACCTCGAGCGCGAAACGCCAGCCGAACGCGGAGCCGAGCGCGAAGCTCACGATCGGTGCGACGATGTAGCCGAGGTTGCCGCCGATCCCGTGGACGCTGTAGGCGTGGCCGAGGCGCTTGTGCTCGACATTCGCGTTGAGAATCGCAAAATCGGCGGGATGGAAGACCCCGTTGCCGATCCCCATCAGCGCGACGACGGGGAACAGCCAGCCGACGCCCGGAACGAGGCTCGCGAACAGCGTGCCGCCGATCACCAGCACGAGCCCCGTGAGCAGCACGGGGCGAGCACTCCAGCGGTCGACGGCGAAGCCCGACGCGAACTGCGTGATCCCGCTCGCGGCGTAGAACACGCCGATCAGCGTACCGAGCATGGCGTAGCTCACCCCGAACTCGGCGCGCAGCAGCGGAAACAGCGGTGGCAGCGCGAGCTGGAAGAAATGCGACGTCGAATGGGCGAGCCCGACGACGCCGATCACGTGCGCGTCGCGGCGGAACGAGTTGGGATGAACGGTATCCAAGGCGTTCGAGCGCTGCTGCAAAGCCTCAACTATACTTGATTCAGCGTCGCCTCCGCCCCACGTAGGCACCCGCGCGCGGGGGCGCCGCGATCGCGACGACTCGTCAGCGGTAGCGCGAGCGAGGAGAAAGCCAACATGGTCGACAAGGTCAACAAATCGGACGCCCAGTGGCGCGCGCAACTGACGCCCGAGCAGTACAGCGTCACGCGCAGGAAGGGCACCGAGCGCGCCTTCACCGGCGAATATTGGGACAATGACGACGACGGCACGTACGCTTGCGTCTGCTGCGGCA
>Ga0335069_10005677_pt1 | contig 18292 bp, 14 predicted proteins | sample Lox_Sample_11_FD_206714 | JGI IMG/M metagenome (GOLD analysis project Ga0335069, IMG submission 206714) | Soil microbial communities from Loxahatchee National Wildlife Refuge, Florida, United States - Lox_Sample_1.1 | ecosystem: Environmental > Terrestrial > Soil > Wetlands | place: USA... | reverse complement strand
CGCGCTTCCAGGTAATAGAGCCAGGCGCTACGGTTCTTGCCCTTGGCTTTCAGGTCGCGGGCATGATCGAGAAACCACTGGCCATCGTGACCGGCGACTTGCGTGGCTTTGGCGTAGAAGCCGCCGAGTTTCCACTCGCCGCCTTCCTGCTGAAGCACGAACGACACGGAGTACGGAATCTTGCTGTCGGCATCAAGGATGGCAACCGCATATTCGCCGGGCGGGAGATTCGAGAGCACGATCACCGCGCTGTTGGCGGTCTGACCTGATTTCCCGAAGACCCCGCACAAGAACTCGGCACGTGGGATCGGGTCCTTGCCCTCGGCCTGAAGCTGGAAGACGGCTCGCACCGTTCCTTTGGATCCGGCGAGGTTCGGTTGGTTATTCTTGACAGCGCCGGCGATGCCGCCGAAATCGGCGGCTACGGAAGAGATGGCGTTCTGCTTTAGCCCCGCGACATCGCCTTGAGCCGCCATATTGAAGAAACGCAAGCTGGCAGTTTCCAGTGCCGAGCGCGTCTTGGCTTCGATGTCCTCGCTGGTCAGGCAGGTTTGGGCATGCAAGGAGACTGTGGCAAGCACTAACCCAAGGCTCAGCGTAATACGAAGATTCATGGCGCAAGGAAAACGACGGCGAGCGTTCCTGAAGAAGAGCATGGACATGAGGCACCGATCCGAGTTCAAAAACGGCGCCGCTAAACAGGGGATTGTACTCCCCCGGGCGCGCAAGTGGCAGTGGGGAAAAGGCTTCGCGGACTAGGGTTTCCAGGGTACGGAAGGGCGCGAAATCAGGTGTAGAATAGGCCTGTTCAGCGTCCATCCCCCGCGGACGTACGGTCATCCAGACAATGCCGGGCAAAGCAAAAGTCGTCGTGGCCGTTGGCCTTGCGGCTGTTTGTGTTTTACTGGCGGGCCCTTCGCAGGTCCTGGCGGACACTCCGCCGAAGACCGCCGTCCAGAATCAGAAGGCCGTCCAGACGCAGCAGACGGTAGCGCCCCAGAAACCTGCTGTCAAAAGGACCGCGCACAAAAGCCACAAGAAAGCCACAGCAACTCCCTTGCCGCCGTACACCCCGAGAACTCTGGCCCCGCTGCCGCTCGAACAGATGCCATCGGTTCCCCCAGAAGTCACATACAAAAATGACAAGTTGACCATCCTTGCCCACAATTCGACGCTGGGCGATATTCTGCGCGCCGTGCACGCGCAAACTGGGGCCGAACTGGACGTGCCTGCCAGTGCCAACGAGCGCGTAGTGGCCAAACTCGGTCCGGGGCCGGCTCGCGATGTTCTTGCGACCTTGTTGAACGGCACGCACTTCAATTACGTGATGCTCGGTTCCCCGTCGGATCCGACTTCCGTGCAGCGCGTGGTACTCACCGCTAAGACCGGGGCGGATACGACAACGACTGCGGTCAATACACCGCCGCCGAATCAAGGTATGCCACCCAACCGCTTCCAGCAGCCGATGGTGGCGCAACAGTCCGCGACCCAGGAGGGCGAGGCGGCGGACGACAACTCGGCCGACGCCCAGGATGACAGTAACGCCGATAACGCCGACGATCAGCAGCAGGCTGATCAGCAGCAAGGCGACCAGCAGCAGCAAAACGGCCAGCAAGCCCCCAAGACTCCCGAACAACTCCTGCAGGAACTGCAGCGCCAGCAACAAATGCTGCAGCAGCAGCAGCAACAGCAGCAAGCCCAACCCGGCCAGCCACCACAGCCGGGTCAGCCGCAGATGGTTTATCCAAACCCGGTCCAGCCCCCTCCAGACAACGAGAATTAAGGGCGCAAGACGAGGAGTTTGCTGGGCCTGCGAAGCCGAAAAGTTAATCTAGAAGGAAAGAAAATTAGGAGTGAAGGCGCGGCCGGCGGCTTTGGCTTCGACCGGCGATTTAGTCGCCGTGGGTCTCGCTGGGAACGAGAACTGGAGCCAATTCAGGTTGCTGGCGTTGGCTGAAGATGTACAAAATCCCATTTACCACCCAGCCGGCCACCATCACTCCGACCCCAACCGCCGCGAACACCGTAAGGAAAAGAACAAGTACTGCTACCAACGCGTCCAAGTTCGGCCCATCCTAATGAAATCGCGCAATTTGTCGTCTACCGGAGCCAGGCTCGGAGCCCCGCCCCCAGGTGCCGCTCGGCTGACCACAATGTACCTGCGTTGACGCTGGTCACTGTTGACCGATAAGATACCTGTGTAGAACTACGCACTTTCACTTTCCTCGAAATCTGAGGACCCGTCCAGATTACGGAAGACCATTACGTACGGTTGGTTGATGGCCATCACTAAGATTTCGGTGCGCGGAGCGCGCCAGCACAACCTGAAAAACATCGACGTCGAAATCCCCCGAAACACGCTCACGGTCATTACCGGGCTGAGCGGGTCGGGCAAATCGTCGCTCGCTTTCGATACGATTTACGCTGAGGGACAGCGCCGCTACGTCGAGACCCTCTCAGCCTATGCTCGCCAGTTCCTCGACCAGATGGAGCGGCCGGACGTGGACGCGATCGATGGGTTGAGCCCGTCCATTTCGATCGAGCAGAAAACCACCAGCCGTAGCCCGCGCTCGACCGTCGGAACGATCACCGAGATTTACGATTATCTCCGCCTGCTCTATGCCTCGATCGGCGTACCGCATTGCCCGAAGTGCGGCCGGCCGATCACGCGGCAGTCCTCCGAGCAGATTGTGCAGCGGGTGATGGCGCTCACACCGGAAGACCGGGTCATGGTGATGGCGCCGATCGTGCGCGGGCGTAAGGGTGAGTTCAAGAAAGAAATGGAGAAGCTGGCCGAGCACGGCTTTACCCGGGCGCGTGTGGACGGCGAACTGGTCAATCTCGAAGACGAGATCATTCTCGACAAGCGAAAGAATCACACCATCGAAGTCGTGGTCGATCGGCTCTTGGTAAAGCCCGGCATTGAGCATCGCCTGGAGATGTCGGTCAACCTGGCAATGAAGCTGGCCGGTGGTTTGGTCCAGGTTGCGGTGGTCGGCGGCGAAGAAACGCTATATTCTTCGCGGCTGGCCTGTCCGGATTGCGGGATCAACGTTCCGCAACTCGAGCCGCGCTCCTTTTCTTTTAATAGCGCGTACGGCGCTTGCCCGGAATGCCACGGATTGGGCAGCAAATACGATTTCGATCCGGCGAAAGTGATCACCGACTGGTCAAAGCCTCTGCTCGATGGCGGCCTTGGACCCGGCGCCGGTTCTCAGAACCTCCAGCACATGCTGCAGATCACTGCGCAGGCCTACGGCATCGACCTCAGCACGCCTTTCGAAACATTTCCTGACAAGATCCAGAACCTGTTGCTCAATGGCGAGGCGGGCAAAGGCGGTAAGACCGGTTTCCCGGGGATTCTCGGGTATCTGAAGCAGAACTTGGAAGAGTCGGCGTCGGATAGCTATCGCGAGTGGTTGCTCGACTTCATGTCGGCCACGCAGTGCCCCGCATGTCACGGCAAGCGCTTGCGCCCCGAGAGCCTTGCGGTGAAGGTGAACGGCATGTCGATCGCCGACTTCACCGCGCTGCCGGTGGCGCGTTCGCTGGAGGTCGCGCGTCAGATAAAGCTGGCCGGACGCGAGGCACTGATTGCGGGCCGCATCATGCATGAGATCGTGGAACGGCTGGAGTTTCTCCATGCAGTCGGGCTCGGCTACATCTCGTTGGACCGCTCGGCGGCAACGCTCTCTGGCGGCGAGGGTCAGCGCATTCGCCTGGCGACGCAGATCGGCTCCAAGCTGCGCGGTGTGCTGTATGTTCTCGACGAACCTTCCATCGGCCTGCATCACCGCGATAACACCCGGCTGCTGACTGCGCTCGAAAACCTGCGCGATCTGGGCAACACCGTGCTGGTGGTCGAGCACGACGAGGATACGATCCGGCGCGCGGATTACGTCATCGATCTCGGCCCGGGCGCAGGCCGCCACGGCGGTAATCTCGTTGCCAGCGGCACGCCGCAGCAGATCATGCAGGAACCGGATTCGCTGACCGGCGCTTACATCTCCGGCAAAACCCAAATCGCGATGCGCCCCGAGCGCCGCCACACCAACGGCAACAACGTCACCGTGCTGGGCGCGCGCGAAAACAACCTGAAGTCGCTCGACGTAGCCTTTCCACTGGGCGTGATGACGGTTGTGACCGGCGTCTCCGGCTCGGGCAAATCGACTCTGGTCAACGACATTCTCTACCGCGCGCTGGCCAAGCAGCTTTACCGCTCGCGCGAAGAACCCGGCCAGCACAAGGCGATCTCGGGCGCGGAGGCAATCGATAAAGTCATTCGCATCGATCAGTCGCCGATCGGCCGCACCCCGCGCTCCAATCCTGCGACTTACACAGGCGTCTTCACGCAGATTCGCGATCTCTACGCAATGCTTCCCGAGTCGCGCGAGCGTGGCTACAAGCCCGGACGTTTTTCGTTCAACGTGGCCGGCGGACGCTGCGAAGCGTGCCAGGGCGAAGGCCAACGCCGCATCGAGATGAATTTCCTGCCCGACGTCTACGTGGTCTGCGAAGTCTGCAACGGACGCCGCTACAACCACGAGACACTGTCGGTGAAGTACAGAGGCGTCTCGATCGCCGACCTGCTCGAAACTCCGGTTGCCGACGCGCTCCCGATTCTCGAGAACATTCCACAGGTCCGGCAGAAACTGCAGACTCTCGTCGACGTGGGACTTGGCTACGTGCACCTTGGCCAGTCCGCGGTCACGCTCTCCGGAGGCGAGGCGCAACGCATTAAGCTCGCGCGCGAACTTTCGAAGCGCCAGACTGGCAAGACGCTCTATCTGCTCGACGAACCGACCACGGGTCTGCACTTTGATGACGTGAAGAAGTTGCTCGATGTGCTGCACCGCCTGACCGATCTCGGCAACACCATCATCATCATCGAGCACAACATGGACGTCATTCGGAATGCCGACTGGATCATCGATCTTGGCCCGGAGGGCGGCGAGGATGGCGGCCGCTTGGTCGCGCACGGCACGCCCGAGCAGGTCGCTCGCGTGAAAAAGTCTTACACCGGCCACGCGCTGGCTCACTATTTCCATCCGAATGGGAACAGTAACGGGAACCCCAAGAAGCAGTGATGAACGCAGTGAGGCGTCTCGCGCGGTTCGATACACTGAAATTACGTCGATAGCCTGCCAACGTCTCGAAGAGGAACTTTGTCAGCACCTGATAATCCGACCGAAAACCGCGCCGAAATTCTTCCACTGCAGCCGGCTCCGATGGAACCGGCCCCGAGTCCGACCCTTCCCGGAAGCGCGCCCGAGACGGCAGCGTTGCCATCCAAGCCGGGCGAGAATCCGCCATGGAGCGGATTCGATGTGTTTGTTCTGGGATCCATCACAATCTTCGCGATTTTCCTGAGCATGATGGCGGTCAGCCTGCTGGCACACCTGTACATTCTTAGAGGTACACCGTGGGTCGATGTTGCACGCCGGCCCGAGATCGTCGTCATCTCGCAGGTCGTTGGCTATCTGGTTGTGCTTACGCTGATGCTGCGCTTCGCACGCATGCGAGGCGGATCTGCGGCCGCCGCTTTGCAGTGGAACTGGCCACGGAACTGGTTGGCTTACGTTGGCTACGGAATTGGGCTTTCGATCGGCCTGCAGGCCGTGGCGCAGCTTTTGCCCATGCCGAAAACGCTTCCGATCGATGAATTCTTCCAGACATCTCGCGAGGCCTGGCTACTCTCCATCTTCGGCATCACCTTTGCGCCATTGTTGGAGGAATTGTTCTTCCGTGGGTTTCTGTATCCGGTTCTGGCGCGGCGCTTCAGCGTAGGCGCGGGCATTCTCATAACCGGCCTTGCCTTCGGCGCAATTCATGGCGCGCAGCTTAAATACTCGTGGGCCCCTGTGCTGGTGATAGTCATGGTGGGAATTGTTCTGACGGCGGTGCGTGCCTTCGGCAAATCGGTCGGCGCTACCTTCTTAATGCACGTCGGCTATAACGCGACCTTGATGATCGCCATGTTCGTCGGCACGGATGGCTTTCGTCACTTGGAGAAGTTACGCCAATAGCCGGTGTCTCGCTTGCACCATTGCTCTACAATGTTGCGGTTATGGGCACCGCCGCGAAAATTCCCACCGACCCCATCGCCGACGTCCTTCGCGCCACTAAAACCATCGCCGTCGTCGGACTCTCCGATAACCCGCTACGGCCAAGCCACGGCGTTGCTGCGTACATGCAGGCGCAGGGCTATCGCATCATTCCTGTGAATCCGAATATTCACGAAGCTCTGGGCGAGAAGGCCTACGCTTCCCTGCTTGACGTGCCCGAAAAGGTCGACCTCGTAAATATCTTTCGCCGGCCGATCTTCGTGGAAGAGATCGTGGACCAAGCCATTCAAAGCAAAATTCCCGCCGTGTGGATGCAGGAAGAAGTCATCCACGAAAAAGCGGCACAAAAAGCCCGTGACGCCGGACTATTCGTCGTGATGGACCGTTGCATCCTGCTCGAGCACCGTGCGCGTTTCGCTTGACCCGCCCCCTTCGTTCAAACTTGCATGCGGCTCCGCCGGTTCACAGAGGCTCTCCCATCCCCTTGCCTTTTTTGCGAGAGGGGAAATGACGGACCTTAGGAATTAGCCATAAACTGCAGCCACGGTTTTAGGCGGTTGCGGCCGACGCAATCATTTGACTATGCACCAGCACCACGGTGGCATCGTCGCTTAGACCCTCGCCGTTTGCAAAATGGCGCACGTCGGCCAGCAAAGAATCCATGGATGAATTCGGCTGATTCAGATGCGCGAGCAGCCGATCTGGACCATATTGCTCGCTTGCCGGATTCTCAGCCTCGGTGATGCCGTCGCTGTAGAACATGACCCGCGCGCCGTCTGGGACTCGCACAACGGCTTCAGAAAACTCGCCATGCCGCACGCCCAGCGGTAAGCCTGCGTCGGTTGATACAAAACGCGGACCCAGGCCGTCAATGAGCAGCGGCGGCAGGTGTCCAGCGTTCGCAAAGGTTAGTGTCTTCTCAACCGGATCCAGAATGCCATAGACCATCGTCACAAAACGCCCGGAAGGAAAATCGCTCACCAGCAGCGCGTTCAGCTTTTCAAGAACCTCACCGGGGCGGCAGTGGTTCTGCGCCAGCGAGCGCAGCACCGCGCGTGTCGCCGACATTAAGAGAGCCGCGCCCATACCTTTACCGGAGACGTCTGCCAGCACCAACCCCCAACGGCCATCTCCCAGATCAATGAAATCAAACCAGTCGCCGCCCACCGCGCCCGCAGGAACCGAGGTTCCGGTTACCGCAAATCCGGGAACGAGTGGCGAGCAACGCGGCAGTAGTGCCTGCTGGATCGAACGGGCATCCTGCGCTTCACGATCCATGCGCTGGCGTTCTGCCCGCTCCTTCTCGAAGCGACGAGCGTTGTGCACAGCAACCGCAACGTGGCTGCACAATCCCTGAAAAAGCCGCAGCTGCTCGGACGAAAAAGCATCACGCTGCGAGTGCGACGCCGTGAAAACGCCGACCAGTTCGCCTTCCACGGTCAGTGGAATCGCCACCTCCGACCGGATACTCTGGTCGCAAGCCAGGTAGTACGGATCGACCTTCACGTCCGGCGCGTAGCGCATCTGTCCGGTGGCGGCGACGTAGCCCACCAGGCCATCTTTGCCAATACGCAGATGCTCGCCCTTGGTGTGCACCTTGCACCCATGCACGCCAGCCAGAACCATCACTTGCTGTTCAGGCTCATGCAGGTAGACATTGATCTCAACACAACCGAACGAACAGGCGATGTCATTCACGAGCCTGTCCATCAGTTCGTCAAGGTCGAGGATGGAATTGATTTTCTGGGCTGCCTTCTGCAGCTTGAGAAGGTCCTGGATGGGATTGTGAGCCGGCTCCGGCGGAGTCAGTTCGAAATCGCTCTCGATCCAGAGGCTGGTTTGCTGAGATGCTTCGCCGAGATGCGCCACAAAAGCCTCCTACGCCGTATCCGAGAGCGGCCATGCACTTCCCGGACGCGCGTAATCTCTGCCTCAACTAGATGCTCGGAGCTATTCGCCGGACTCTTTTTCGCGCCTGGGATTGATGGCGCTATCTCCTTCATGGGCAGCCTTTTCCTGCGTCCTTGCGGCCTGCGAGCGCAGTCGCCGGATCTCCGCCAGACGCTCGCGGATCCGCTTCTCGATCCCTTCATTCGTGGGCACGTAGTACTGGCGGTCGCGCAGATTGTCAGGCAGGCATTGCATGTCGGCCACCTTGTTTTCCGCGTCATGCGCATACTGGTAGCCCTTGCCGTAACCGATTTTTTTCATCAGCGACGTCGGAGCGTTTCGGAGATGGAGGGGGACGGGATCGGCAGCGGTTGATTCGACGTCCTGCTGTACTTCACCGTAAGCGGTATAGAGTGCATTCGATTTAGGCGCGATTGCGAGATAAACCACGGCCTGCGCCAGCGCCAGATTGCCCTCCGGCATGCCAATGAAATCCACCGCATCGCGAGCGGCCATGCAGAGCGCAAGAGCATTCGGATCGGCCAGGCCTATATCCTCGACCGCCATGCGCACGACGCGGCGCGCTATATAAAGAGGATCCTCGCCGGCTTCGAGCATGCGTCCCAGCCAGTAGAGCGACGCGTCAGGATCGCTGTTGCGCACCGACTTATGCAGGGCGGAGATCAGGTTGTAATGCTCTTCCCCGGTTTTGTCGTACAGCAGGATGCGTTTCTGCAGGGCATCGTGGACAAGCTCGTCCGTGATCTGAACGCCCTGTTTTTTCTGGCTTCCCGGCGTCTTGACGGCCCGCTCCTGTGCCAGGCCTGCCGCTACTTCGAGCACGTTGTAGGCACTGCGTGCGTCGCCGTTCGAGTAGTTGGCAATCTTTTGCAGGACTTCGCCGGAAGCGAGTAGCTCAAGATTTCCCAATCCGCGCTCGCGATCGGTAAGAGCGCGTTCAAGCAACAACACAATCTGTTCTTCACTCAGCGGCTGCAGCACATACACCCGCGTGCGGGAGAGCAGAGCCGAATTGATCTCGAATGACGGGTTCTCCGTGGTCGCGCCGATCAGCCGGATGTTCCCTTTCTCCACGTGCGGCAAGAAGGCGTCCTGCTGGGCTTTGTTGAAGCGGTGAATCTCGTCGATAAAAACGATCGTCCGCGTGCCGTACTGTTTCGCGCGCTCGGCATCGGCCATGACCTGCTTGATTTCTTTGATCCCGGCCAGCACCGCCGAGAACTCGATGAAATCGGCCTTCGTAAGATTGGCGATGATTTTGGCGAGCGTGGTCTTGCCCGTCCCCGGAGGCCCCCAGAAAATCATCGACCCGGAATCGTCGCGCTCGATCTGCGTGCGCAGCGGCTTCCCTGGCCCAACCAGATGTTCCTGCCCAACGTACTCATCGAGCGTGCGCGGTCGCATGCGATCCGCAAGCGGGCGCGTAGCATCGCCACCGCTCTGCCCGCCCGGAATGGTCTGAAAAAGGCTCATGCGCAAGAAGAGGCTAACGCATTCGTCACAGCCTAGCTAGGCAACGTTTGTTTTCTGGAGGAAGGCTTGCAATCCATCTCGTGAACCGCTGTTTATTCTTAAAGGTGGATTGACCCCCGCATTCGAATTGCAAAGCAGCTCTTGATACTCCGTCGATTGCAGGTCGGGGCACTCGAGGACGGCTTTAACAAATTCTGCAGGCGGCAGATATGTATGCGCCTCCATATAGTGAACAATGCCGCCGGGTGACACATACACCACGCCCTTACCTGGGATAAACAGGTTCTCCTGCGACCAGACGGGGCCAGGGGACGCGACGCCCAAAGCGGTACAGAAGGAACAGCGCATTGTTCCTCTAAAACTGAGGTGACCATAAGCGGAATGAGCCTGCTCAACCAAGGCTCGCAACTTCGTCAGGAGTTTGTGCGGCGCGGTCCGTCGGGTAAACGGCTGCGGGTGTTTGAGCCAGCCTACCGCTCGTAGAGGTACCCACCAACTGTTGTAATCAAAAGGGCCGGAGTGGTACCTGCAGAGTTCTAAGTCCGCAATATACAAGCTGAAGCCCTCTTATCTTGCCCTCGCTGCCTCATACAGCACGATACTCGCCGCCACGCCTGCATTCAACGATTCCACCTGCGGCGCATGCGGGATAGCAATTACCTCATCCACCTTCGCCAGCAAATCTCGCGGCACGCCCGCGCCTTCACCGCCAACGAACACCGCAACGGGCCCGCTCAGCCCAGCCTCCGACAGCGGCACGCCCTTGTGCGACGACGTCGCCAGCAGGCGGATGCTCCTCTTCTTTAGATCCGGTAACGCATCGACAAGCTTCACCTTCACCGCTGCCACACGGAATACCGAGCCTGCCGATCCACGCACCACCTTCGAGTTGTAAAGGCTCACCGTCCCCTCACCGAGCAGGACGCCGCCCGCGCCGAAGGCTTCCGCCGATCGCAGAATCGTTCCCAGATTGCCGGGATCCTGCACGCCCGCCACCACGACGATCGGCCCGAATTGTGCCCGATCGAGAACCGCGTCTAACGTCCAGGGTTTGAGCTTGACCAGCGCCGCTACCCCCTGAGGCGCCTCGCTGGGCACTACGCTTGCGAACAGCGCATCGGGCAGTTCGATTGTCTCGACGTGCGCGCCAATCTGCGGCAGCAGGCGCTCGGCCCTCGCCCGCCCCGACTCATTGAAGAACACGGCGCGAAACTTCAAACCACTGCGCACCGCTTCTTCTACGATGCGCATGCCTTCGATGGCGCAATCGCCCAGCGACGTCAGCTCGGCGTGGGCAAAAGCGGCGCGCAATTCTTTGACGATGGCGTTTTGCGGGCTCTCCACACGGCGCAGGCGTGACTGCTGGCTTTCATCGCGAGGGTAGCCGGCAGAATGGGCGCGTCGGGAAGGCATTGGCAGGCTGTTCAGCATCATACGCGGTTTCGCCATGCTTGCGGCCTTGGCTCGTGGTATGTTAAAACTCGCGTTCTTCCACCAACCTTTGGAAAGGTTCGTCCGTGCAGGCGGAAATCATTAAGATCAATCAGGAAGCGCCGGAAGCGTCGCTAGTCACCTACGTAGCCGAGAAGATCAAGAGCGGTCACGTTCTGGGCATGCCCACCGACACGTTCTATGGCCTGGCAGCCGACCCCTTCAATTTGCGAGCGGTCGAGCGCGTCTATGAGATCAAGTCGCGCTCACGCCACAAGCCTCTCTCGCTGCTCATTGAAGATGTCGATCAGGCCGAGGACCTCGCGCGGCCTCTCCCGGAGGAGTTTTACAAGCTGGCGCGCAAGTTCTGGCCCGGCCCGCTGACCATCATCGTGCGAGCGTCCTCGAAGTTGCCCCTGAAGGTAACGGCAAACTCGGGCAACGTGGCGTTGCGCGTGCCCTCAGCAAAGATTCCGCTCTCCGTAGTGCAGGCGGCAGGCATTCCGATCACTGCCACCTCGGCGAACCTGAGCGGCGCCACCGAGTGCACAACCGCGGTCCAGGTGCGCGACCAGTTGCAGGAACGAATTTCGATCATCGTCGACGGCGGCACATCTCCCCGCGACGTCGCTTCCACGATCATCGACCTCAGTTCGGAGGACGGGAATTGGCGCGTCATCCGCGAGGGCGCGATTCCCACCCAGGAGATCACGGCGTTCCTGACGCAAGGATGACGGAACCGGGCCCGCTCCCTCCCTCGGTGTCGCAGGCAAAAACCACCCGTGGGCTTTGGCTTCTTTCTCTGATCGTGGCTCTTGCGGCCGCGCTCGGCCTCTTCCTGATCGTCACCGGCATACGGGTCGCGCGCGAGGCGACACTCGAGCAATTGCATCCCGCCGATGCCATCGTGGTGTTCGGCGCGGCCGAATACGCCGGGCGTCCTTCCCCGGTTTTGCGCGCCCGCCTCGACCACGCTTACGACCTCTACGAAAAGCATCTGGCTCCGCTCATCATTACGACCGGCGGTGCCGCATCCGATCCCAGCTTCAGCGAGGGCGGCGTCGGTCACGATTACCTGGTGCATCGCGGCGTTCCCGAACGCAACCTGATCGCCGAGACCCAGGGCTCGGATACCGCGCAGTCGGCCGAGCGGGTCGGCGTGATTCTACGTACCAATGGCATGCACAGCGCACTCGCAGTCAGCGACCAGTATCACGTGTTTCGCATTCGCAAACTGCTGGAGCATGAAGGCATCCAGGTGTATGTGGCGCCCCGGCCGAACTCGCGGCCGACGGAGTGGTGGCGCAGGTTCTTGGCGGTGACGCGCGAAGCCGCCGGCTACTTGGCATGGAAACTGAGCTTCACTTAGCGATCCTGCGAACGCGCTTTGTTTCGCTACTGAAGTGGATGCGGGACCACCTCACCACCCCATACGCTCGCGCAGGCTGGTGATATGCGCCACGTGATGGCGCCCGTGCCAACTATAAAGCGCGAGATTTTTCTCCAGATCCATCGGCCCCCGCTCTGGATGGTTGAACGTCCGCTTCCAATCCTCCGCTTTCAACCCGCGCAGCACCAGCATCCAACGCCGGTGCAAATCCTCCAGCAAGCGCAGAGACAATTCCACTGGCGCCGTCTTCGCTTCGGAAAGCTCGGCCCACCGGTCTTCCGCATACGGCTTGATGGTCGGATTATCTTCTGTCAACGCAAGCTTGAAGCGCACATACGAATTCATGTGACTATCGGGAACGTGATGCACTACCTGCCGCACCGTCCAGCCACCATCGCGGTACGGCGTGTCCAGTTGCTGCTCGGAAAGCCCGGCAACCGCCGCTCGCATGCGCGCGGGGGTCTGCTCAATGTCGTCAAGAAACTTATCGCGCTGCTCATCGCTGATTGGACCTTGAAAAGTAAAGTTTCCGATGGGAAACCGCGGATCGCTCATGGCTCGCCCCTCCACGCCTCCTCGATTGTACTTTTAGTCTTGACGGCGCAGATTGTTAGACGAAGCAGCCGCGCGTTGGGCCCAGCATCATCAGCGCTTACCCTCGCCCACGAATGGCTAGTCCGACCGCTTCCCTACCTTGCGTTGACTTCCCCACCCCACGCCCCTAAGATGTCGAGGCGCCCATGATCGGCCAGACGGTTTCGCACTACCGTATTCTGGAAAAACTCGGCGGCGGTGGAATGGGTGTTGTCTTCAAAGCCGAAGACACACGCCTGCACCGTTTTGTCGCCCTAAAATTCCTGCCCGATGAAGTCGCCCGCGACCCGCAAGCGCTCGCTCGCTTCCAGCGCGAAGCCCAGGCCGCTTCCGCCCTCAATCACCCGAACATCTGCACCATTTACGACATCGGTGAAGAAAACGGCACCGCTTTCATCGCGATGGAGTTCCTCGATGGCTCCACGCTGAAGCACATGATCACCGGCCGCGCCCTCGACAATGAGACGCTGCTCGCGCTTGCCGTCGAAATGGCCGACGCGCTCGACGCCGCCCACGCCGAAGGCATCGTGCACCGCGACATTAAGCCCGCGAATATCTTCGTCACCCGCCGCGGCCACGCGAAAATTCTCGATTTCGGCCTCGCGAAACTGGTTCGCGGCAACACTCTCGAGACCGCGGCCGACGCCGGCCAGCCCGACCACCTCACCCAGCCCGGCATGGCCATTGGCACCGTCGCCTACATGTCGCCCGAGCAGATTCGCGCCCGCGAAGTCGACGCTCGCACTGATCTTTTTTCTTTCGGCGCCGTCCTCTACGAGATGGCGACCGGCGAGCTTCCTTTCCGCGGCGAAAGTTCCGGCGTCGTGTTTGAAGCCATCCTCAATCGTGATCCCCTGCCCGCGCTGCGGCTGAATCCGAATCTTCCTCCCAAGCTCGAAGACGTCATCAACAAGGCGCTCGAAAAAGACCGCGAGATGCGCTACCGGCACGCCGCCGACATGCGCATCGATCTGAAGCGCCTGCAGCGCGAGACCCAAAGCAGCCGCATGCCGATCGCCGCCGCCTCAGGATCGACTGCCGTCGCCGCCGACGACCACAAAACGCCGCCCTCGGGCATACCGGCAACGGGGTCAAGTTCAGCCAGCCCTCGTCCAGTCTCCGGCATAACGACGCCACCACCTGCGTCCTCGGGATCGATCCCCGCGGTCCCAGCCGCGCCCAACCGCCGCGGCCTTTGGATCGGCGTCGGCGCCGCGATTCTCACCGCGCTCATCGTTGGCGGCGCGGTGCACTTCCACAACGCCCCGCAGCAGCACGGAGCCGCAACTCCGCTCACCGAAAAAGACACCGTCGTGCTCGCCGACTTCACCAACAACACCGGCGAAGCCGTTTTCGACGACACGCTCAAGCAGGCCCTTGCCGCCGATCTCGAACAGTCGCCTTTCTTGAATATTCTTTCCGACCGCCGCGTGATCGAAACCCTCCAGCTCATGGGACGCAGCGGCAAAGAAAAAATCACGCCCGACATGGCGCGCGAGATTTGCGTCCGCACCGGCAGCAAAGCCATGCTGGCCGGATCCGTCTCCAAACTCGGCTCGCAGTACCTGGTTGGCCTGGAAGCGATCAGTTGTGCCGATGGAGACAATCTCGCCAAGGAGCAGGTGGAAGCCAGTAGTAAAGAGGAAGTCGTGAAGGCGCTCGACCGGGCCGCCACCGATCTGCGTACCAAGCTGGGCGAGTCGCTCGCCTCGGTCCAGAGATTTGCCGTACCCGTGGAAGCCACAACTCCATCTCTCGAAGCGCTCAAAGCCTTCAGCATGGGCATCACCACCGGACGCGAAAAAGGCGAGTCCCAGGCGATTCCCTTCTTCAAGCGCGCCATCGAGCTCGATCCCAATTTCGCCATCGCCTACGCAAGCCTCGGTCTCGACTACGGCAATCTCGGGCAGGCCAGCCTTTCCGCGCAGAACATCACCAAGGCTTACGAACTTCGCGACCGGGTCAGCGAGCGGGAACGCTACCGCATCTCCGCGCTCTACTATCAGAACGTCACCGGGGAGCTCGAGAAATCCATCGAGACTTATCAGCTTTGGGCGCAAAGCTATCCCAAAGATCAGGTCCCGCACGGCAACCTGGGAACCTCATTCAGTTTCCTGGGTCAATTCGATAAAGCGATCGCAGAAACCAAGATCTCGAACCAGTTGGACTCCGACTCCCAGAACAACTACGCCAACCTGGCGATGTTGTATGCGGTGATCGGGAAATACGACGAAGCGAAAGCGACTCTGGCGGAGGGCCGCAAGCGCAATCTCGATGGCGGCTGGCTGCGCCAGGCAACTTACTTGGTTGGATTTGCCACCAACGACCAGGCCGCGATGCAGGACAGCTTAAATTGGGCCGCCGGAAAGCCCGGCGACGAAGATGTGTTGCTTTCCGCGCAATCTGACACCGAAGCTTTCTACGGCCATCTGGCAAAAGCCCGCGACCTCACTCGCCGCGCGGCTGATTCCGCCGTGCGCGCCGACTTCAAAGAGTCCGCCGCCGTTTGGCATGTCAACGCCGCGCTGCGTGAAGCCGAATTCGGCAACAGCGCCGAAGCGCGTCACGAAGTCTCCGCCGCGTTGGCCCTTGCCCCAGGCCGCGATGTGAAAGTGCTCTCCGCGCTCGCCCTCGCCCGTGCCGGCGATAGCACGCAGGCCCGCACCCTGCTCGCGGAACTGGAGAAGTCTGACCCCAACAACACCGTCTTCAAGCTTTACTGGGTTCCCAGCGTACGTGCGGCCATCGATCTCGACGCTGGCAATCCCCAGCAGGCGCTTGTCGACCTCGAAGCCGCCGCCCCTTACGAGTTGGGCACCCCGCAGCAATTCGCCGTCGGCACCATGTATCCCGTCTATCTGCGGGGCCTCGCCTATATGAAGCAAGGCAAGAACGCCGAAGCCGCTGCCGAATTCCAGAAGTTTCTCGATCATCGTGGCCTCGTCTTGAACTTCCCGCTCGCGCCGCTAGCCCGCCTGCAACTCGCGCGCGCCTACACCGCTGCCGGCGACACCGCTAAAGCCAAAGCCGCCTACCAGGACTTCTTTACTCTCTGGAAAGACGGCGACCCCGACATCCCCATCCTCAAAGAAGCCCGCGCCGCCGCAGCGAAGCTCTAGGTTTGCGCACTACAAATTACGCTGCGACGTTTCCCCACAATTGTCGTTCCGAGCGAAGTGAGGCGAAGCCGAACAAGCCGCCGCAGAAAACGAAACTGACGGTGCCCCATTCAAGCGCGCCCTTTGCGCTTGAGTGGGGTAGTCGGACGGTGCGAGGCTCCGCAATCAATTTTCCATCTACACTATCCCGATGAACACTCTCCGCCTGACCCCAGGTCCGGTCGACCGGCTCATCTTCGAAGACTCGCTGCGCACCGCCATGGCTGCCGTCGGCTCTTTCCTGATCGCCCGACTGTTCGGGATGCCGGAAGCCTACTGGGCCACCATCTCGGCAGTCATCGTCGCGCAATCGACACTGGGCGCGGCAGCCACCATCTCCTGGCAACGGCTGGCTGGCACTGTCCTTGGCGCGGGCACTGGCGCCCTCCTCGCCACCTTCTTCCACAATAATCTCTGGGTCTTTGGCCTCGGCGTCTTCGTCCTTGGCCTGGTTTGCGCATGGCTGCGCCTCGGGCCTGCTTATCGCTTCTCCGGCGTCACCCTCGCCGTCATCATGCTCATCCCGCGCAACCACGCTGCCTGGATCATCGCCCTGCACCGGCTCATCGAAGTCGCTATCGGAATCGCGGTTGGGCTCGCCTTGTCCGGCCTCTGGCCCAAAGCTTCGCCGAAAATTCTCGAGCAAGAAGAGGTGCGCTGAACTCAGATCCTCGAAAACCTCTTTCCAACTTCCCCGACCTGCCGCATGATGATGTGAGCATCTTGCCTCTGCGTTCGATGTCTACCCGTCCCACCTCGATCTCTCCTATTTCGCGGGCGTTCTTTCTCGCACTCATCCCTGTCATCCTCGTTCTAGCTCCCGGTCACCGGCCCAAAAATTCCTCGGGCCCGCTGCCGCCCTTGATTCTCTGGGCCTGGGAGCGTCCGGAAGACTTGCGCTTCGTCGACCCCGCTCACACCGCCGTTGCTTTTCTTGCCGCGAACGTCGAACTGAGCAATGGCGACACCGTCATTCACCCGCGCATGCAGCCGTTGCGCGTCGCGGAGGGCACGCCGCTCATCGCCGTGATCCGCATCGAGACGCCGCATACCGCGACCGCCGCCAGGCCCGCTTCATTCTCACGCACGCCAGACCAGCCACGATCCTGGGAGGACCTGACCGCGGACCAGCTTCAGCGATCCGTTTCTGCCATCGCGCACTCCGCTTGCCTGCCCCGCGTGGTCGGGGTGCAGATCGATTTCGACGTCACACGCTCTCAACGCGGCTTCTATCGCGCTCTATTGCTTGCTCTCCGCCGCAGCATTCCCGCGATGCCCATTTCCATTACTGCGCTTGCCTCCTGGTGTTACGACGATGATTGGCTCGCCGGGCTCCCTATCGACGATGCCATCCCGATGCTCTTCCGCATGGGCGCCGATACCCGCGAGATCAGGCAGCGCCTCGCTTCGGGCCGCGACTTCCGTGAGCCGCTCTGCCGTTCAAGCCTCGGCGTCTCAACCGATGAGCCGTGGCTCTCGACTCTGCCCGCTCGTCGCCTCTACGTCTTCAACCCGCACTCCTGGACCGAGCACGACGAACTCGCCACGCTGATGGAGACCCGCGCATGGCGCTGACTCGCGCGCTCGTCTCGCCGATCCGTTCCGTTCCGAAGAATCTCAGCCAAGGGGCCGCCATGCGATTTCCGTCTTCCCTGCGTCATGCCCTGCTGGTTCTGCTCGCGCTGTTTCTTCTCGTCACGCCCAGCGCCATCTATAGTTGCGGCCCGTTTCTCGAAACCGCAGTCTTCGCTTTCCGGGACCAACCGGATGGCCCTGCCGAACACTTCGCGGCTGGAACCCTCGGCATCGTTCGCCCCGGCTTTCGCGCCTCCTATCTCGTCGTCGCTTACCGTTATCTCGTCGGCCTCAAGCTCGACGCCGCCCAGCAGAAGAGCGCCATCGCTGTCTGGAACCGTGACGCCGTCCCCGAGCATCCTTCTGAGGACGACAGCATTGCAGCGTGGACCAGGGCGCGCAACCAGATTCCCGACATCCCCGCCGGCGACAACATCACCGCCTTTGCCCCGGTATCGCCGGACCAGCCGTATTTCAGTTATCTGAATTGTCCGTCCGACGCGTTTCTGACCGCCGCGAAGACTCTGACCGACCGCTCCACGAAATTCGGCCTCAAGACCGCCTCGCTTCGCGATTGGGTCAGCGGCCAGGATGCCGTCTTCGCCAACTGCTCCGGCGGTGCCCAGGTGATTCCCGCCGAGCTCACCTCCGGCGATTCGCTGCAGCACGCCGATCGCGCTTATCAGATCGCTTGC
>Ga0335069_10005676_pt1 | contig 18293 bp, 17 predicted proteins | sample Lox_Sample_11_FD_206714 | JGI IMG/M metagenome (GOLD analysis project Ga0335069, IMG submission 206714) | Soil microbial communities from Loxahatchee National Wildlife Refuge, Florida, United States - Lox_Sample_1.1 | ecosystem: Environmental > Terrestrial > Soil > Wetlands | place: USA... | reverse complement strand
GCGGCGCGAGCGGACAGAACAGGAGCAGTCCATGGCCGCCGGGAATCGGCGCCGCGACCGGCACCTCGAGGACGAGGTAGCTGATCAGCGCGGCGCCCGCAAGCGTGATCGCGAGCAGCACGATCACCGCGCCGGTTGGGGCGCAGGTCAGGCCCGGACGCGGCCGTCACCGCCATTGCTGGCGGCAGCCTAATTCAGCGCCAGCGGGTGCGCCAGGTATGTGCGCGCGAGCCGGAAGAACAGCCCGCCGTCGGTCTTCGCGCTCGTGGTGCCGCCGGCACCACCCCCGAACAGCAGCCCGATCACGCCGGCGTTTCGGGTGGCGCGCAGGTGCGGGCCAGACCCTGGACCCAGCCACCACTGGACGCGGGTGTCGCGGAAGTGGCCCCAGGTGTCGTTCAGCATCGTGTTGCCGAGCGGGATCTGCCAGATGACGACCGGGACGTGCGTGCGGCGGGTGAACCCCGCGATGTAGACGTCATGGCGGCGGAAGTCGGCCGGCCCCCAAGCGGTGTTCGGGTTGCCGTAGATCACCCGGTAGAAGCCCGAGTCACGGTCCGCGATGTCGTTGAAGACGAGATCGAAGTGGGCGTGGAGTGACTCGTAGAAGCGCGCCGACTTGGCCGCCAGGACATCCATGTGCGCGAGCGACGGCTTGGAGTACGTCGGGTCCTCCTTCGTGCCCCATACGCTCAGGTGCCACGCGAGCACCACATGCGGCGCCAGTTGGTCGCGCAGCGCGATCAGCTTGTGGGCGAACGCGCGCGCGAGCGCTGTCGCGTTCGCCTGCTCGAGGTACCCCCCGGCATCCGGCTCGACGTGGACGATCACGAGATGGCTGCCTGCGGCAGCCGCGACCCGCCGCAGCAGCAGCGACCAGTCGGCCCAGTACGCGCGCATCGTCGCGCGATTGCGCAGGTTCGAGAGATCCCGGTGCAGCTCGTCGGTGCCGGCCGACGGAGTGGACTGCAGCAGCTGGTAGTAGGTGAAGACCGGGATCACATGCGCGGCGATCGACTCGTTGACGTACAGCGTCACGAAGCTGCCGTTGGGGTTCCAGGTCGACCACCCCCTGCCGGTGTTCACGCCGCTGGAGAGGTATTGGTAGCGCATGTCGAGCGGCGCGGTGCGCTCGAGCGTGGCCGCATCGCCGGGAGGATCGGTCAGCCCCAGCACGAGATGGCTGGGCCAGCCGATCGGCACGGTCACGAGGGGCAGCAGCAGCTTCAGGGCGGTCCGGCGCATGGAGCTCAGTCAAGATACTCGTAGGCGGGGAGCGTGAGGAACTCGAGCATCTCCGTGCCGAGGGAGACGAGCTCGAACAGCTCGCGCGTCTCCGCCGGGCGCCCGGCGCGCCACGTGTTCTCCCCCACGCTCTCGCGGATCTTGCCCATCTCCTCCTCGAGCACCTCGCGGACGAGCTCGCGCGTCACCACCCGGCCGTCCTCGAGCGTCGTTCCGTGATGGATCCACTGCCAGATCTGCGAGCGTGAGATCTCCGCGGTCGCCGCATCCTCCATCAGCGAGTTGATCGCGGCCGCGCCGCGGCCGGCCAGCCAGAACGAGATGTACTGGAAGCCGACGTTGACATTCGTGCGCAGCCCGGCGTCGCTGACCTCGCCGGGCGTCGCGGCGAGGTCGAGCAGCTCGGGCGCGCTCACACTCACGTCGTCGCGGCGGCGCGCGAGCTGGTTCGGCGCCCCCCCGAGGCCGCGCTCGAACACCTCGCGCGCGACCGGCACGAGGTCCGGGTGGGCCACCCAGGTCCCGTCGTAGCCCTGGCCGACCTCGCGCTCCTTGTCGGCGCGGACGCCGTCCAGCGCCCTGGCATTCGCCTCCTCGTCCTTACGACTCGGGATCAGCGCCGCCATCCCTCCCATCGCGTGCGCACCGCGGCGGTGACAGGTGGCGGCGAGCAGTTCCGTGTACGCGCGCATGAACGGCACCGTCATCGTCACCTTGCCGCGGTCGGGCAGGACCATCTCGGGACGCTCGCGGAAACACTTGATCGCCGAGAAGATGTAGTCCCAGCGGCCGGCGTTGAGCCCCGCCGAGTGCTCTCTGAGCTCGTACAGGATCTCGTCCATCTCGAACGCCGCCGGCAGCGTCTCGATCAGGACCGTCGCCTTGATCGTGCCCCGCGCGATCCCCCGCACGTCCTGGGCGTAGCAGAACACGTCGTTCCAGAGCCTCGCCTCGAGGTGAGACTCCATCTTCGGCAGGTAGAAATACGGCCCCGAGCCGTTGCGCAGCAGCCTCGGCGCGCAGTGGAAGAAGTACAGGCCGAAGTCGAAGAACGCGCCCGCGACCGGCTCGGAGCCGACGAGCAGGTGGCGCTCGGGCAGGTGCCAGCCACGCGGGCGAACGAGCAGCGTCGCCGGGTGCTCCACGAGTTCGTAGTGTCGCCCGTCGGAACCCTCGTACGTGATCGTCCGGTCGATCGCGTCGCGCAGGTTGACGTGGCCGACGACCATGTTGTGCCACGTCGGAGCGTTCGCGTCCTCGAAGTCGGCCATGAAGCCGTCGGCGCCGGAGTTGAGCGCGTTGATCGTCATCTTGCGGTCGGTCGGTCCCGTGATCTCGACCCATCGCTGCCGCATGTCGGGCGGCGCCGGCGCGACCGTCCAATCACCCGCGCGGACGTCCTCTGTGTGGGGCAGGAAATCGAGCAGCTCCCCCGCCGCCAGCCGGGCGCGGCGCCGTGCGCGCGCCTCCAGCAGTTCGAAGCGGCGCCCGCCGAACTCCCGTTGCAGGTCCGCGACGAACTCGAGCGCGTCCGGCGTCAGCACCTCCTCGAATCCCGGGTCGATCGATCCCTTCAACTCCAGGCCGGCATGCGTCGTCATAGCGTCATCCTCTCAGGCGCGGACGCGCTCGCGCTCTGACTCGAGCAGTTGCAGCGCGCGCTCGTACTCGTCGTAGCGCCGCATGATCCTCGTCCAGGCCCAGCCGGGACGGTCCTTGAGCTCGCGCGTGCGGTCTGGGTCGCCGGGTCTTGGTTGTGGTCGCTGCGCGACCAGGCGCCGGTGTGCCGCCATCGCCGCCGTCAGATCGGGGGCCGGGCCACCGTCATCGAGCAGGCTCGCCTCGAGCTGCGTGCGCAGGATCAGCAGCTCGCGCTCGGTCGCGCGGCGTGCCCGACGCGCCTTCTTCGAGGTCGCGGCGCGAAACGCGAACCGATCCCACGCCCGCGCGAACGAGATGCAGTCGGTTCGCCCACCTGCCCGATGGGCCGCGAGCATCGGGCAGATCCCGCCGGCGTCCGTGTACGCGCCGACGATGATCTCGTTGCGGGCGATTCCCTCGAGCATCGCCACGCGCGTCGGCCGCGGCAGGCACTCGATTGCCTGCCGGAGCTCGCTGATCGTCGCGCGCCGCGGTTCTCGCATAGGGTTCACCCGCCTCTCGAGGGGCGGAGTCGCAATCTACTTGCGGCCGTCGGCGCCCTCAAGCGATCTCCTTGGCGTTGAAAGGAACCTTGCAGATGAAGCTTGGAATACATGTCGGCTACTGGGGTCTCGGGATGGGCGCCCGCGACCAGCTCGAAGTCGTCCAGGAGGCCGAGCGGCTCGGCTTCGACTCCGTCTGGGCGGCCGAGGCGTACGGCTCCGACGCCGCGACGGTGCTCGCGTGGCTCGCCGCCGGCACGACCACGATCCGGCTCGGCTCGGCGATCTTCCAGATGCCGGGCCGCAGCCCCGCGATGACGGCGATGACGGCGGCGACGATCGACGAGCTGTCGGGCGGGCGGATGATCCTGGGGATCGGTTCGTCGGGGCCGCAGGTGGCCGAGGGGTGGCACGGGCAGCGCTTCGCCCGCCAGCTGCAACGGACGCGCGAGTATGTCGAGGTGGTGCGGCTGGCGCTGTCGCGGGACCGGCTCGAGTATCACGGCGAGACGATCGAGCTGCCGCTCCCGGACGGGCCCGGCAAGGCGCTGCGACTGACGATCGCCCCCAAGCAGGAGCGGATCCCGATCTATCTGGCCGCGATCGGGCCGAAGAACACCGCGCTCGCCGGCGAGATCGCGGACGGCTGGATCCCCACCTTCTTCTCGCCCGAACACGTCGGCGAGCTGCACGCCCTGCTCGAGGAGGGCGCCGCCCGGTCGGGCCGGTCACTCGATGAGTTCGACATGGCGCCGACCGTCAACGCGTACGTGTCGGACGACCGCGAAAAGGCGCGCAACCTGATGCGCCCCGTGCTCGCGCTGTACATCGGTGGCATGGGCTCGCGCCAGCAGAACTTCTACAACAACCTCGTCCAGCGCTACGGATTCGCGGACGCCGCAAAGGAGATCCAGGATCTCTACCTCGACGGCAAAGCCTCGGCGGCGGCCGCGGCGATCCCCGAGGAGCTGATCGACATGGTCTCCCTGTGCGGTCCGCGCGACGTCGTGCGCGATCGGCTCGCGGCGTACCGCGAGGCAGGCGTCGGCACGCTGATGATCACGCCGATGGCGTTCACCACCGACGAGCGGATCGAGCAGCTGCGCACGATCACCGAGCTCGCCGGCTGAGTGCGCGTCTTCCTCGGCGCGTTCGGCGACCCCGGCCACGCGTTCCCGATGCTGGCGCTCGGGGGGCGATTGGTCGCGCGGGGTCACACCGTCACGTTCGAGACATGGACGCGGTGGCGCGAGCACGTCGAGGCCGCCGGGATGCGGTTCGTCGCGGCGCCCGAATACCCGGTATTCCCGACCCGCGAGCGGCCCCTGAAGCCGTACGAGGCGGTGGTGTTGGCGACCGCGGAGACGCGCCCCTCCGTCCGCTCGTGTGCTCCGGATGTCGTCGTCCACGACATCCTGACGCTCGCTCCGGCGATGGCGGCGGAGCTCGAGGGCGTGCCGGTCGCGACGTTGATCCCCCATTTTCATCCCTCGAGCGCGCCGGGCGCGCCGCCGTACGCGCTCGGCGCGCGCCCGCCACGGTCGGCTTTCGGCGCGTCGCTGTGGCGGGCGATGGAGTGGCCCGTGGAGGCGGGGCTGCGGCAGGGCCGCGCCGAGCTCAACGAGACGCGGGGGCGGCTCGGGCTGCCGGCGGTGACGCGGTTGCACGGCGGCATCAGCGATCGGTTGTGCCTGATCGGAACGTTCCCGCAGCTCGAATACCCCCGCGAGTGGCCGGCGGGGGTGCATGTGGTCGGTCCGCTCATCTGGGAGCCGCCCTCCGACGATGTCGAGCCGCCGGCGGGCGCGGATCCGCTCGTGCTGGTCGCTCCGTCGACTGCGCAGGACCCCGCGCATCGGCTGGTGCGCACGGCGCTGCGCGCGCTCGACGGCGAGCCGGTCCGCGTGCTCGCCGCGACGAACCGCCGGCCGTTGCACCGGCCGATGCGCGTGCCCGCCAACGCGAAGGTCTGCGACTGGCTCTCGTATGGGCGCACGATGCCGCGGTGCGCGCTCGTGATCACGCACGCCGGCCACGGCACGCTCGCGCGGGCGCTCGCGTCCGGCTGCGCGGTCGTGGCCGTGCCGCACTCCGGCGACATGGGCGAGAACGCGGCCCGGGTCGACTGGGCCGGCGTCGGGGTTCGGCTGCCGTGGCGACTGCTGTCGCCGGCGACGCTGCGGCTCGCGGTTCGGCGTGCGCTCGGCGACCCGTCGCTGCGCGCGCGGGCGCGCGAGCTGTCGCGCTGGGCGGCCGTGCACGACGGGGCCGACCACGCCGCGGTGCTCGTCGAGCAGCTCGCGGCCTCAGCGCCTCAGTCGTCCGGGTGAGCGCGCACGAACGCGATCAGCTCCGGGGCCTCGCTCCGTGCGAGGTCGACCGGCTCGCCGTAGCACGTGCACAGCTCCACGACCGCATGCTCGTCGGAGACCTCGACGGCCCGCCACGTCGCGCCGTGGTCCTCCCAGCGCTTCAACTCCGCGACCGTGATGGAGGCGCGGATCGGGTCGCTGTGTGGGCCCTCAGCGCTCATTGGGCGTGGAAGAAGAACGGTTTCACTGGTCTGCGCGCGAGCGAGCTCCGGGGGTGGGACTCGAACCCACAACCTAACGGTTAACAGCCGTTTGCTCTGCCGATTGAGCTACCCCGGATTGGACTACCAACGGAACGTCGGGCGCCTGACTCGGACACTGTAGCGTCCGTCAGCCCGGATACGGTCAAGCACGCGTCAGGCGAGCGCGACCGCCAGTGCGCCGACCAGGGCGACGGTCGCCCCTCAGACCGAGCCCTCGAGGCGGACCACGACCTCGTGGATCCGCGCTCGCACCTGCTCGCGCTCGCGGGCCAGCTCGCTGATCCCGGCCGCGCCGCCCGCCCGCGCGCGGGCGATCGCGCGATCGAGTCGCGCCAGGTCGAGCACGAGCCGCGCGTGCTCGAGCCGCACGGCGCTGACGTCGCCCGCACGCCCGGCGAGGGCGACGAGATCCGCGACCGTGCGGGCGAGCTCCTCGTCGTCCGGAGGGAGATCGGCGAGCGGCGTGCCGGTGCGAGGGGCGAGGTGGCGCGCGGCGCGGCGCAGCACCGCGCTCGTCAGCATCGCATCCGGGTCGATCGCGGCGAGGACCGCCGCTCCCTCCTGTGGCAGCGCGATACACAGGGCCAGGAAGGTCCGCTCGGAGCGGAAGCCGTGGTCCGCCGGCCGGGCGCTGTCCGGCTCGCTCGAGGGTGCGCCGTTGCCCGGAGCCGCTCCGTTGCCGGCGGCCGCCATCAGTGACGCCAGGCGCAGCTCGGAGAGCTCGAGCTTGCTGGCCACCTTGCGCATCAGCTCCTCGCGCAGGGCGCTCGCCCGCAGCGCGTTCATCACCGGGCGCAGTTCCTCCACCGCCCGGTCACGGCCCTCGGCGCTGCCGGTGTCGGCCCGCTCGAGGATCCGCTCGACGTGGAAGGCGACGAACGGCACCGACCCCTGCACGCGCTCCCGCAGCTCGTCGGCTCCGCCGTCCCGCATGAGCAGCTCTGCCGGATCGGTCCCCTCGGGGAGGGACACGACCCGCAGCTCGAGCTTGCTGCCGTCGGCGAGGCGGGCGGCGCGGAGCATCGCCTCCTGGCCGGCGCGGTCGGCATCGAGACACAGCTCGAGCACCTTCACGATCCGCTCGAGCTCGCGGACCTGCTCCTCGGTCAGCGCCGTTCCCATGATCCCGACCGTGTTGCGCAGCCCGGCCTGATGCAGGGCGAGCACATCGGTGTAACCCTCGACCAGGATCATCCTGCCGGCGCCCGCGGAGGGAGCCCGCGCGAGGTCGATCCCGAACAGCTGGCTGCGCTTGTGGTAGACGGCGCCGTCGGAGGTGTTGAGGTATTTCGGGGGCTGGTTCTCGCGCATCGCCCGGGCGCCGAAGCCACGGGTGCGCCCGCGCGCGTCGACGGCGGGGAACATGATCCGCTCGCGGAAGCGGTCGTACACCTGGCCCGGCCGCGTTTTCGAGCGCTGGATCAGACCGGCATCGAGCAGCTCCTGTTCGGTGAACCCAGCTTCGCGCGAGGCCCGCAGGATGCGATCCCATGCGCTCGGCGCGTAGCCGACCTTGAACTCGCGCAGCGTCTCTTCGGTGAGCCCGCGTCCGAGGAGGTACCCGCGCGCCGCACCGGCCTCACGCGATTCCCACAGGTAGCGTGCGTAGTACGTTGCCGTCCGCCCGAGCAGCGTGTACAAGCGCTCGTTGCGAGCGCGGCGCGATGCGGCGGCCGGGTCCTCGTCCTCGGTCTCGAGCGTCACGCCGAAACGGTCCGCGAGCGCCTCCATCGCGCCCTTGAAGTCGAGACCCTCGGTCTCCATCACAAACGTGAACGGATCGCCCGACGCCTGGCAGCCGAAGCAGAAGTAGTGCTTCTCGTCGGGCCTGACATGAAACGAGCCGGTGCGCTCCTCGTGAAACGGGCACAGGCCGAAATAACTGTCGGGGCCCTTGCGGCTCAGCTCCGTCCGCGTCGACACGAGCGCGACCATGTCGACGGCGTCGAATACGCGGTCGCGGGAATCGGCGGTGTAACGGCTCACGGCGCGAACGCGACCGGCACGCTCAACGCCTCGAACACGCGGATGCAGTACCGGTCGGTCATTCCTGCGATCCAGTCGGTCACCCGCCGGGCGAGGTCGCCGGGCGGAATCGAGTCGGGGATCTCTTCGGGATGCTCGCAGTAGTGATCGAACAGCGAGCGCACGACGCGGTCGATCTTGCTGTGCTCGCGTGTCGTCTCCGGCCGGAGGTACACGCGGTCGAACATGTACGTACGCAAGTCGCTCATCGCGCCGCCGATCTCCTCGCCCTGGGCGATGTCGCCCGCCCGCTCGGAATGTTCGACGAGGTCGTGGACGAGCGTGTCGATGCGCCGCGGGCCGGTGTCGCCGAGGACCTCGATCGGCCGCGCCGGAAGATCGGCAGGCGCGATCACCCCGGCCCTGACCGCGTCGTCGATGTCGTGGTTGATGTAGGCGATCCGGTCGACGAGACGGACGATCTTGCCCTCGAGCGTCGACGGCTCCCGCGCGCGCCCGGAGTGCCCGACGATGCCGTCGCGCACGGGCAGGGTCAGGTTGAGGCCCTGACCGTCGCGCTCGAGCGTGTCGACGACCCGCAGCGAGTGCTCGTGATGAAGGAAGGCGCTGCCGAACCGCTCCGCCAGGCACCGATCGAGCGCCTCCTCGCCGATGTGGCCGAACGGCGGGTGCCCGAGGTCGTGTCCGAGGCCGATCGCCTCGACCAGATCCTCGTTGAGCCGCAAAGCACGGGCGACCGTGCGCGACACCTGCGTGACCTCGAGCGTGTGCGTGAGCCGCGTGCGGTAGTGATCGCCACTCGGAGCGACGAACACCTGCGTCTTGTCCTTGAGCCGGCGGAACGCCTTCGAATGGACGATCCGGTCGCGGTCGCGCTGAAACGGGGTCCGCAGCCCGCAGTCGGTCTCCGGCCGGGCCCGGATCGCGGGATACGAGCGCGTCGCGAGCGGGGACAGCTCGGCCTCCTCGCGGACCTGGACCCGCTGCGCGAACGCGTCGGCCACGGGGCCGCCGGGATGCTGATAGCCGGCCATGACGAGGTGATCGCTCACCTCACCGATTCTGACATCGCGCAGCGAGCAGCGGGCGCAGCCGCACCTGGGCGTGATGCTCGGCCGTCTCCGTGATCGCGCGCTCCGCCTGCCGCAGTGCCCGTTCGGAGGCATCGGGAGCCTCGGCGAGCGGGCTGCCGAGCGTGCGGACGAGAAACGCGTAGGACTCCTCGTCGAGCGGGAACGCGGCCGCCTCGCAGGAACTGCACACGACGCCGCCCGCCGCGGCCGAGAACCCGCGCAGGTGCTCCGCCTCGCCGCACGCCGCGCACGCACCGAGGTGCGGCACGATCCCGGCGGCCAGCAGCAGCTTCATCCGGAACGCCAGCCCGTTCCCCGGGCGCGCGTGGCCGGCGTCGCTGCTCAGCAGCGCCAGCTCATTGGCGAGCAGCCGGAACACCTCGGGGTGTGGATCAGCCGTCTCGAACAGCCGGGCGACCGCGTCGCAGGCGCGCGCGGCCGCGTCGAGCGTCGCCGCGTGCTCGCGCAGCGCACCGTGGGTGGCGATCGTGTCGACGCTCGTCACCGTCAGCAGCTCGCTGCGGCCCTCGTGAAGCATGGCCCGGACGTGAAAGAACGGCTCGAGCCGCGCGCCGAACCTGCTGCGCGCCCGCCTGACGCCCTTGGCGATCGCCGCGATGCGGCCGTGGCCGGGGGTGTACAGGTGGAGGATCCGGTCGGCCTCCCCGTACCGGATCGATCGTAGGATGATCGCTTCGGTCTTGAGTGGGCCGGCCATCAGCCCGGCCTCGTTGACGAGTCAAGGTCTTCTATACTTTTTGAAGCAATGTCACACGTCATGGTGTACACCACCGATCCGTGCGCACGATGCGTCACCGCCAAAGCAATCCTCACGCGCCGCGGGTTCGGTTATGAAGAGATCAATCTGGCAAAGGACCCGGACGGTCGCGCGGAGCTCGCGCGGCGGACGGGAATGACGAGCTTCCCCCAGATCGTCATCGACGGCGAGACCCTCGGCGGTCTCGACGATCTGGTCGCCGCCGACCGCGACGGCCGGCTGACGCGTTTGCTACCGGCCTGAGCTGCGCGCCGCGTGATCGGACGCGGCGAGCCGGCCGCCCACGCAATCTGCCACACTCGGGCCGAGTCGGCGGGCCGTGGGCAATCCCTCACCGCCACCGGACACACACGCCCACACTCCTGTCTAAGCCGCCCGGCGAGCCCTGGGACGCGGCTGGCAGTGCTCGCAGACGTACGTGCCACGCCCGCCCACGACGAGCTTGCGGATCGGGCGGCCGCAGGTCGGGCACGGCTCGCCGGCACGACGGTGCACGAGGAAGCGGTCCTGGAAGGATCCACGCGCCCCGTCGATGTGGCGGAAATCGTCGATCGACGCTCCCTTGGCATCGATTCCGGCGCTCAGCGCCGCTTGGATCGCGGCGTGCAGACGGACCCACTGGGTCCAGCTGAGGCGCCCCGCCGGGCGGAGCGGATGGATGCCGGCGCGGAACAGCGCCTCGTCCGCGTAGATGTTGCCGACGCCGGCGACTCTGCGCTGGTCCAGGAGGAACGCCTTGACGGGCACGATCCGCCCGCGGGCGGCGGCGCGCAGGTACTCGGGCGTGAACGCCGGCGTGAACGGCTCCGCGCCGAGGCGCTCGCGCAGGTACGCGTCACGGGCGACCTCGCCGTGCACGAGATGCCCGGTTCCGAACCGGCGCGGATCGACGTACGCAAGGCGGTGTCCACCGTCGAGTGTGAACCGGACGCGCGTATGCGGCGGCTCGATCGCCGGATCGAACAGCAGCGCGCCGGTCATCCGCAGGTGGACGAGCAGGTACCGGTCACCCGACAGCGACAGCACGAGGTACTTGCCGGCACGGCCGACACGCTCCACACGTGCGCCCGTCAGCTCGGCGCCGACCCGGGCGGGCGCATCCGGACGCGTCCAGCGCGGATCGAGGATCTCGACCGCCTCGATCGTCCGCCCCTCGAGATGGGGGGCGAGCTGGCGGCGGATCGTCTCGACTTCCGGAAGCTCGGGCATGACCGGAGTCCTACACGAACGACGAGCCGGGCACGGCGTCGGTGTCCCGGCCGGCAAGCCAGCGCAGCACGCTCGCGCCGACGTCGGCAAGCGGGCCGTCGTGGCATCGCGAGCGGTGGCCGTCGAACACGGCCAGCAGCGGCACGTGCTCGCGCGTGTGATCGGTATGCGGCATCGTCACGTCGCAGCCGTGATCGGCCGTGAGCACGAGCAGGTCGCCGGTCCGGAGCATCCGCAGCCAGGCGCCGACGCAGGCGTCGATCTCCCGCAGCGCTCCGTGAAATCCCTCGACGTCGTGCCGGTGTCCGAACACCTGGTCGGTCTCGATCAGGTTCGTGAACACGAGGCCTCGATCGAGCGTCCGCAGCAACTCGCTCGTCTGCTCGAGGGCACTTGCATTCGTCGCGCCGGGATGCTGGACGTCGATTCCGACGCCGCCGAACAGCTGCCCGACCTTGCCGACGGAGTGCACCGGAATGCCGTCGTCCTGCAGCTCTTGCAGGTGGCTGCGGGCGGGCGGCATGAGCGCGTAGTCGTGCCTGCCCTCGGTGCGCTGGAAGGCTCCGTCCGAGCCCGTGAACGGCCGTGCGATGACACGCCCGACCGCGTGCTCCGGCGGGAGCGTCGCGCGCACCCGCTCGCAGATCTCGCAGAGCTCGTGCGAGCGGATCACATCCTCGTGTGCTGCGATTTGCAGCACCGAGTCCTGACTCGTGTAGACGATCAGGTCACCCGTGCGGACATGCTCGGCGCCGAAGTCCTCGATCGCGTCGATGCCGTTGTAGGGCCGGTTGCAGATGATCCCGCGGCCGCTGATCGCCCGCAGGAGCGCGAGCACGTCGTCGGGGAACCCGGCCGGATACGTGGGCGGCTGGCGCGACATGACGACGCCCATCAACTCCCAGTGTCCCGCGGTCGAGTCCTTCCCCGGCCCCAGCGCATGCAGCCGCCCGTGAAGCGCCGGCGCGGCCGCCGGTGGGACGCCCTCAAGGTTGAGGATCGACCCGAGCCCGAGCCGCTCGAGCGTCGGCAGTGCCAGCCCGCCCGCCGCGCGTGCGAGATGGCCGAGCGTGTTCGCTCCGGCGTCGCCGTAGGCGGCGGCATCCGGGAGCGCCCCGACGCCGCAGGCGTCGAGCACGACGACGAACGCCCGGCTCACGCGGCGGACAGCCGCAGTGAACGCTTCAGGGGCGAAAACACCGCGTGGTCGACGGCATGGAAGATCCCGGGCGGTGCGTACTCGTCGAGCACGAGCTCGGCGCCGGGGGCGAACACGTGCACGGAGCGTACCCGTCGGGGCTGACCGGCGACCCGCTCGAAGGCATCGAGTTCGATCGCCGGAGTTGCGTCGATCGTCTGGATCCTCGAGCGGATCAGCGTGAACGATGGGTCGCGGGCACGTGCGCCGGCGATCAGCTGTCGCTGGACTGCGCCAAGCGCGACGCGCCGGGTCGGCGGCGGGAGCGTGCGGCGGTAGCGCCACAGCGCCACGACCGCATTGCCGGAGCTGATCGTGCTCAGCAGCGGCGTGCGCTTCGACTGCACCAGCCAGTTGTTGGGGACGCTGATCGCGACGCCGGAGCGGGGATACGCGAGCGCGTGAAACCCCGTCGGCGTGGCCGGCTGCGAGACCTCGGGGGCGGCGGTGCGCGTGTTGCCGCAACCCGCGAGCAGCCCCGCGGCGCCGGCAAACAGCAGCACAACTCGACGCATTCGTCAGTCCTCCCCGTCCCAGTACCCGAGCTCCTCCACCCGGACGATCACCCCCAGACCGCGGAACGAGATCTTGTGTGAGCGCGGGTAATAACACATGTCGCCCGGATGGCGGGTGCCGTAGGCAAGGTACGTGAGGCGCTCGCCGCCGGCTCGTAGCAGGTGCGCGACGCCGGTACCGGCGGGGCGCGCGATCACGTGGCCGGGGCCGACAGGCGTCTCCTCGTCATTGAGCACGAGCACACCGCTGCCGGCGAGGATCACAAAGATCTCCTCCTCGAGCGAATGGCAGTGTTGAGCCGTGTTGTCCTTGCCCGGCGCCACCTCGACGTACTGCAACCCCGTCGTCACCGAACCGGCGGCACGGCCGAGGTTGCGGCGGACCCGCACGACCCGCGGGCGCTCGAGCGGATCTGGCGGGACATCGTCGACGTTGACGATCGTGCTCCGGCGCGGCCCGGGATCCGGCGGGAGCTCTGGTGGACCGAGCTGCGATTCACGGACGAACTGGAACGGCGCACCATCGATCGCTCCCGGTTCGGAGGCGACCGCCCGGCTCCCGACGAGCGACATCCCGAGGCGCGGGAACCCGACGCTCTCGTCGTACTCACGTGGGCCGAACGCCAGCACATCGAGATCCTCGAGCGCATGCAGGCTGTGCGCCTTGCTATGGGGCAGGTACACGATGCAGTCGCCGGCGCGGATCTCCGCCGTCTCTCCGCCCTGCCACGAGATGCCGCGTCCGGACAGGACATAGAAGATCTCCTCCCCGCGACCGTGCTCGTGAGCGGGCGTCGACCAGCCTCCGGGAGGCAACTGGATCCGGCGCACGCCGACGCCGACACAGCCCGCGGCCTCGCCGAGGAACGTCCAGCGGCCGCGCAGGTGGCCGAGCTGCCACTCGCGTGAGCGCGCGAGGTCGAAGTGGGTGACGGCCATGCTCGGATGCTAGTCGTCGTGGCGGCGACGAGGGTCCGGATGACGACCTGCTCGGGCGCCCGGAACGATCGCCGGCGCGCGACGTGTTAGGGCGGATCGAGCTGCGCCCGCGGATGCGCCCCGAAGTAGACGTCGCGCAGCCGGTCGGCGGACAGATGCGTGTAGATCTGCGTGGTGCCGATGTCCGCATGCCCGAGCATCTCCTGAAGTGAGCGCAGATCGCACCCGCCGGCGAGCAGGTGGGTCGCAAACGTGTGCCGCAGCGTGTGCGGGCTCATCCGGTGCGCGAGGCCGGCGCTGCGCGCGTGACGCTGGACGATTTTGTACAGCCCCTGACGGGACAGCCCGCCGCCGCGCAGGTTGACGAACACGCGCGGCTCGTCGCGGAGCCCCACGAGGCGCGGCCGCCCCTGCGTCAGGTACGTGGCGAGGGTCTCGACCGCCTTGCTGCCGATCGGCACGATCCGCTCCTTCGAGCCCTTCCCGCGGGTGCGCAGGATGCCGCGCTCGAGGTCGAGCTCGGACAGCTGCAGCGAGATCGCCTCCGACGCGCGCAGCCCGCAGGCGTACATCGTCTCGAGCAGGGCGCGGTCGCGCTGCGCGGCCGGCCCGGTCCCGCTCGGCTGAGCGAGCAGCCGCAGGATCTCGTCGCGGCTGAGGACCTTCGGAAGGCGTCCGGGTGAGCGCGGCGCGCGCAGATCGGTCGTCGGATCGCGGTCCAGGATCTGCTCGCGGCGCAGGTGCCGGTAGAACGAGCGCAGGCAGGCGATCTTGCGCTGCAGCGTGGTCGGCGCGACGGCGGTCTTGCCTTCGCGCCCGGCTGCGAGCTCGGAGATGAACGCCGCGAGATCGCTGGTCGCGACCTCGAGCGGGTCGAGCCCGCGACGGTCGAGGAACTGGCCGAGCTGCTGGAGGTCGGAACGGTACGCCTCGAGCGTGTTGCGCGAGAGGCCACGCTCGAGCTCGAGGTACGCGAGGAAGTCGAGCGTGAGCTCAGTGAGCCGGCGCGCCGGGGCGATCGCGTTCACGTCCGTCGCCGGGCGGATCGCATCCAATGCCGCCGCGTGCGCGATCGCGTCCGTTGTCGCCATGGATGCGTATTCGGGCTGTGGCGCGCGCCTCCTCCCGCGCGGGTGCGGCTGCAGCGTTTGTCTCTCTCAGCCGACGGACCGGCGCTGCCAGGCGAGCCACAGAAGCGCGATCAGCGACTTCGAATCCTCGCACTGAGCGATCGCATCACCGAGTCGATCAAGCGGCCACGGCACGATCTCGATGCGCTCGTCCTCATCGGCGTCGGCGGGCTCATCGGTCTCGGCGATGTCGGTTGCGAGATAGAGCCACACGCGCTCGTCACTGAAGCCCGGGCTCGTGAAGAACACGAACAGCTCCTCCCAGCTGCCGGCGCGCTTGCCGATCTCCTCAGCGAGCTCGCGCTTGGCAGTCGCGAGCGGTGCCTCCCCCTCGACGTCGAGCTTGCCCGCAGGAATCTCGAGCGACGCGGTTTCGCCCGCTGCCTCACGGGGCTGCCGGGTGAGCCACACGTGCTGCTCGTCGAGGGCGAGGATCCCGACGGCGCCCGGATGCCACACCTTCTCGCGCGTGACCTCGTGCCCGTCGGCGTGGCGATAGCGCTCGACGCCGACCGTGATGATCTTGCCCTTCCAGGTGACGTCCGCGCCCAGGTGCTCGAACTCGGCGCTCATCCGGGCTCCTCTCGGGCGGGTTGCTCGCGGGCGGGTTGCTCGCGGGCGGGCTGCTCGCGGGCGGGCTGCTGGCGGGCCGCCTCGTCGACGAGCGCGATCGCGACCTCGAGCATGCCCTCGAGCGCGTCGACGCTCACCCGTTCGTCCGGCTGGTGGTTGCGCTCGGTGCCGTTGGCGATGTTCGCGCACGGCAGCCCGACAGCCTCGAACGCGTTCGCGTCCGAGCCGCCGCCGGTCGTGATCGGTTGCGGCTCATAGCCGCAGGCGCGCAGCGCCTGCTCAGCCAGCTCGATGTGGGCGGCGCGCGGCTTCGAGCGATAGCCCGTGAACATCCGCTCGACCGTGATGTCGAGGTCGCATTCACCGGCATCGGCCGCCTCTTGGAAGTGGTCCACCATGGCGGTGAGGACCTCCTCGACCCGCTGTTCGGAGAGTCCTCGCACCTCGGCTTCGACTCGGCATCGCTCCGGCACGACGTTCGTTGCGGTCCCGCCGCCGATCGTGCCGACGTTCGCGGTCGTCTCGTCATCGAGGCGTCCGAGGTCCATCTGGGCGATCGCGCGGGCGGCGGCGACGATCGCGCTGCGACCGTCCTGCGGCCGGATGCCGGCGTGTGCCGCGCGGCCGTGGAGATCGGCGACGACCCGCTGGTAGGTCGGAGAGGCGACGACGATCTCGCCGATCGGTGAGGCGTGATCGAAGACGTAGCCGAAGCTGCTGCGCAGGCGGCCGACGTCAAACCCCTTCGCACCGTGCAGCCCGTTCTCTTCGGACACGGTGAAGATCAGCTCGACCCCGACCTCCGGGGGGTCCGGTGCCGTCGCGAGCCGCTCGGCCAGCACGAGCAGGACCGCGACGGCGGCCTTGTTGTCGGCGCCGAGGATGCCCGCGTTCTCGTTCTCCCAGCGCCCGTCGACGAGAACCGGCTCGATCGGCGCGATCGGTGGCACCGTGTCGAGGTGGGCGCACAGCATGATGCTGCGCTCTCCCCGTCCCTCGATTCGCGCGAACAGGTTGCCGGCGTCAGCGCCCGCGGCGGGTCCGGCGCCGTCCTCGTCCACCTCCAGGCCGATGCGTGCGAGCTCCGCCGCGACCCAGTCCGTGCACCGACGTTCGTGGCCCGACGGACTCTCGATTCGGCACAGCGAGACGAATGTCCCGTGCAGTCGCTCGCGTTCCGCCTCGCCGGCGCGCCTCACGGCGCGCTGGCCGCGCTGTCAGCCGCCGCAGCGGGCGTGCCGCCGTTCGATCCGTCGTCGGCCGTGCGGTCGGCGGCGGCCGCCGACACGCCGTGTAGCCCCGGCGATGCGGCGGTCGCATGAGCGAGCGCCGCTCCGACGAACTCGCGGAACAGCGGCGCGGGCCGCTCGGGCCGTGATTTGAACTCGGGGTGGTACTGCGATGCGACGAAGAACGGGTGGGTGGAGCGCTCGAGCTCGATCACCTCCACCAGCCGCTCGTCAGGCGATGTGCCCGAGCAGACGAGCCCGAGCGCCTCGAGCCGGCGGCGCAGATGGTTGTTGACCTCATACCGGTGGCGGTGGCGCTCGTACACGACCGGCTCGTCGTACAGCTCGCGCACACGCGTCGAGTCGTGCAGCTTCACCGGGTCGGCACCAAGGCGCATCGTGCCGCCCATGTCCGCGATCTCCTTCTGCTCCGGGAGCAGGTCGATGACGGGGAACGGCGTCTCGGGATCCATCTCGGTCGAATTCGCGCCATCCATGCCGGCGACGTGCCGGGCAAACTCGCTCACCGCGACGTGCATGCCGAGGCACACGCCCAGGTAGGGGATCTGGTTCTCCCGGGCGATCTGCGCCGCCCGGATCTTGCCTTCGAACCCGCGGCCGCCGAACCCGCCCGGGATCAGGATCCCGTCCACGTGCGTCAGCGCTGCGGCCACCTCGGAATCGGTCACAGCCTCCGAGTCGACCCATTCGATCTCGACCTTGCAGCCGTGATGGATCCCGGAATGGCGCAGGGCCTCGACGACCGACAGATACGCGTCCTCGAGCTTGACGTACTTGCCGACCAGCGCGATCCGGACCGTCTCGCCGGCCTCACTGGCCCGGCGGGTGATCGCCTCCCAGCCGCTGAGATCGGGCGGGGGCGTCTCGAGGCCGAAGTGCTCGCGCAGGATGTAGTCGTCGACGCCCTCGTCGTGGAACACGAGCGGGACCCTGTAGATGTCGGGAACGTCGTAGGCCGACACGACGGCTTCCACCGGCAGGCTTGCGAACAGCGCGATCTTGCGACGGATGTCCGCCGACAGCTCCGACTCGGACCGGCAGACGACCATATCCGGGGCGATACCGATGCGCCGCAGCTCGTTGACCGAGTGCTGGGTCGGCTTCGTCTTCAGCTCCCCCGCGTGCCCGATGTAGGGCACGAGCGTGAGGTGGATGAACATGCACCGGCGCCGCCCGACGTCGACCGGGAACTGGCGGATCGCCTCGAGAAAGGGAAGCGACTCGATGTCGCCGACCGTGCCGCCGATCTCCGTGATCACGAAGTCGACGTCGCTCGACTCCGCCATCAGCTTGATCCGCTGCTTGATCTCGTCGGTGATGTGGGGCACGACCTGGACCGTCGCGCCGAGATAGTCGCCGCGCCGCTCCCGCCTGATCACCGTGTTGTAGACCCCACCTGCCGTGACGTTCGACGCCCGACTCGTGTTCGCGTCGGTGAAGCGCTCGTAGTGCCCGAGGTCGAGGTCGGTCTCGGCACCGTCCTCGGTCACGAACACCTCGCCGTGCTGGTACGGCGACATCGTGCCGGGATCGACGTTGATGTAGGGATCGAACTTCTGCAGCTGCACGCTCAGCCCGCGCGAGACCAGGAGCCGCCCGATCGATGCCGCCGCGATTCCCTTACCCAGCGACGAAACGACGCCGCCGGTGATGAAGATGAAACGGGTTTCCCCAGTGA
>Ga0335069_10005674_pt1 | contig 18301 bp, 16 predicted proteins | sample Lox_Sample_11_FD_206714 | JGI IMG/M metagenome (GOLD analysis project Ga0335069, IMG submission 206714) | Soil microbial communities from Loxahatchee National Wildlife Refuge, Florida, United States - Lox_Sample_1.1 | ecosystem: Environmental > Terrestrial > Soil > Wetlands | place: USA... | reverse complement strand
CTTCGTGTTTCTCCCCGGCGTTTTCCTCATCGTGCTCCGCATCGGCATCGTGCTTCCCGTCGCCGTTGGCGAGTTGTCGGGTCAGCCGCTGCTGTTCCTCGCGAAGTGCGCGAATCTCATCTCGGAGGTCTTCAATACTGTCGTGCGGGGCATGGATCTCGGGCATTTTCACCTCCCCGTAACCAGCCGCGGAACGCTCTGCTCGATGTCGCCTGTCGCTCGCGCGAGGCTCACCTGCGCGAGATTGAACGCGAACGTCGAGTTAATGTAATCCTGCTCGGCTGTGGCGACCGTCTCTTGCGCCTGCACGAGCTCCACGGTATCGCTCACTCCCGCGCGGAACCGATCACGGGCTTGATCGAGCGCGTCCGCGGCAAGCTCACGATTCGACTGCGCGACCCGCACTTGCTGTGCCGCGGCATCCAAATCCAGCACCGCGTCCCGCACATCCTGCTCGGCTCGACCTCTCGCATCCTCATACTCCGCTCGGCGCTCCGCCAGAGCGGCATCGGCCTGATCGATGTCGGCGCGAATGCGGCCCGAGGTGAAGATGGGGAACTGGACCGCGCCTGTCGCGGAGAAGGTGCCGCGCGATTGAGACGGATTCACGCCGATCGCGCCGTAATCTCCGGTGACGTTGACCGAGGGCAAGTGTTCGGCGGTTGCCGCGGCTCGTGCGTGTTCCGCAGCTTTCACTTGAGCGGACGCCGCCTGCAAGTCGGCTCGGTTGGTGAGGGCTCGCTGGATCTGCGCGTTCACGTCCGGGGGAGGCGCTTCACGGAACGGTATGGCGTCAGCGAGCGTGAACGTTTGGGCCATGGGCATTCCGATGAGCCGCGCCATCGCGATTTTCTGTTTCTCAAAATCGTTGGTTAAGGAGGTGAGACGCTGCCGCTGCGTCTGAAGCTCCACCAGGCTGCGCGTCACATCGATCCGGGCATTTAAGCCGCTGCGATTGCGATCAATGGCTTGATCATAGACTGCTTGCGCGGACTGAATTTGCGCGTTTGCCGTCTGGATGCGCGCGGCGGCGGCAATGATTTGCAGATACGATCCAACCACCGCGAGCGTGACCAGCTCGCGGCTGTCTTTCAATGAGAGCTGCGCGGAGTGCTCATCTTCGCGGCTTGCGCGAATGTTCCGGAGGCCGGTAAGACTCACGCCTTCGGATAGAGTCGCCCGAGCATCGAAGTAATTGAACGGCCCAACAACGGTTGGAAAATGGAACCCTGGAATGGGAAGACTGATCCGCAGTCCCTCAGCGGCAAGATTGATCTGCTGCACCGTTTCCTGGACATGACCGTTGATGTTCGGAAGCAGCTCGGCTACGGCCGCCAGCCGCCGCGCCCGCGCTGATTGAGCCGCGTCGCCCGCGCCGATCGATCCAAGGTTGTAACGGATCCCACGCTGGACTGCGTCCGCGAGCGTCAACATTAACGGTTGCTCGCTGACTTGCCCGATCTGCGTACTACCTTGATACGATCCCTGCACTTGGATGCTGGGGTTGATCGTATTTACCGAGTTCGCGCCGCCGGCTACGGGCGTCTGCGCCGGCGCGACGGAGCCGCTCTCGGTACGTCCCGATAGCGGTAGAGGTTGCGCCTTCGGTTGTTCGCCGCCGCGCGCCGCTCCGAACTGTCCTTCGGCATAGGAACATACAAGCAAACACACCAACAGCTTCGGTGCCACGCCGTTAACAGAGCAACTGACCTGCCGCTATTTGTTTGAAACGGGCTCGTCCGAGCGAGGCTCTTTAAGGGTACACAGGAGTTCAACGATGAGTACCCAAACGGTCGCGAATAATTTGGTAAAAATGTGTTCGGCGGGCAAGTTCATGGACGCGATGTCCCTCTACTCGCCGGACATCGTGAGCGTGGAGCCGTTCGCCCCTCCGGACAATCGCGTGAAGCAAAGGGGTTGGCGGCAGTGAAAGCGAAGGCCGAATCGTGGAACGCGAATCACGAAGTACATTCCGTCAAGGTGGAAGGTCCACTGATCTCGGATTCACACTTCGCCGTGACGTTCAAAATGGATTTCACGACGAAGCCGGATAACAAGCGGAGCAAGATGGAGGAAATCGCCGTTTACAAAGTCGCCGGCGACAAGATCATCCACGAGGAGTTTTTCTACAACACGTAAGACAAATCGCTAATCGGTCGCGCACGCTTCGGTGATGCAGATCGATTCCAGCGTGCGGCCTTCGGGCGGCGTGGGCAGTCCTTGAGCAGTCATCAGCTTGCGCAGCAGGGCTGCGGCTTCGGGATGCCCAATGGCGGACTGCACGCCGACGCGCACCAAGCCGTCGGCGTAATCGATCGCTTCCCAAGTGTGAATGGCGAGCTTGCCGCCACGATTGTCGGTATTGCCGTAGTCGCGGACGTTCAGCTTCGCGCCATGATCGGCGAGAAGCTGGATTACGTCCGTCCGGCCCTTATGCGCAGCTCCATGGAGAGCGGCGCGGCCGGTATCGGCTTGGGCATTGGCATCGAGTCCGAGATCCAGCAGCATTTTGCACGCTTGGAACGTCGATTCGGGCGACCACTCGTAAGTGATGCCTTCGACCCAACCGATTCCGGCGGCCACTTGAAGGGCCGTCACATGCAAGACCGTGTCGATTTTCGGATCGGCTCCGTGCGCCAGCAGAAGCTTCATCAGCTCGATGTCCCCCGATTGCGATGCGCGCAGGAACGCCGTCGCGCCGTTCTCATCCAGCCATTGGTTGGTGAACACCGTACGCGTTTCGGTGCTGTCTTTGATTCGGGCGTTCACGTTCGCGCCTTTGTCGAGAAGGAGCTTGATGTAATCGAGATGATCCATATCCGGCTTGCGGACCGGATAATCGCCGGATTCGATGTTGCGGTTATCGGTGGCGAGATACAGCGGCGTCCATGCGCCCTTGTTCGCCAGGTTCACGTCGGCGCCGTGCTCGAGCAGGTAGGCCCCGATTTTGTAGAAGCGATTCTGCGTCGCAACAAGAAGCGGGCTCCATCCGTAGCCGGTGGTTTCATTCACGTCTGCGCCGGCGGCAACGAGGGCCTTGACGGACTCAAGATCGTCGGAGAGGACCGCATAGACCAGAGGAGTGAGCGCGCCACCGTCCTTTGCGCCGCCGCGACCTCGGCCGCCGCCCGCAAATCCGACCGAGGCTAGCGCAGCATCGTCGCTATTGTCGGCGCCATCGGCCGTCGCAACTGGGTTACCCCGACCACCGCCGCGCCCGCTGCGACCGGCGCCACGTCCATCACCGCCGCCGAGCCCCGGAGAAGGTTGCCCAGATGCTAACGCCGCTCCCTGACGAGCCACGGCCTGGCGGGGATCGTTCGCTTTTCCAAGCGCTGGGCCACGGCCGCGCTCGGCAGGATCGGACTTCGCGCTAATGTCCGCGCCGGCGTCGATCAGGGTTTTGATTGCGGCGGCGTGGCCCTGGTCAGCCGCCCACATGATCGGCGTGGTGCCGCGCAGAGTCTCTTTGACGTTGACCTGCGCGCCATGATCGAGCAACACCTTGATGGCGTCCACGCTGCCGGTTCGCGCGGCGATCATGAGAGGAGTCCTGCCGTCGGGAAGCTTCTCGTTGGCGTCGGCTCCGGCGGCGAGCAGCTCAGAGACGATGACAGCGTCCCCATCGATGCACGCTAGCCACAGAGGCGTGGAGCCCTCGCGATTCGCGGCTCTTGGATTTGCTCCAGCGTGCAGCAGAAGCTCCACCATGTCCCGATCGCCTTGGAACACCGCCCAGTGCAACGCGGTCGCGCCGTCGTTTTGAGGAGCATTCACGTCTGCGTGCTGGTCGATCAACTTCTTCACAGCCGCTGCGTCATCGCGCATGGCTGCGTCGGCAAAATCGGACGCGGCGAAAGACGCAAGCGGCAGCGCAAGGAATAGGACGGGAACAATGCGTCTCATCGATCTCTCCTAGAGGCTCTCCTAGAGGTTTTCGAGGCGGCCGGTGCTGTCGCCGATGCTTTCCTGGTGGATGTCGTACATGTCCAGGATGCTGAGCAGCAGGTTGCCGGTCGGGACTTGCTTTTGCGGATAGGCGAGGTGGCGGCCACCCTTGAGCTTTCCGTTCATGCCGCCTACCAGCACATGCGGAACGTCGTAGTGCACGTGCTGATTGGAGTTGCCCATGTTGCTGCCGTACAAAACGAGAGAGTGATCGAGCAGCGTGCCATCGCCGTCTTCGGTCTTGTTGAGCCGATCAATCAGGTGCGCCAGCATCTTGATGTGATACTGGTTGATCTTAGAAAGCAGAGCGATCTGGCGGGGATCTTCGCCGTGATGCGACACGCCGTGGAATCCGGATGTGGGCGCTTCGCTTTCCGGATACGTGCGGCCGGTGAGATCGCGGGCGAACAATAGAGTGCCGACGCGAGTGATGTCCGCTTGGAAAGCCAGAGCCATCAGGTCGAACTGAAGCTTGATGTGTTCGTCGAAGGTCTGCGGGACGCCGACGGGAACCGGCATATCGGTCGGCGCGGCAGTCGAGGCCTTCATGGCAATGTCCAACCGCCGCTCGATTTCGCGAACATTATCCGTGTAGTTGTCGATGCGTGCGCGATCGGACGCGCTCGATTCCGCGCGGAGCGTGTTGAGGCTACCGGTGAGTGAATCGAGAATGCTGCCGTCGCGCTTCCTGCGCTTGTTGCGAAGCTCAACGGTGCTGCCGTCGCCGAACATGCGCTCGAAGATTACTTGCGGATTCAGCTCCATCGGCAGCGGATCGGTCGGCGAGGCCCAGGAGATCGTGTTGGTGTACGTGCAGCTATAGCCTTCGCCGCAATTGCTGGAGTTCGCGCCGGGATCTTCCACCGCGCACTGCATTGACGGCATCAGATTCTCCTGCCCTATCTTCTGCGCGATGAGCTGGTCGATCGTCGTGCCGCATTGGATATCCGCGCCAGCGGTTTTCTTCGGTTTCACCGCACACATGAACGCGGCCGCGACCCAGTGATCCGCGCCGGTGGCGCCGGGAGGGGGCTCGGCTGAACGTGAATGCAACCCGCTCATGATCACCGTTTGCTTGATGAACGGCTCGAGCGGCTTCCAGTTGAAAGGCAGCGGGGCTTCGAGATCGCCGACTTTATCGGGAACCCAATATCCGGGCGCTGCGCCGTGAGGCACGAAGCAGCCGACGAATCGAGGTTTCGGCCGGGCGGCGGTTTGGGCCAGCGCGGTCGCAGCCGGGATCATTGCATCCAGAAGCGGCAGAGCCAGCGTCGCGGTAGCGCTACGCAGAACCTTGCGCCGAGAGATGTGCTTTTTGGTGACAAACATAAGTACGTCCTTTCCCTGATTCCCTGCCTACGTCAGCGCGTGGCCACTTTATTGCCGGTGGTGGCTGGTTTCATGTTCATTTGGAATGCGGGACTTTTTACGATTCCCAAGACAATTGAAGAGAATTTGTAGTTGCTGGATGCTGCGTCGCGAACGATGGACCGTAGCATCGGCATGTCCTGATACTCCACTCCGCGGCCGAGTGCATAGGTGAGCATCTTCTCGGTCACCACGCGAACGAATTGAGGCGACCGCTCGACCAATGCCGCGCGCAGATCCGCGACGCCGTTGATTTTGGTTCCGTCGACCAGCACTCCGGAAGGATCAACCGGGTTATCGCCATCCTGAGTTCGCCACCCGCCGACGGGATCGAAGTTCTCAAGCGCAAGGCCGATGGGTTCGAAAATCTTGTGGCACGACGCGCAGTTCGGATTTGAATGATGCTCCTCCATGCGCACACGCATCGGCGGATCCACCGGAGCGCCTCCGGCGGCGGCGGGCTTTACCCGAAGAGTCATGTCCGTACCCGGAGGAGGGTTCGGAGGGCTGATGCCGAGAAACGTTTCCAGAAACCATTTGCCCCGGCGAACGGGAGAGGTTCGCGCGGCATCGGAAGTGACGGCCATCAACGCGCCCTTGCCGAGCAGGCCTCGACGCATATCGAGGTTCGCGGGCAACTCCACCCTGCGGAATTGCGGACCGTAGATATTGGGAATCCCGTACTCTTTGGCCAGCCGCTCGTTGACGTACGTGTCATTCGCGGTGAGCAGGTCGAGAATGCTGCGGTCGTCATGGATGATGCTGCCGAAGAAGAGCTCGACCTCACGCTGATATGCAGCCCGTAGATTGTCATCGAAGTCCGGAAACAGGTTCACCGCGGGCTCGGTGGTTTGCAGCGAGCGTACGCTCAGCCACTGGCCGGTGAAGTTGTCTACCAACGCGTCTGATTTCGGGTCGGCGAGCATGCGGCGTACCTGTTTGTCCAGTACGGCAGGATCCTTCAGCTTGCCCTGCTGGGCGAGGTCCCGTAGTTCATCGTCGGGAACGCTGCTCCACAGGAAGAACGACAGCCGCGAAGCCAAAGCGAGATCGCTAATGCGATAGGTCTTGCCTGCGGCGAGCCCAGCAGGTTCCGGCTCGAGGCGATAGATGAATTCAAGATCGACCAGCACACGCTCCAGCACGGTCTCGATTCCATCGTCGAAAGAGCCGTTATTGGCGCGACCCTGTTGATAGAACTTCATCAGCGAAGCGATGTCAGATTGCGTCGCAGGGCGGCGGTAGGCGTGCTTCACCAGGTTGGCGATGATGCTTCGCGCGCAGCCCGCTTCTTCGGCGGTATTGGCGGGCCGGCACACGAATAAGCGCTTGCGAGCCGCTGTATCGGGAGAGCCCGTTGCATCGTACGGTCCCTCGATCGAAACCTGGCCGACGTGCGGATAAAACACGAAGCCGGGGATCGAGCCCGGCGTGTTCATGGTTCGTTGAAAGGGCCGGTTCAGTTCAGTCTGCGGAAAATCGTTGGTGGCGAGAAATGTTACGCCGACCGTATGCAGACCGGCCTTCACGGGAATCTTCGGAGTCGCGCGGCCGTTGCCGGTGGTGTTGGCGATTTCCCGATCCCAATCGAACAGCTTCACGCGCTCGCCATCGATGGTCACTTCGAGCTGTTCGCCCCTGATGCCGCCGAGCACGGCCTGGAAGTAGCCGGTGACGCCCTTCACCCTGAACGTGTACTCTCCATCAGCGGGGAATTGATACTTGATGAGAATGCCGCCACGCGTCCCGAAGGGAAGCCCTTCGATGTGATAATTCTGCGCCGTGTCATTCGGGACTTCAAACACCGCCTGCATGGGCGCGGAAACATCGCCGACCGCGAGACGGCTGATCTTACCAGCGGCGGACAGGTACGCTTCCATCAATGCGGGCGAGAGCGTCAGAGTGCCGGCGATGTTGTCGAAGCCGCGCGTGGAATCGTCGGACGGCAGGAACTTCGAAGCGTCCACCTGGAGGCTCAGGACGTCGCGTATCGCGTTGGTGTACTCGGTGCGATTCATGCGATGCAGGCCGGGCGGGGGCAGATAGGTGACCGCGCTGCGATCGAGCTCGCCTTCCATCCACGCGATGAACGAGTCCATCGTGGCCTGGTCGGGCCGAGGCATTCCGGCCGGCGGCATCATTCCCGCTCGAAGCTTGCGGACCACTTTCTCGCCGATCTCCGCACGATCGCCGAGATGCGCGAGATCGAGCTTATCGAGCGCGAGATTGCCGGTCATCGCCTTGGCGTTGTGACAAGTGACGCAGTATTTGTCCAGCAACGCGCGCTGAGGCGTGGGGGCGCTGAGTGGCTGGTTTTGCCGTTGGGCGGTTTGCCCAGAGACCGTGAGAGTGATCGTGGATGCGAGGAGAGCGATGGCGAGCTTGCGGCCTGGCAAGGAAACCTTCCGGAGGGATATCCTCGGTTACCGAGGCATCATACCCTCGGTTACCGAGAATAAGGCAGGGGGGCTCGGTTGTCAAGGATAATTTCGGGGACCCTATTGCCGAACCGCGAGTACCGGATCAAGATTGGCGGCGCGGCGGGCGGGCAGCCAAGAGGCAATGACCGCGACGGCAAAAAAGAGCGCGGCCATTCCCGCGAACGTCACCGGATCTGACGGGCCGACGCCAACCAACATGCTGGCAATCGCACGCGTCAGGACCAATGATGCGAGCAGTCCCGCGAGAAGTCCGGCGACGCTCAAAGCAATGCCGCGGCCGACGACCAGAAGGAAAATGCTCGCAGGCGACGCGCCCATCGCGATGCGGATTCCGATCTCGGAAGAGCGCTGGCGGACCATGGTGGCGAGCACGCCGTACAACCCGACACTGGTGAGCAGGGATGCGAAGGCCGCCACGGCGCCGATCAGCAACAGAGAGAAACGGGTGCTTGCCTCGGCGCGATCAACATAGTCCGCCATCGGCTGCATCTCCGAGACGACCACGTCCTTGTCGAGCATCGCCAATTCGTCGCGAATGCGTTTTCCGCATTTGATCTGATCGTCGCCAGTGCGCACTACCCAATACGTGGAGATGGGATGGCCGCCCAAACCTTCGGTCGAGTAGATCTGCTCCCTGCCCGTTTCCGCGAGCGACGTGACGCGCTGATGCGCGACCACACCGATCACTTCATAGGGCTGCGGACCGAGGCCTGCGATCGACACGAGAATTCGCTTGCCGATTGCGGAGCCTTGCGGGAACTCGCGCGCGGCAAACATCTCATCGACGATCACTACTCGTGTGTCCTGCGAATTGTCCGCTTCCGTGAAGGTGCGTCCGCGAAGGAGCGGAGTGCGGATGGTTTCGAAATATCCTGGGCGCACGGCTTGGTAATCCGCCGCTCCTCCGATCTTGTCGGGTTGTTCGTATTCCCTGCCCCAGCGGACCACCTCAAATCCGCCGGCTAAAGGCAGAGCAGTGCTGGATGTTGCGGACTCAACTCCGGGGACTCGTTCTAGGCTCTGTTGGATCGCGGTGAGGAAAGCGCCACGTTCCTGCACTTGCCTGCGCGGCCCGGTGACTCTGAAGATCAGCACTCCCTTGGAGTCGTAGCCCAGACCCACGTGTTTCAAGGCTTGGAAGCTTCGAAACATCAGTCCGGCTCCGGTCAGCAGGACGAACGAAAGTGCGATTTCCGCTCCGACGATACAGTTCCGGAATTTGGAGCTTTTGAAAGTGCTTGGGCCGGCGACGCCGTTGGAGCGGAGGATGCGAATCAGGTTTGGCCTGACGGCGCGCGCGGCGCTCACAATGCCGAACGCCGCCGCGATGGCGATTGTTATTAACGTGAGGAAGGCGGCGGATCGCCAATCGAATGCGACCGAGCTGAGGCGCGGAACATTCGACAAGCTCGGGTTTATGGGAGCGATGCGGCGCAACTGCTCGATCGCTGCCCATGCGATTCCAGTTCCTAGCGCTCCGCCGATGCCGACCAGCACCAGCGCCTCAACGAGCAGTTGGCGCGTAAGCCTCAACACCGATCCGCCGAGCGACGTACGCATCGCGAATTCCCGTTCTCGCAGCGACGTGCGCACCAGCAGAAGATTCGCGACGTTCGATGAAGCGATCAACAAGAGAAGGAACATCGCACCCGCGAGGACTAGGATCGGCGTCTGAACTTCCGAGACAAGATAGCGACGCATCGGATCGAGCCGGATTGCGTAGCCGGAGGTTCCCTTCACCGCGTACTTCCGTTCAAAATCAGTGGACATGCCGGCGAGCAGCGTCTGCGCGCTGGCCAAACCGACACCGGGCTTCAATCGCCCGATTACCCGTAGCTGCCCGGCGTTTCGTCCCGCGTTGGGGAACCACGATGACAACCAGATATCCGGGTTCCCTCTGAACGCGAGCCGTGGCGCTAAGAGAAGCTCGAACTTCGGCTCAAGCACGCCCACAACGACGGCGTGGAGATCAGGAATTTGCCGCCCGATTACGGATTCATCGCCGCCGTACCGGCGTGTCCAATATTCGTAACTGAGGATCGCCGCGTCCGGCGAACCGCTTTCACTATCGGACTCGACGAAGTTCCGCCCAAGCGCGACCTTCGCCCCGAGCACCGAAAACAGATTCGTCGTGGCGGACTGAATGTGAACTTGCTCGGACCCTCCATCCTGCTTGGCCATGACAGAGTCTCGCGGAGTGACGGCAACGGCGGCGAGGTCTTCGAAGACGGTCTTCGAAGTGTTGCGAATATCCAGGAAATCCGGCATGGACATCGGATAGTCGCTCACGCCGCGCTTGGGCATGTCGCGCAGCGCCATCACCAACCGATTCGAAGCCGCGTAGGGCAATGGCCGCAGCAGTACTGCATTCGTGACGCTGAACATGGATGCGCCGAGGCCGATTCCCAATGCCAGGGTCAGCACCGCGGTGAGCGTGAATACGGGCGTCTTGCGTAAGGTTCGCAGAGCGTAACCTGCGTCCTTGGCCAGCTCCTCGGCCGGATTGATTTGCCGCACGTCGCGGCATTGCTGCTTCACGCGTCCGAGTTTGACGGCGGCGAACGCCTTTTGTCGCGCTTCGGCAGGATGCATGCCGTGAGCGATATCCTCCTGGATCTGCCGCTCCAGGTGGAAGCTCAGCTCTTCATCAAGCTCATCTTCGGACCGCTTGCGCTGGAACGCATTCCGAAACCAGACCGGCGCGCCGTATCGAATCGCGTAAATCCAGTGTTCCGCGCGGGACATGGAGTCTAGTTCAGTTCGGGTAGTTCAACGACGTTCGTGATTGCGGTCGAAAGGCGGGACCAATCGGCTACCTGGCGTTCCAATTCCTTGCGGCCGAGGCGGGTCAGAGAGTAGAACTTGGCGCGGCGGCCAAGCTCGCTGGTTTTCCATTCAGCTTTGATCCAACCTTGCTGTTCGAGCTTGTGAAGCGCCGGATAGAGCGAGCCATCGCTGACCTGCAGAACGTTGGAGGAGACCTGTGTGAGGCGCTGACTGATCGCCCACCCATGAAGCGGCTCCAGCGCCAATATCTTCAATAGGAGCAGATCGAGGGTGCCCTGAACCAAGTCCGCAGGTTTGCTCATCGAGATAACCTCGGTTACCGAGGTTATTATGAAAGGGCGGATCTGTCAAGAACAAAGAGACTCAGACTGGTTCAAACCAGGCAGGCGTGAGTACGCATGATCTGGTCTAGCGGCTGATCTGCGGGCTCGTCGGTGCCGACGCGGCAGGCCACAAAGCCGTCCGGACGGATCAGCGCGGCTGCTTCCGTGGGAATCCTGTAGGCTTCGGCGACCTGGTCATCGATTTCGTGAAGATCGATTTGCACCGGTGATGACCGGATAGCGCCTCGCCATCGATCTGGCTGAGATCGAGTGAGCAGAACGAAGTTGCGGCCAAACCAATCTAGCGTGGATCGGCCGTCCGGCAGACGAACATGCGAGGCGCGAGTTCCGGGGCGTCCGTGAGATTCTCGTGGACTTTCGCACAGTGGGCCAGCGGGATCGTAGCCGTAGCCGAGTTCCACATTTATGTCCGGCGCGGCCGGCTGTAAGCCGTCAAGGCCGAGATAAGGGGCGGTGCGAGTGACGTAGCGCGTGTAGGCTTGCTCGGTTGTGAATGCCGCCACGGGTCTGCGTTCCGTGTCGTAAGTCGCCAACAAATCCGGGGAGGAAACGCCTTTTAGGACCAGAGCCAATTTCCACGCGAGATTTTGCGCGTCATGAATACCGGTGTTTCCTCCGAAGCCACCGTTGGGCGGCATGACGTGAGCGGCGTCGCCGGCTAAGAAGATTCGTCCGGAGGAAAGGCGCTCCGCCGCGCCGGCTTCGGCATTCCAATGCATGACGTTCTCGATTGTAATTGGCACGGTATCGACGCCAAGTGCGATGCGCACCAGTTCCAACGATCGTTCTTCTGTTAAGCCGGTGGAGACGTCGGTATTCGGATGGCTCGGGTCACCAAGAGCGTTAATCGCAAGAAATCCCGTATGATACGGCTTTTCGAAGCGGAAAAAGCCGCGCAGCTCGGGATTTGTGACGTAAATCACGCTGAGATTGCGGCCTCGAAGAAGCGAGGAGACATCGGCGCGGAAGTAGATCGTGGCGCTTTTCGAAAACGCGCCGCGGCCCGACAGCCTGATACCAAGGCGCTCGCGAATCGGGCTGTGTGCGCCGTCGGCGGCGATCATGTATCGTGCTCGGACCCTATGTTCGGCGGCGGTGTCGCGGTCGCGAAGCGTGGCGGTCACGCCGCCGGCATCCTGCTCAAAGTCGATTAGCTCCGTTCCGAAATGCAGTTCCGCGCCGAGCTCTTGAGCTCGCGACTTAAGCAGCGGCTCTAGGAGACTCTGCGAGATGAATACGCGTTCGACGGGGCTGACATCGCGGATCCCCTCATTGAGATTCGCGACGTAGTGTGCGATCTCTTTGCCCGCTAGGGTTTCCACGGCCACGATCGCGCCGTCCTGATCGAACTGGCCGCCGGATTTCTCGCGCACGATTTGCTCGAGTCCGACGGTTCGGAAGATCTCCATCGTGCGCTGGTTGATTTGCGCGGCACGAGGATGGATGGCCGTGCCACGATGCCGCTCCACGGCCATGGACCGGATGCCGAAGTGGCCCAGAAGCATGGCCGAAGACATGCCGACTAAGCTGCCGCCCGCGATCAGAATCGGGACTTCAAGGTCTTTCATTTACCCGAACCGGCATTCATCCAAACGTGGGATGCGTTGTGCTTTTGCTCAGCCGGCGAGGGATAAAGCCGCCTGATCGTATGCGCAGGAGCCCATGTCGCCATCCGGAAAGATGCTGTGTTCCGAGATCCACGCGAACGATTCTTCGTACACGCCTCGCGAATACGGCTCAAACACGAGACGCTCTCCGGGGCCCCATCGCTTGGTGTCGAGCTGATCGATGAATCGGGGCGGAAACTCCTTCTTATAATGATGGGTGTGCTGGCCGGGGTTCACGTCGATGTCGATTTGGGCACGGCGGAGCGCCCGGAAGTAGCGTTTCACGTCCTCAGGATCGGGGTCGCCGGTGATCATGGTTGCCATCATGAATGTGGTGTCGATGATCTTCCGGAAACCGAGTTGTTCTGCAAAGTAATATGGACCGCTGAACAGGGATGCCGCCGGAACGCGGCCATCGATCAAGAGTTCCATGCGGTGGAACAGGAGCCCATCGGAGAACGAAAGATTGATCTGCTCCGGCTTCAAGTACGACTCCAGAGCTTGGATTGCCGAGTAGTGACTGCCCGATTGGTATCCGACCGAAATCGGAACTCCGGCAAGATCCGACGGTTGCTTGATGGGGGAATCCTGCGCCACAAAGATGCCGGCGGGCGACACTGAATACGCGTCCGCGTAGAGCTTGCCGTGGCCTTTCGAAGCGGCCACATTCACGGTCCAATGGCAGGCGCAACTGATGTTCGTGCTTCGGCCGCGCTCGAAGGTTTGGTATGCGCCGATCTTGTCGCCAAGATCGTGCTTCTTGCCCTCTTTGGAAACTAATTCGTCGCGGAATTCGTAGTCGAGGCCTTCTTGAAGGAAGTAGCCCTTCTCTTCCGCGACCCACTCCTGGAGGCGCATATGCGGACCGATGATGAACTTAGGCACGAAACCTCCTTACCGATCCGTATTGTAATGCATCGGGGTCCGATAGGATGCGGCGGGCGGGCCGTCCGGAGCTTAAGACATCCGCTCCGCGAGGCTCTTGTTCGCGATTACGAGACCGGCGCCGACTTGCTTGGCACGCTCGACCCACGCGTCGGCTAAACGTTCCGGAACGATTTGCCGGACGGTTCGCTCGAAGAGCGCGAGCCACTCCGACAGCAAGTGCTCGTTGAAACCCGCGCGAAAGTGTTTCGGCACGGGTTCATACATCTCGCGGCGAAACTTCTCGCCGCCCAATACGACCCACCAGAAATAGGTCAAGCGCTCTTTGTGGTGCGGCCAGTCCTCGACTGCCGAAAACGGATGCTGGAGCGAGGGGTGCATCGTGACCTGATCGTAGAAGGCGTCCATGACCCGGGCGATTCGCTCCCAACCGATTTCCGAGGCGACGCGCGCTGGATACGGACGGGCTACCTCGAACGGCGATTCTCCGTTCAGCGAGTGAGGCGGCCCGGTCACTTGCCGTCGCCCTTTCGCCAGTACCGGGGAAGATCCGGCTTGGTATCCAGGAGGATCTCCAAAATCGCGGACCTGTCCGCTGGGCTGAGACGGGCGGATTTCGCGCTCGAGTCGCTTCCGCTCAGCGCGGCGTAAAGCTTGCGATAAACCACATCCTTTGCGACGGCGGGAAGATCATCGAAGGCGGCGTCGTAGACCATGTAGCTGAGCGGATATCGAAACAGCCGAGTATGCAGATCGAAGTCGCGCAGGGAACGGCCTTGCTTGTCGCGCGGGCCTTTTGCCGCGAAAGTCTTGGTGAAGGTCGACACGCCGGCGATCGGCTCATAGATTTTCGCTTCGTTGGCGAACAGCATGTACGCCACTACTTGGTCTGTCAGGAAGTCCAAACGGTCGTGGAACTGATCCAGCTTCCCATCCTGCGTTGCGATGCGAGCTTCCCAATTCAGCCGGGTCAGGAGGCTGGTCATCATGGTCTGGTGCTCGAGCGTCATTAGCGCGACGAGGTCGCTGGAGGGTTCGAGGTACGTGTTTGGGTCGATGCGCCCGGTGAGACTTGTGAGATTTGTGTTGTTGTGGAGATCGAGCACCGAGGGTTGACTGGGATCGGGAGCAACGGCGTTGCCACGATGCTGCAGATTGCCCGACGTACCGGTAACGTACCAGCCGCCCCAGCGCTGATCGAGTGGGGTGTGGCTATCGACAATCACCGCAGCGGCGGGGAATCTGGGGGTCCCGTCGGGACGAGGGATGACCGAAGTGACCAGCAATCCGGGAACCTGCAGAGTGCCGGGAATCAGATGGCAGTTGAGGCATTCACCGGTGCGGCGCTGAAACTCGGGCTTGTCGGTTTTCTCGCGGTCCAATGTATAGAAGATGATGCCTTGCTGGGGATCGAGCCCGGTGAGTTCCATCACGTCTCCGTCCGGCACGAAGCCAACGGCGGCATCGTCGGTGAAGTACAGCGCGCGCGGACGCCGCGGCGTGATCTTCGGCGCCTGGAAGCTGGTCTTGGAAAATACCAGCATCTGAGAATCGGTGTTGATCCCGAGGTTTTTCAGCAGGCTCGGCAGGTATCCCAGCTTGGGGTCGAACGCCAGCTTGATCTCGCCCTTGTCCATCCGGTGCTGCAAGCGGGCGACCGGGTCATTCGGCGGCGCCTTCGGGTACTGAATCGCCGGATGATCGTAGGGGATGTAGGGGAATTTGTCGCCGCTGTCGGTAGCAGCCCATAGGGCCGCCGTTAGCGTGGCAAGGGTGATCCCCACGGCCGTCCAGGGTTTCAAGGGCATACTTCAATCGTATCGGGCGCCGCGGACCAGCCGCTATGACTTAAGTCACGACCAGAACCGCGATACTGCTAGTAGGCGCACTCGACTGAGAATGGACACAGTTTCGGCTCTTAAGCAGACTTTGCTTTTCGGCGGGCTCAGGGCGGAACAGTTGGCGGAGTTGGCTGCCGCGGCGCGCGTCCGAGAACTGGCCGCCGGCGAAGTGTTGTTTCTCGCCGGGGAGAAAGCCACTGGACTCTTTGTCATCGCTTCGGGCCGGATTCGGGCGTTTCGAGTGAACGCGCAAGGCCGGGAACAGACCATTCATACCGAGGGACCCGGAGCTACGCTCGCCGAAGTGCCCATGTTCGACGAGGGTCCGTTTCCCGCCACGGCGGTTGCCGAGGAAGAGAGCACGGTTCTCTTCCTCAAGAAAGCGGACGTGTGCGGGTTTATCTTGCGGTACCCGGAAGTGGGCTTAACGGCGCTCAAGCTGATGGCGAAGCGCTTGCGTGGCCATGCCGAGCTGGTCGATTCGCTCGCTCTCCAGCAAGTGGGACAGCGGCTGGCACGCTTTTTGCTGACCCAGGGACGCGAGCGAGGCTCGCGCACGAGCCGCGGCCTGGAAGTGGATCTCGCGCTTTCGAACGAGGAACTGGCGAGCCGGATCGGCTCTGTGCGCGAGGTCGTGTCACGCGCGATGTCGCGAATGGAGCGCGACGGGCTGATTGCTCAGGCTCCCGGCTCTCCACGCGGGAAGCATCGGCGTCTGCTGATCTCGAATGAAGTCGAGCTGGCACAGTACGCTGGAGAAACGCGGGCAGATTAGGTGCGGCTTGGCACCTCCATCGTTAGCTGCTACTTCAAGAGAAGCTAGGGGCGCCTTACGTGAGTGATCTTGCCGGCGGCGTCCATAAAGTCCCCGGGCTCCATTCCGGCGGGGCACGTACCCGTGTATTTCTGATCTTGGATCAACGTCTCCTCAGCGATGCCATAAAGGGCGGGGGCGTAGGTGACGTGGGTTTCGGCGTGGATTGAACTGTCACCGTTGAAAGTTGTGACTGTTTTGGACGTGATTACGCTACCCTCCACGGTGCACTCGGACTCTGCGGTAATCGTATTGCCGGAGGAGCTTTGCTTGGAACTTTTGCAGGTCTGTTTCTGCTTCTGTTCCGCCTGCTGGCGGATGCGGACATCGTATTCGTGGTTGCGGCAAATGGACCGCGTTCCTTCGCTTTTTTTGTTGCCGGGATTGTCAACCGTAGCGGTGTGAATAGACCAGAGTCCTTCTTTCATGGCAGGAGGATCGGCGGCGTAGAGGACGAAGCCCAAGAGAGAAGCGACTACCGGCAGCTTTCCCTTCATAGACTGAGTATAGCCGAGACGCTGCAATGCCCCAGACCCCCGGCGAGAGGCCCCCGTGCGTCGATTCGATAGGCGCTAACCGCATCGTTCGCGAGCGGTGATCGTTGGGCTCGGCATCGGCGTTGAATTCGCGCTGATCGGATCGCGGCTGATGCGGAACCTGCTCTACGGAGTGGGTCCTCTGAATCCAGTCGCGTATTTTTCGTTAGCAGCGATTCTTGCGATCGCCGGACTCGCCGCGAGTTTTGCTCCTGCGAGGAAAGCTTCACGAGTCGACCCCTTGCAAGCTCTCCGTCACGAGTAGCTGACGGACCCTTGACATGGGTGCAGAGTCAGTCCACTATATCCGTGGCGGATATATGGGACGGAATCGATCACCCGAAGACCTGCTGCCGCTGACGCCTGCGGTGTTCCACATCCTTCTGGCGCTAGCAGGCGAGGAACGCCACGGCTACGGCATCATGCAGGACGTCGCGCGGCAAACCGACGGCGCTCTGCAATTGGGACCTGGCACGCTGTACGGGTGCATCAAACGAATGCTGGCGGCGGGCTTGATTGAAGAGTCGGATGAGCGGCCCGATCGTGCTCTCGACGACGAGAGGCGCCGCTACTATCGTCTCAAACAGCTCGGGGAGCGCGTGGTGCGTGCCGAGGCGCAGCGGATCGCAGTGGCTCTGGCGGCGGCCAAATCCAAACGAATTTTGGCGGGAGGTAGGGCGTGATCGGTCGCATCTGCGGCATGTATGAGGTGATGCTTCGCGCGTACCCGAAGGCGTTTCGGATTCAGTTCGGCCGCGAGATGCGGCAGGTATTTCGCGATAGCTGCCGCGCCGCTGTTATGAAGAAGGAATTGCTTCGCTTCATTCCGCGAGCGCTTTGGGATTGGCTACGCACTTCTCTTCGAGAACGGCTCGCAACGATTGGAAGTCCGGAGATTCACCTCAAAGGCTGGTGGCTGCTGGTCCTGTGCGGGCTCCTCGACGCGATATACGCGGCGATGAGCGTGCTAATGGCGAGTCCGCGGACACACCTCGGTGCGGATATGAGCTTGCTCGCGCTCGCGGCGGGCGCCTGCGCGGTCGCGGCGGGCTTGTGGAATTCCGGACGAAGTGGATCCTGGTTGTTAGCGACGCATGGCCTCGCGCTCGGCGCGGTGGGAGTAATTGGTATTTCTCCACTGGTCAGAAGGCCGCTGGGCTTTGGCGAAGTCGCACCTTTTTTCGCGCTAATCGGATTTAGCGCGGGAGTAGTTGCGTTGGGAATGGCACAGGGAACGAACTGCGCGCCCATTCGCTACTTGCTAACCGCGTCCGGAGCGGCCTCGCTCGTCTACGCGTGCTCCTTTGCAGCGGTTGGATTTGGCTGGATCAAACTCGGACCACCGCCGGCGTATTGGATCTGGATGAGCTCTTACTTCGCATTTACCGCCCTGTGCATGTTCAGCATCGCCACACGTCTCTACGAAGGGGCGTCCTCCCGACGACTCGCTATTTAGCCCAATTCCGGCTGATGTAGTCGGAAAGAGTGATCGTGATCAGAATCACGAACCAGATCACGCCGCCGGCCATGACGACTCGCACCAGCTTGGTCTCGTAGAGCGCGTGCATGAAGAATGCGGCGATCAGCGATGCCTTCACTGCCGCGATCAACAGGGCCACGACCGTGTTGAGCGTGGCCCCCATGTCAATGAAACCCAGCAGAGTGGTGAGGAGCGTAAGTCCTATCAATCCGAAAAAGGTGAAGAAGTAAGTTCGTTTCGCTACTACGGG
>Ga0335069_10005673_pt1 | contig 18302 bp, 12 predicted proteins | sample Lox_Sample_11_FD_206714 | JGI IMG/M metagenome (GOLD analysis project Ga0335069, IMG submission 206714) | Soil microbial communities from Loxahatchee National Wildlife Refuge, Florida, United States - Lox_Sample_1.1 | ecosystem: Environmental > Terrestrial > Soil > Wetlands | place: USA... | reverse complement strand
AAGCCGGACACCAGGCAACCGTTCACGGGCTCGGGCGGCGACATCATCGGGAAGTTGAGCGAGACGATCCGCCGGTCCTGCCGGCTGGCGATCGACCACAGGGTTTCGACCCGAATGTCGAGCCGGTCGCTGAGTGTCCAGTAGAAGTCGGTGACGCGGTCTTCCGAGCGGACGAAATCGAAGATGCCGTGATGGCCGGGAGTGCGCCCGGTGATCAGCGAGACCCAGGCCGGCGGGGTCAGCGGATGGGCGGTTGAACGCAGGGGGGCATGGAACCCGTCCCGCATCAGCTTCGCCACGAACGGCATCGCGACGCCCTCGCCGGGCAGTTCGCGGACCAACTCATCGAGCAACGTGAAAGTAACGCCGTCTAGGCCAATGAATAACGTGCGGGCCATCTAACTCTCGTGTGAAGAGACGGCATTCAGATGCGGGCGTCGAGCGCCTCGGCGATCCTGCCCACCGTGAGGTCGTCGACGTAGCGTCCGTCGACGATCAATAAATCGGCAAATGAAAAATTCGGTCGACCGAATTCCTGCTCCAGCGCCGCCGCCATCTGGATCAGGTCGATGGACTCGAATCCCAGATCCGCGACGAGCCGAGTATCGGCGTTCACGGGCTGGTCCAGATCCCAATCCTGCACAATGCTTTCGATGGTTGCAATTACCGCCGCCAGAGTGGAGCTGGAATTGTAGTTGTCTGAAATTTCTTCTTGCGCCTGCATCATCGCTTCAAACTTCTTCCATGACTGCAGACCAAAAAGTCTGCCGGGCAAGCCGTGGCGGCTGCGGACCTTTCGAGCCGGGCCCCGCCCTCCTGTGCCGCATCCATAAGGCGTAAAGTCAATTTTGGTTATCAGGTCTATTGCGAAAAGTCACGCACCAATGCCGCACCGCAACCAAAGAAAGGATCTGAGAAGACTATCGAATTCGCCGCGGCCCAGCATCGCGCAACGGCCTGATCTTGGAGTGTTCGAGATTTACACGTCCTGCACCCGCCGGGACAACGTAAAAACGTCCCCTAGCCCGCCGCGTGAGCGCGGATCGCCGCGGCTCGCGCCAGCACGCCCCGTGCCCGTTCGACCACGGGAATGTCGATCATCTTGCCCTCGAACTCGACCGCTCCCCGCCCCGCCAGCATCGCCGCGTCGTACGCCGCCATCATGCGCTCGGCGGTGGCGATTTCGGCGTCCGACGGCGCGAACTCCTCGTTCAGGATTGCCACCTGCAACGGATGGATGCAGGCCGCGCCTTGGAATCCGAGGCGGCGCGAGCGCCGGATGGTGGCGCGGAACCGCTCGGTGTCCTTGTATTCGGCGACGGTGCCGATGAAGCCGAGCGGCAGGATGCCGGCGGCGCGGGCCGCGAAGACGGATTGCTGCTTCGGGTAGAACAGCCCCTCCGCCTCCGGCAGCATCCCCACCGACAGCGCCAGATCCTCGGCCCCGATGGTGATGGCCACCACACGGTGGTGTGCGCGGGCGATCGCCTCGGTGCGGAAAAAGCCGCTGGCGGTCTCGATCATCGCGACAAATTGAACGCTGCCCTGTGGAAGTCCTCGTTCGATTTCGAGTTCCTCGACGATCTCGGCGATCGCCTGGACGTGCTCCGCGCTTTCGATCTTCGGCAGCGCGAGCGCGGCGACGCCTGGGATCACCGCCGCCTCCAGGTCGCGGACCATCATGCGCCAGGGGCGGTTGACCCGCACCAGCACGCTGGCACCGCGCCGCCCGACTTCGGCGACCGCCTGTGGCAGCGCCTCGCGCGCCGCCGCCTTCTGCGCGGGCGCCACCGCGTCCTCGAGGTCGAGGATGATGCCGTCGGCGCCGCGGTCCGCCGCGCCGGCGGTGAATTTCGGGACGTTGGCGGGTACGTATAGAAGGGAGCGCCAGACTGGCAGGTTCCGGGCGGGTCCGCTGGTCACCGTGCAACCTCCTTGATGATGCCGCGCTCAGCCAGCGCGTCGATGCGGGCGTCGTCCCATCCGGCGGCGCGCAGGACCGTGCGGCTGTGCTCGCCGAGTGCCGGCGCGGGGTGGCGCAGCGCCCCCGGCGTTTCAGACAGGCGCGGGATGACGGCGTGCATCGGCACCGACCCCGCCTCGGCGTCCGGCGCATCGACCAGCACGCCGCGGGCCTGGACATGCGGATCGTCGATCAGCTGGTCGATCTCGTAGACCGGCGTCGCGGTGATCTCGGCGGCGCGGAACTCTCCCATCGCCTCGTCGAGCGTGCGTCCGGCGATGAAGGCGGCGACCGGCGCCTCGCAGGCCTCGGCGTTGGCGACACGGTCCGTATTGGTGCGGAAGCGCGGGTCGTCGATCATGTCCGGGCGGCCGACGCAGCGGAACAGCCGCTCGGCCATCGCCTGGATCGAGGCGGAAATCGCGATCCAGCGGCCGTCCGCGGTGCGGAACGTGTTGCGCGGCGAGGTGGTGAGCGAGCGGCTGCCGGTGCGGCCCGGCTTCTCGCCGCTGGTGCGGAAGGTGGCGGCGTCCGGCCCGAGCACGGAGACGATCGGGTCGAGCAGCGGCAGGTCGATCACCTGCCCCCGCCCCGTCGCTTCGGCATGGCGGAGCGCGATCATCACGCCATAGGCGCCGTAGAGCCCGGCGATCATGTCGGCGAGCGCCAGCGGCGGCAGCACGGGCGGCCGGTCCTCGAACCCGTTCTTGGCCGCGAAGCCCGACATCGCCTCCACCAGCGTGCCGAAGCCGGGCCGGTCGCGGTACGGGCCGTCCTGGCCGAATCCGCTGATGCGCACGATGACGAGGCGCGGGTTGAGCGCGTGCAGAACGTCCGGCCCCAGCCCCATATGCTCGAGCGTCCCGGGGCGGTAGTTCTCGATCAGCACATGCGAAGCGGCGGCAAGATCGCGGAGCGCCGCCCTGCCCTCCTCCGCTCGCAGGTCGAGCGCCAGGCTGAGCTTGTTCCGGGCATAGACCTTCCAGTGCAGGCTGAGCCCATCGACGCGCCAGGCACGCAACGGATCGCCCTTCTTCGGGTCCTCGATCTTGATGACCTCGGCGCCATGGTCGGCGAGCTGAAGGCTCAGCATGTTGCCGGCGACGAGGCGGGAGAGATCGAGCACGCGGATGCCGGCCAGCGCGCACGGCGCCGCCGGATCAAAGGCGACGCGCGGGATCATCCGATCGCGCCGAGCCATGCCATCGCGGACAGCGCGATGGTCACCGTGACGGCGCCGCCGATCCGGGTGGCGATCTGCGCGAAGGGCATCAGTTCCATCCGGTTCGCCGCCGTCAGGATCGCCACGTCCCCGGTGCCGCCCTGGCCGCTGTGGCAGGCGTTCACGATCGCCGCCTCTATCGGATAGAGGTTCACCCAGCGGCCGACGACGAAGCCCACGCTCATGATCGTGACCACGGTGGCGACGATGGTGATCAGCACGTCGGGCCGCAGCGTGGCGACCAGCGCATCCCACGGCGTCAGCGCGACGCCGATCGCGAACAGCAGCGGATAGGTCACGACCTGGGCGAAGAACTTGTAGACGACGGCGGCACCCTCGCGCAGCGAGGCGGAGACCGCGCGCGCCAGCTTCAGCACCACGGTCAGCAGCAGCATCAGCACGGGGGCGGGGAAGCCCCAGACATCCTGCACGAACATGCCGACCAGATAGAGCGAGATGGCGGTGAGGCCGGCGGCGGCGACCAGCGCGGGCGTCACCGTTTCGTTGGTCGGCCGCTCCTCCTCCGCGACCGCGGCGGCGGCCAGCACGTCGCCGTGCTCGGAGGGTTGCAGCCTTCCCTCGCCCGTCAGGCTCGGATGCCGCTTGCCCACATAGTTCAACGCGCCGGACAGGATGATCGCGGTCAGGCTGCCCAGCATGACGGCGGGCAGGATGGTGGCGAAGATCTGGCCCTGCTGGGCATGGGTGATCGCGGCGTAGCCGAGCGAGAGCGGCAGCGCGCCCTCGCCCACGCCGCCGCCCATGATCGGAACGACGACGTAGAACAGCGTGTGCAGCGCGCCGAGACCGAGCGCCCAGCCGACGGCGGTGCCGACCACGGTGGCGGCGAGCGAGCCCGCGATCAGGGGGACGAAGACCTTGAGGAAGCCCTTGATCAGCACGTCGCGCTGCATCGCGAGGATGCTGCCCACGATGATGCAGCAGATGAACAGGTAGAGGAAATTCGACTGCTTGGTGAAGTCGGTGACCGCCTTGATGACCGGCTGCGGCAGGATGTGCGCATAGACCAGGTACGACGGCAGGAACGTCGCCAGGATGGCCGGGCCGCCGACATTGCGCAGCAGCGGAATGTGCTTGCCGATCTCGGCGCAGACATAGGCGCCGAGCGCGATCAGCGGGATCATCATCGTCAGATCCGGCGGCAGCTTGCCGAGCCAGACGAAGCCCGCCATGAGCGCCAGGATCAGCGGAAACAGCGGCAGCGGAATGATGCCGATGCGCGTGTCCATCACCCGCCACCAGAAGCGGAGCCCGGGCCCCGCCCCTGTCATCGGCGCGACCGCACCCGTCGGCGGCTGACCGATACCGTGCGCCTGATCCATCGCCTGTCCTCCCCCGCCGCCTTTGTTCAGGCCGGCTTACGCTTCATGAAGGCGCTTCTGAGGCACGTCGCGACCAGTTCGCCGCGCTGGTTGATGCCCTGATGCTCGATCTCCACCACGCCCGCATCGGGCCGCGACTTGCTGGCGCGCACGCCGCGCACGATGCTGCGCGCGCGGATCGTGTCGCCGTGGAAGACCGGTTTGGGGAACGCCACCTTGTCCATGCCGAGATTGGCGATGGTGGTGCCGAGCGTGGTTTCGCCCACCGTCATGCCGATCACCAGGCCGAGGGTGAAGATCGAGTTGACCAGACGCTGGCCGAATTCGGTCTGCTTGGCGAATTCCTCGTCCAGGTGCAGCGGCTGCGGGTTGAGCGTGAGCGCGCTGAACAGCACGTTGTCCATCTCGGTCACGGTGCGGCTCATGGCGTGCTCGAACACCTGGCCGACATAGAATTCCTCGAAATACAGTCCGGCCACCGGCTTTCCCCTCAGTAGGATTTCGGCAGGTCGAGCACGCGCTCGGCGAGGTAGCTCAGGATGAGCTGCGGGCTGACCGGGGCGATGCGCGGGATCATCGATTCCCGGAAATACCGTTCGACATGATATTCCTGGGCATAGCCCATGCCGCCATGCGTCATCACCGCCTGCTCGCAGGCATGGAACCCGGCCTCGGCGGCGAGGTATTTCGCCGCGTTCGCCTCCGCCCCGCATTCCTTGCCCGCGTCGTACAGCGCGGCGGCCTTGAACATCATCAGGTTGGCGGCTTCCAGTTCCGCCCAGTTGCGGGCGAGCGGATGCTGGATGCCCTGGTTCTGGCCGATGGGCCGCCCGAACACCACGCGTTCGCGGGCGTAGCGCGCCGCGCGGGCGAGAGCCGCCCGGCCGATGCCGACGGCCTCGGCCGCGATCAGCACGCGCTCGGGGTTCAGCCCGTGCAGGATGGCGCGGAACCCCTCGCCCTCCGCGCCGATGCGGTTCTCCTCGGGTATTTCCATGTCCTCGAAGAAGACCATGTTCGAGTCGACGGCGTGCCGGCCCATCTTCGGGATGCGCCGCACCTCGGCCCGGCCGCGGTCGAGATCGGTGTAGAACAGCGTGAGCCCGCCGGTCTTCTTCTTGACCTGATCCTTCGGCGTGGTGCGGGCCAGCAGCAGGATCTTGGTCGCCTCCTGCGCCGTCGAGGTCCAGATCTTCTGGCCGTTCACCACGTAGCGGTCGCCGCGCTTCTCGGCGCGGACGGCGATCTCGGTGGTGTTCAGGCCGGCGTTCGGCTCGGTGACGCCGAAGCAGGCCTTGTCCTTGCCCTGGATCAGCGGCGGCAGCATCCGGCCCTTCTGTTCCTCGGTGCCGAAGACCACCACCGGATTGAGGCCGAAGATGTTGATGTGGATGGCGGAGGCGCCGCTCAGGCAGGCGCCGGATTCGGCCACCGCCTGCATCATGATCGCGGCTTCGGTGACGCCCAGGCCCGCGCCGCCATACGCCTCGGGCATCGCGATTCCGAGCCAGTTGCCCGCCGCCATCGCGGCGTAGAAATCCTCGGGGAACTCGCCGCTGCGGTCGCGTTCGAGCCAGTACGTCTCGTCGAAGCGCGCGCAGACGCGCAGCACCTCCTGACGGATCTGGGCCTGCTCGGCCGACAGTTCGAATTCCATCGCCCCTCCCCGCGCGCGGCTCCCGCGCCGGATTGCGGGCGCGGCACCAGGCGCTACCCGCCCCCGATCGCGGGGCGACGATCCATTTCAACCGCCGGCCAGCAAGCGGTCAACGGCGACGCAGCGTGTCGGAGGCGAGGAAGGCGAGATAGGCCAGCACGATCATGGCGGCCGCCATCGGGACGGCGCCGACCCAGTTGAACAGGGCGCCGAGGGACATCCAGTGATGGTCGGGCGCGCGGCCGAAGAACGGCTCCCACAGCAGGTGGAAGGGCACCATCGCCCAGTTGCCGGTGATCCAGTAGTTGAGCACCTGGAATCCCAGCACGCCGATCGCGGCGCCGGTGAGCAGGAACGCAAGGACATAGAGCCGGCGGGACATCATGAGTGCCTCCTGGCACGGCGGGACGGGGGCATCCGGACCGGCCTATTCATTGGGCATCACCGGCGCGAGCACATCCGTCTGCCCGCGGCGATGGGCCCGGTACGCAGCCCGCCGCTCGCTGCGTGCATTGAGGAGCTTGCGTTTGAGCGAGCGGATGGTGGCGGCCTTGGCGAGCCCGAGCCCGACCGCGACGACGCAAACCATGAAGCCGAAGCCATAGTACTGCCCCGTCAACCCGATGGCGAAGGACAGCAGGGCGAGGATCACGACCACGAAGGCCAGCAGCATGCTGAGGCCATAGAGCGTCAGCGCCAGCTTCTCGACCAGCGACAGGTGGCGCGGAAGGCCCTTTGGAAGCATGAACAGCGAGCGCAGCGCGGCCAGCCCGCGGTCCTGCAGGACGGGATCGCGGGTGAAGGCGCAGAACCAGAAATACGTCTCGTTCTTGAACATCGGCAGCGTGGCCGTGACGAAATCGACGATCGCCGCCTGCGAGGCCAGCAGGCAGTAGCCGGACAGGTTCGATCCGTCGCCGCGGAACCACCACCAGCCCAGCGTTCCAAGCGTGAAATAGCTCAGGCGCACGAAGAAGGGGGTGGCGTGGCTCCAGAGCTGCGGCGTGCGGTCCAGCAGCAGGATGCCCTTCTTGTCCTCGTGGAACCGGGGCCAGACGCCGTAGACGAGGTCGATCGACATGTAGCGGACGCGCGCGCCGTAGTAGCGCGACACCACGCCCTGCGCGATCACGCGCGACATGTTGACGGTGAACAGCGTGAAGACGGCGTGCGGAATTCGCGTCCAGGTCAGCACGAGCGTGTGGAAATCCGACGAGTAGTAGGCGGCGTGCTTGCAGATCACCAGCACGCTGATCACCGCGCCCACCACCAGCGGCCAGCGGAGGAAGCGCATCCACGCGAACCAGCGGCCGAGGAAATCGAAGAGCCGGTTGGGATCGCCGAGCACGAAGCGGAACGGGGTGTGCGGCGGCGTGCGCGTGCCGGTCGGCGGATCGACCAGGAAGGGGCGCCAGCGCAGTTGCGCCTCGCTGCGGTAATCCTGCACGAGATCGGCCGGCAGGTCGCCGCCGATGAGCCCGCGCGTCGCGAGATCGCCGAGGAAGCCGCGCAGGCGTTTGCGCAGCTCCGCCCCGAAGCGCGGCCCCATCGCGCGCTCCGCATCCTGCAGCGTGGCGCCGCCCTCGAACTGCTTCCAGATGTCGTATTCGTCCTGCCCGAACTCGAAGATCTCGCCGGTCGCATCGACCTTGACGAAATACGTGCGCCGCCCCGTGGTGATGTCCGTCGAGGACGTCACCACCACGTCGTCCAGCGCCCTTATGACGCCGCGTGCGGAATTGTCGGGCAGATCCATGGTTGATCGACGCTTCGGCTCCGATACGCTCGCCGCTCAGGCACGCGGCCGCCCCGCAATCATCTTCCGGGGACAGTCCTTATGAAACACGAATATCATTAAATACAAAGGATCGTTGACTAACTTATCGGCGATGAAGACAGTGGACAAGCCGTCTGTCGGTCAACCGCGAGAAGGCTTGGGATGAGCGATACGCAAAAGGCGCCGACAAAGAACGTGGATGCCCTGCGCCGTGAGCTGAGGGAACTGCGCGTCAAGGCGCGTGAGGACGGCATGACCGGCGCCATCGTGGACGACTGGGTGGGAGGCGGGCTCGCGCTTGGCAGCCGCAAGGCCGTGCTCGACGCGGTCAACCAGCAGGACAAGAGCAAGTCCGCGGCGACGATGCTGCTGACACTGCTGCGGCGCGTCGACAAGGACGATTCGCCGCTGGTGCCCGGCACCAACTTCACCGAAGCCGGGGTGCAGCGGCTGCTGCGGCAGATGCAACTGCCGAAATACCAGAACGGCCCGACCGGCAAGATCATCCAGCGGATGTACAACTACCTGACGAAGCAGACGAACGGCGACGCTATCGCGGTTGCCGGCGTGAGCATCGTGCGGCTGCGCTACTTCGCCGGGTTTCTTGAGCAGATCGAGAAGCACGGATGGGAGCAGGCCAAGGCGGAGATCGAGACGCAGTTCGATCTGCCGGCAAAGCGCCAGAAGCCGGCGACCGACGGCTAGGCGACGTCCCGGACGCGGCCGGTCCGCCCGCCCCGGGGCGGCGCACCGCGTTCCATCCCCAACCGACCGCCCAGAAAGGACCGGCTCGATGCCGTCGATGCCCTGCGCGCCTTTCGGCGACCGTACCGGAAACGGCGCTCCTCGCCGTCTATTTGCGCTCGCCGCGCTTGCTGCGCTTCTGGTCTTCGCCGGAGGAACCCCTCGCGCCTGGGCGCAGGTGCAGGAGCGCAGCGTGTCAGTCGGCGGGACGCAGCGCAGCTATCTGCTGTATGTGCCGTTGGGGATCAGCGGGCCCGCTCCGCTGGTCATGGTGTTCCACGGCGGCGGCGGTCGCGCGCAAGGCATCGTGCGCAGCACCGGGATGAACGCGCTCGCCGACAGCGGCCATTTCGTCGTCGCCTATCCGCAGGGCGTAGGGCGCAGGGGCGGCCGAGGCACCTGGAACATCGGGGGTCCCAACAGCGCGAGCGACGCCGACGACATCGCGTTCGTGCAGGCCATGCTGGCCGATATCGAACGCGGCAACCCGATCGACCGGCGACGCATCTATGCGACCGGTGAGTCGATGGGCGGCGTGTTCGCCTATCGGTTGGCCTGCGAGATGTCGGACACCTTCGCCGCGATCGCGCCGGTGGCGGCGACGATGGTGGAGCCGAATTGCGCGCCGCGCAGCCCGGTCGCGGTGCTGCACATCCAGGGAACCGCGGATGAGAACATCCCGCTGAACGGCGGAACCGGGGCAATGACGGGGATGGGACGCGATTGGCCCTCGCCGCGTGGCGCGGTCGATTTCTGGGCCCGCGCCGATGGCTGCGCGCCCACCGTCAGCAGCCGGCAGGATGGCGCGGACACCACCTGCCGGACACACACCGCCTGCCGGTCCACGGTGGAGATGTGCACTGTCAATGGCGGCGGCCATGCCTGGCCGGGCAGCGAACCGCAACGCTGGCAGCAACGCTACAACGTCTATGTCAGTCAGTCCTTCCCGGCGTCACAGCGTATCTGGGAATTCTTCGCCGCGCATCCCAAGCAGTAACGGTCAGCCGCCCCCTGGGCCGGGCGCCGGAAGGCGACCGCCGCATGGAGGTGCGGCGGCAGGATCAGGCTGCGACGGGCGTCGCCAGCGTGCAGACGAAATCGCCCTCGATCGAATAGAACGCGTCGACGACGCTGGCGTCGTGCGTGACGCTGATCGTGCTGTTGCCGGGATCGAACCCGGTAACGACGAAGGATTGCTCACGCCCCTGGATGCGCTGGCCGAGCGCCTTCGCAACCGCTTCCTTGGCCGACCATGCGATGGTGACGAGTTCCGCGGCGCGGCCGTTATAGAGGCCGAGCACTCCCGCCTCGTGCGCCGAGAAGGCGGCCCGCGCCATGCTGTCCGGATCTCGCAGGTCGGAGAAGCGTTCAAGGTCGATGCCTACCGGGCGGTCCGCCGCGGCGGCCACAGCAATGCCGTCCTTGTGGGAGACCGAGAGGAACACGGCATCGGACGCGCCGGGCGCGGCCAGCATCGGGCGGCCTTCCGCGTCATGCGTGATTTCCCCCGCCTGGCCGGCCGAGGCGTCGCCGCGGCCCCAGAGCCACGCGCCGACGGCGAGGCGGGCGGCGGCGCGGCCGATCAGCCATTCGCTCTGCCGGCGCGCCCCCTGCGGCCCGATGACCTGCATGAAATAGGCGATGTCGTCGTCGGCCAGCAGCGGGGCCATGGCGTTGGGGAAGCCCGGATCGGACAGCGCGTGCGGCGCGGCGCTGAGGAACTCGACCGCCGCTGGGAAGGGCAGCGCAAGCCGTCCGGTCCAGCCGGAGACGAGCGCCCGGCCGGCATCCGCCGGAACCGCAGCATTTCCGCCGTGCAGGAAGTCGTTCAGCAGTGCAACCCCGCGGAGCACCGCCGCGGCGGGCGCCGCATGTGCGGGCGCCTCGTTAGTGGGCTCCGCATAGGCCGGCGCCTCGGCGTATTCAGGGGCCGCCGCGGGGACGGTCGAAGCGGCGATGCCGGGGGAGGGCGCAGCCTGCGCGGGAAGCGCCAACACCAAGCCGTCGAGCAGGGCCGCGCGCAACTGCCCGGCCTCCTCCGGCGCGAGATGGATGAAGGGCAGTTCGCTCTTGAGCACCGCCCCCTCGGGCGGCCGTTTCGGCGCGGCCTCGGGTTCCGGCACCGGCTCAAAGAGCGGCGCCATGTCGAGCGGAACCCGATGGACGAACAACTGGCCGAGCAGGTGGAGCACCTGCTCGAGACTGGAGCCGCGCGCGCTGTCGGAGGCGAGCGCGAGGTGCGCTTTGCCGCGCAGGATGTCGCCTACGAAGCCGGTCAAGGTGCCGCCGGGACCGACTTCCACGAATATCCGCGCGCCGTCATCGTAGAGGCGCGCAATCGTCTCGGCGAAGCGCACGCGCGAGACATACTGGCCGCGCAGCAGGGAGCGGACCGCCGCCGGCGCGGTCGGGAATGGGCCGGCGCTCGCGCAAGAATACACCGGCGCGAGCGGCTCGCCGATATCGTCGTCGGCGAGCATGTTGACGAACTTGTCGGCCATCGGCGCGACGAAGGGCGTGTGATAGGCCCAGGACAGCGGCAGCGCATTGCAGATCGCGCCCTTTGCGGTCAGCTGTTCCTCGATCTCCGACATGAGCTTCGACGAGCCGAACAGGATCGCCTGGTTCGGGCAGTTGTCCATCGTAAGGTAGATCTCGGGGTGCTTCTCCAGCACTTTGTTGATCGTCCCCCGATCCGCCGCGCCCACCGCCAGCAAGGTTCCGTTCGGAACCACCTTGCTGTCCTCGATCCCCTGGAAGATCACGTTCATCCGGCGGATGATCTCGCCGACTTGATCAGGCGTGGTCTTCACCAGGCCGGATGCGATGATCGCCGCGTTCTCGCCGGTGGAATGGCCGACGATGAAATCGGGCTTGATCGACAGCGCCCGCAGCAGCGTGAAAATCGCCATGTCGGAGTAGAAAACCGCTTCCGAGCCGTAATCGACGCGGTGCAGCTTCTCGGCGAGCACGTCCCGCTCCGCCTTCGACAGACCGAGCGGAGGCGGGAACATCATCGAGCGGTGCGGGACCTCGCGCTCGTCGCGGAACAGGCCTTCCAGCCGGTCGAGCCATTCGCGCACGGCGGGCGAGGCCACGGCAAGGTCGGACAGCATGTTCTCGTATTGCGAGTTCTCGCCCGGGAACAGGAAGGCGACCTTGCCGCCGATCGGCTCGTCGGTGAAGAACACGCCATCGCGCCCGCGCAGACGATGCGTGTCGGGATTGGCGATCCGGTCAACGACGCGCAGCAGCTTGGCGCGAAGCGCGCCCATGTCGGACGCGATCACGGCCAGCCGGTGCGGTCCGCTGCCGAGCGCCCGCGCCGTGCCGGCGGCGAGCGCCTTCAGCGGCGGGGCATCGGCGCTTTCCGTCGTGGCGGCCAAGTCGCGAAGGGCGGCGACCAGCGCCTCGCGCGTGTCGCCGGCCAGCAGGAAAAGCTCGGGCGCGGCGGGCGCGCGCAGGCCGAACGCGGCGGTGGGAGTGGCGCCCGTGCCCGGCGCTTCCTCCAGGATCATGTGGGTGTTGATGCCGCCGAAGCCGAAGGCGTTCACGGCGGCGCGGCGCGGCGCATCCCGCCGGTGCAGCCAGGGTCTCACCTCGGTGTTCAGGAAGAACCCCGTCTGGTCGAGGCCGAGTTCCGGATTGATCTCGTCGGCAAGCGTCGGCGGCAGCACCTTGTGGTGCAGCGCCTGCGTCATCTTGATGATCGAGGCCATGCCGGCCGCGGGGATGCAGTGCCCGATCATCGACTTGACCGAGCCGATCGCCACATCGGGCGCGCTGCCGCGAGGGCGGCCGAGGACGCGGCTGATCGACTGGATTTCGAGCTGATCGCCAAGCGGGATGCCGGTGCCGTGCATCTCCACGAGGTCGATCGTCGCGGGGTCGATGCCCGAGCTGGTGTAGGCGCGCTTCATCGCCAGCACCTCGCCTTCCAGGCGCGGCGCCATAAGGCCCATCGCGCGCCCGTCGGACGACGCGCCGGACCCCTTGATGACGGCGTAGATGCGGTCGTTGTCGCGCAGCGCGTCTTCCAGCCGCTTGAGCACGACGATCCCCTGCCCCTCGCCGAGCAGCGTGCCGTCGGCCGAGCGGTCGAATGGACGGACGCGCGCCTTGCGGGACAGCGCGCCGATCTTGCAGAACACCATGTAGACCAGGGGCGAGGTGCTGGTGTTCACGCCGCCCGCCAGCATCATATTGGCGCGGCCGCGGCGCAGTTCGGTGATCGCCGCCTCCACTGCCAGCAGCGAGGACGCGCAGGCGGCATCGATGATGTAATTCGGCCCCATCAGGTCAAGCCGGTTGGCAATCCGCCCGGTCATGATGTTGGGCACAAGGCCCGGCACGGTATCGACGTTGAGCGACGGCAGCTTGCGCGTCAGCAGGTTCTTCACTGCCTGCGCGCTGCTGTCCGACATTTCGGGGAACGCGGCGCGCAGCATCCCCATCGTTTGCGGCAGCACGATGCCCTGCTGCATGCCGTTAACGTTGCCGCGGTTGGCATGGATGCCGTGGCCAAGGATGATCCCGGTGTTCTCGCGGTCGAAGTCGCGGCCGCTGTAGCCGGCGTCGGCGAGCGCGGCGGTGGCGGATTTCAGGGCGAGGAACTGGTCGGGCTCCGACCCGTCGATGGCGACCGGCATGGTGCCGAACGGACGGGGATCGAAGCGCGCGAGATCGCCCAGGAACCCGCCGGCGCGGGTGTAGACGCGCGGCGGGCTGCTGGACGTCGGCTCGGCATCGTCGAACAGACTCTCGTCGCCCAGCCAGTCGGGCGGCGCCTCGCGGACGGCATCGACCTTGCCGAGGATGTTAGACCAGAACGCCGGCACATCGGGGGCTCCCGCGAATGTGCCCGACATGCCGATGATGGCGATGTCGTCCGGAGTACCCACGGTCACGCCTCCACGGTCAGCGGCAGTCCGCCGGCCCAGCCTCCGCCCAGCCGCTTCAGCTGCGGATCGATCCAGGCCTCCCCGCCCTCCATCATCAGGCGGGTGCGCCCTTCGGGATCGACCGCCTCGAAGCCCCAGCGGATCACCGAGCCGGTCTCGTCGGCGCCGACGCCGATGAACAGCGTCATGTCGCCATGCAACGGTCCTTCGCCGAACCGCGCGATGCGGCCGAGGCCGGTGGGCAGGCAAGCGGCGTCGCGGAAGAGGCGCGACCAGGCGAAAACGAGCTGCATCGCGCCGTCGAGAAGGCCCGGATCGAAGATCCAGTCCTGTCCCTGCGCGGGCGGATAGAAGTCGCCGGGGCGCGAGGCGGTGGCGTGGGCAACGATGCGCTGCTCGCCCATCGACAGCACCGAGCGCACGGTCTGGAACTTCGGGCCGTGGAACAGCCAGCTGCGATACATGCCGTCGATGTCGGCGGGCAGCGCCGGGATCGGTTCGGCAAGGCGCGCGCTGCCGGCGGCGGACGGAAAGGCACCGAACTCTGCGACGCCACGGTAGGCGGCCTCGGGGCGGGCGTGACGATCTCCATCGCCGCCGTTGCGCCGTCGTCGGACGGCTGACAGGTGATTTCGATCTCGATCGGCTTGTCACGCAGCACCAGGCCATTGAGCAGGCGCACGCCCGTCATCGCCCGCACCGGCGCGCCAGCGAGCATCGAGGCGGCCTCTGCCATGTACTCGGTGGCGCAGGCGAATGGGAGCACGGGGCGGCCGTCCAGTCGGTGCTCGTCAAGGTACGGGTCCGAGACGAGGTCGATGGACTTACGGAACCGGCGCCCCTTGCCGTTGGCGGGCACAATGGTCGCGGTATGCAGCAGCGGCACCGGCGCGGCGGGCGCGGGCTCGCCGGCGGGGCGCGCGGCCTCGGCCTCGCGGTATTCCCACGGATGCTCGCCGGCTACCACTTCCACCTCGTCGCGCGGGGCGTAGAGCAGCTCGCGGAACAGGAAGTCGCGGCCTTCCTCCGGCCCGATCAGCGAGACGCCGCGCTCGCGGAACTGCCTGGCGGTTTCAGGCGTCAGCATCCCGGGGCCGCGCGTCGTGTTCGCCCACGGTCCCCAGTTGATCGCGGTGACCTTAACGCCGCTGCCCCATCTTGCCTGCAGCAGCCAGGCATAGCGGTTCAGCACCTCGTTCGCGGCGCCGTAATCGGTCTGGCCGCGGTTGCCGTAGCGGCCGGCGACGGAGGTGAAGAAGGCGACGAATTTCAGCGTATCAGGCCTGAGGCGCGTCGCCAGCACGAAGGCGCCGTCCACCTTCGTATCAAACACGCGGGAAAGGCTCTCCATCTCCTTGTTGACGAGCAGCGTGTCCTCGATCAGCCCGGCGCCGAACAGCACCGCGTCGATCCGGCCATAACGCGCATACACCGCATCCAGCATCGCCGAGGTGTCGGCCTCGTTGCGGATGTCGCATGCGCGCAGGTCCACCGTCGCGCCCATGGCGCGGAAATCGTCGAGGTTGGCGCGGATCTCGCGGTCGCGCAGCACGGCGGCGATCTTCGCCTCGATCGCGGCGGGGCGCGGGCGTTCGCCGGCGGCCTTGGCCTCGGCGAGAAAATGGCCGCGCAGGGCGGGCATGTCCGCGAGGGCGGCGAGTGCCGGGTCCTCGGCGGGCGGCGCCGCGGCCGAACGGCCGACGATCACGCAGGCGGCACCCGCTGCGGCGAAGGGGCGCAGCGTTTCGGCAGTGATGCCCCGCGCGCCGCCGATGGCGAGCACCACCCAGTCCTTGTCCGGCGCCTCGATGGGGCGCGGCTGCGGGATGAGTGAGGCAGGCTCGGTGCGGAAGACGGTGCGCACACCGGCCGGGTAGCCGATCTCCCGCCGTCCGCCGGGATAGGCCAGCTCGCCGTGCAGCTGCTCGCTGAGTTGATCGGCTCCGAGATCGGGATCGAGATCGACCGCCTTGCAGCGGCACTCGGTCCATTCAAGCGAGAGGCACTTGAGAAGCCCGACACTGCCGCCGGAGCCGGGGAATAGATCCGACCGGCGCGGATGGGACAGCACGTCACGGGCGAAGTAACCGCCCATGCCGCTGCCGACGAGCACGATGCCGCCGTTCATGAGATCGGGCGCGGTCAGACGCAGGATCGGAAACAGCTGCTTCACGTCCGCCGTCATGGCGCGGCCCCAGGCGGCGAGGTCGGCCTGATCGGCGGGATCGGGGCGGCGCAGCGGCCGCAGGTCGACGACCGCGCGGATGCGGTCCTCGAAGCGGACCGTGCCGAGCCATTTGCCCAGCAGGTCCGCATCGTTCATCGCCGCCTCGGGGACGATGCGCACGCGCGCGCCGTCCAGTTCGAGACGCGCGCCCAGCGCGGCGGCGACGCCCAGCCGGTCGGGCACGAGGACGTACATGCCTCCCGGCACCATGCCGGCGCCGCCCGAGGGGAGCGGCTCGATATTGGGCCGGACGACGTAGCGTGCCAGCGGGGCAGCGAGCGGCGCCATCATCGGAGCGGCAGACGAAAGCGCAGATGAAGGCGACCGGGAAAGGGGGGCCGAAGCCTGCTCGTGCCCTTCCCCGGCTTGATCAAAAGGGCGCGCGGCTCCCCCCTCGACGGCGGCTGCGGAGGCCACCACGTCGAGGATACCCTGCAGGGTCTTGGCCTTGGACAGATCGTCCATGCGACTGGTGAGCGCGTCGCCGACCGCGGCCGGCAGCGTTTTGCGGAAGGCGCCCAGGATCTCGACCCGCTTGATCGAGTCGATGCCGAGATCGGCCTCCATGTTGAGGTCGAGCCCCAGCATGTCCTGCGGGTAGCCGGTGCGGTCCGCAGCGATACCGAGCAGCAGCGCCTTCGGATCCGCCGCAGATGCGGCGGCGGCGGGCACCGGGGCAGGCGCCGGAGCGGGTGCGACGGCGGCTGGAGCGGGTGCCGGCGCCTTGGCCACCGGAGCAGGCGCGACGGGCGCCGACGCGGACATCGGGGCCGGGGCGGGAGCGGCAACGCGCTGCGCGATCACTGGCTGCGGCGAGGGGATCGCAAACCGCGGCGCGGCGGCGATCTGCGGCGCCGAGAACGGGCGCGGCATCGTATCGGCCGCCCCGAGGTAACTCAGCATCACCCGCTCCTGCACCTGCAGGAACGTCCGCATGGTCTGGTAGTAGTCCGCCATTGTGCGCTCGGCGCCGGCCGCCGGCGCGTAGGCGGCGGGACCGTTCAGTTCCGGTGCGCCGCTGCGCGGCACCGGGCCATCATAACCGTCCATTCCAGCCTCCTTTGCGTATTGAGTTCCTTTCGCTCCGGGCGTTGCCACGGGAGCAGCCGCCGGCCGTGTTGGCGGAGCGAGGCGTTCGCGCACCGGCGCAGCCGAACGCTCGGCGGAGACGCGGATCATCTCACCCATGCGGCGCGCACGGGTGCCGTTGACCAGCCAGAGATTCGGATCGACCGGCTCGCTCCCACCGATCTCCGGCAGCTTCGCAAGATCGATCGGCTTGGCGATGCGTCCCTCGAACAGCGGGGCGAGATCGACGGCTACACCCTCGGTGAGCAGCGCGGCGATGCCGTGCAGCAAGCCGGGGATGCCGCCGCCCGACCCGTCGAGCGACACGGCGCGGTGCGGCCGGTCGCCCAGGATGCGGCGGACGAGGTCGGCGAGCACCGATTTCGGGCCGATTTCCAGGAACACTCGCGCGCCCGCGGCGTACATCGCGTCGATCATGCCGACGAAGCGCACCGGCTCGGTCAAGTGGCGGCCGAGCAGGTCGCGGATGCTCTCGGCATTGGCCCCATGCGGCTCGGCGGTGGTGTTGGCGTAGATAGGCACGGCGGGCGCCTGCCAGTCCAGGCCGCCCAGGAAGGCGCGCAGCGGTTCGGCGGCGGGCTGCATCAGCGGCGAGTGGAAGGCGGCCGCCACCGGGATGGGCGTCGCGCTCATGCCCTGCGCAGCAAGTGTCTCGGTCGCCTTCTTCACCGACGTGGTGGCGCCCGAGATGATCGTCTGCTTGGGCGCGTTGAAGTTCGCGAGAACGACGTCGCTGTCCTTCAGCGCGGCGCCGATCTTGTCGGCCTCGGCGGAAACCGCCGCCATGGTGCCGAGATCGCCGCCCTGCACCGCGTCCACGATGAAGCGGCCGCGCGCCTCCGATGCCAGCAGCAGGTCGCGGCGCGACAGCACGCCCGCGGCATGCAGCGCGACGTATTCGCCGTAGCTGTGACCGCCGACCATCGCGGGCGACAGTCCCAGCCGACGCGCCAGCGCGAACAGGCCGCTGCCGATTGCGCCAAGCGCCGGCTGCGCAACATCGGTCGAGGCGAGCGACGCGCGCGCGGCCATTTCCTCGTCCTCGCCGAAGCGGTCGTAGGGATAAATCAGACGGCTCAGGCGCGGATCACTGCGCTGGCCATAGGTCGGTGTCGCGGCCAGCACCGCATCGGCTTCCTCCAGCGCCTCGCGCAACTCGTCGAACGCGACGGCCACATCGCGCAGCATATCCGGGTATTGCGAGCCCTGGCCGGAGAACAGCATCGCAAGCTGCCCGTCGGCAACCAGCGGCTTGTCGGAGAAATAGACGCCGGGCGGAAATGGCCCGGTCTTGGCGGCGTCGCCCAGGACGCCGAGCGTGGCCGCAAGACGGTCGCGAAGTTCGGCGACGGAGGCGGCGACGACTGCGAGCGTTACTC
>Ga0335069_10005672_pt1 | contig 18302 bp, 13 predicted proteins | sample Lox_Sample_11_FD_206714 | JGI IMG/M metagenome (GOLD analysis project Ga0335069, IMG submission 206714) | Soil microbial communities from Loxahatchee National Wildlife Refuge, Florida, United States - Lox_Sample_1.1 | ecosystem: Environmental > Terrestrial > Soil > Wetlands | place: USA... | reverse complement strand
ACACTCCAGCCCCATGCCGCTGCGCGTGCGGGCCATTGTCCGCTACCAGATTGGTTTGCACTATGGCTTCGAATTCCTCACCCTGACCGCCGCCCAACGGACTGCGGTCGAAAGCACCTGCGAGCGGCTGGCCGCGGGATGAGGAACGTTGCGCCAGCGCCTCCTTCCAGTCCCATAACTCATTGGTGCACCTCAATCCCGAACACAAATGCCGTGCCCGGTTTGTCCGGCAACTCAATGTAATCGACCTTCGCCGTGGATCCTTCCAGGTCATGGCAGGGACTCAAATCTCCCTGGGGCGTGAAACCGAGGGCCGAGTACCGCACTTTGAAATAGTTCGGATTATGCAGCTCGAGCGACTTGCTGGCGGCCTGCAGTGTGAGCTCGATGCGCGCGTCGTGGCACGATACATTACCGAAGATAGAACAGAGTCCAATGAATTTACGGACCGGTTTTCGCCGCCTTGCCCCGCGGGAGGAAAGGGAATGGATTTCGGCGGAGACGGCCGCGCAGTCTTGGCGTGCAAGCGCTACGCAGCTGGGGTTCGTCGCGTCCGCGGGGAGCCGGCCTGAGCGTCTGCCGCGGAAGGGGAAGAATCCGGCCCCGGTGTGCTGGAAATCGCCGGCATGGCAAGGTTGGACGGCGTCTCGCTGCCTGACTGCACCTCGAAGATTGGCACGGAAGCAATCACGCAGGTTCCCGGCGCCCGGCTTTCGACGCGCAGATGTCCGCCTAGTTCGCGCAAGCGCTGTTTCATGCCGCCAAGCCCCACGCCGACACCAGTTCCAGTCTTGAGGAAGTTATCGAGCTTCGCGGTAGGAATGCCCTGGCCGTAATCGCGGACACTAAGGACGGCGTTCTCCGCGTCGGCCGCCAGATGAATATCGACCACGGGACTGCCTGAGTGCCGCAACACATTCGTGAGGCTCTCCTGCAGCACGCGGAACAGAACCAGCTCGCACTCCTTGGTAAGAGGGGGTGTGGGCGACAGCGAAAGATTGGCCCTCACGCCGCTACGCGTGGTGAAGCCGTCGATGTACCACTGCGCCGCCGAGGAGAAGCCCACTTCATCGAGCAGCGGCGGATGCAGCAGGTACGAGGTGGTACGAATCTCCTGGATGGCCTGGTTCGCCAGGTTTTGCACGCTGGCCAGAGAATCCGTGGCCTCGGGCGCAGACGCGACGTGGCGCTCCAGCGCGGCTAATGACATTTTGAGAGCGGCCAATGTCTGGCCGGTCGTGTCGTGAAGATCGCGGGCGATGCGCCGCCGTTCTTCATCCTGCATGCGCAGCAGGCGCGAGGAGAGCATCCGCAGGTCCTGTTCCATCTGCTGCCGGACCAGCATCTCGGTTTCCAGGCTGACCACCGTCTCCGCCAGTTCGGCGGTGCGCTCTTTGACGCGCTGCTCGAGTTCATCGTGCGCTTTGCGAAGAGCTTCCTCGTTGCGCGTGAACTCGGTAATGTCGATGCCCGTCGGATGCAGAAACATCACCCGCCCCTGCGCATCCTGAATCGGGTGCATCACGAAATCCACGATGTGCTCGGAATCATCCGCCCAATAGTAGAGCAGCGTCTCCCGGTAAGCTTCGCCGCGCGCCGCACGAATGGTCGCGGCACGAACCTTGTCTTGCGACTCGGTGGAGTGCCGCCACCACGGCGTCTCCCAGAACTTGCGGCCGAGAACCTGATCGGCCCGGTAGCCGCAGTGCGTCACGGAAAGCTCGTTCGCATCGATCAGCGTCCCGTCGACCGCCATGATGCCCGCGAACACACTGGTCTGTTCAAAGACCGCGCGGAATTTCGCGGAGGCCGCCAGCGACTCCATCATCAGTTGGCGGCGCTCGTTGATCTCCCGGTCCAGCTTGATGCGACCGCGCCGGTTGGCTTCGCCCAGCGCGATGATGAAGCTGGAGAAGATCAGGAACCCAATCATCCCCGGAACTTCCGTTTGCGGGTTGCGCAGCGAAAGAGAATGCAGCGAGCGGAAGAAAAGCAGCCAGACTCCGGCGACACCGGTCAACGCCGCGACAATCGAAGGCCCGACCCCCAAATACCACGAAGAGAAAACGATGGCAGTCCAGATGGTGAGGTAGGGCGCGCTCTTGCCCAGCCAGGGAGAAAGCAGCTCACGCAGCAGCAGGGCCGCCACTCCGAGAAGCAGTCCGAACACATAGCGAGCGATGTTGGAGCGGAGCCTGGAACCGGCGCTGCCTGATTGCTGCATGACTTTTAGTCTAACGGGTTTCCCTTAGCGCGGCCGAGCGGATGTACTCATCACTACGCTGAACGATTTGCAAAAACAGTATTCCGGGATTCGCGCCGTGGCGATATACGGAGAATGCTGTAGGGGAATCCCTTGCTGACTCATTTTGAGCCGGTCCCATCATTGAGCGCGTCCGCGGAAGCGGATGATCTTCCCGCGGTCGCGTTTGGAAGGGCGGCCGGCGGGGAGTTGCTCCCACTCGCGCAGAGCTTTTCGTTCGGCGGCTGCTTTCATGCGGAGTTCGCGGCTGGCTTCGGTTTCGCGGTACAGCGTCTGTGCCACCGCTGCCGGACCGCGCACCTCGCTGAGCGCGAGCACTTCGATTTCGAAGTCGCCGGAGTCGTTCGTGACCTTGAGCAGGTCGCCGACGTGTACCTCGCGCGCCGGCTTCGCGGGCTGCCCGTGGGCGAGCACCCGGCCAAGGTCGCACGCGCGAGCCGAGAGCGCCCGCGTCTTGAAGAAGCGCGCCGCCCAGAGAAACTTGTCCATGCGATGCATCGAGGTATTGTGACAGAACCAGGACGAACCATCGGCCTTGCTTGAACGTTCAAACTCAAAACTTTGAAACCTTGAAACATCTCAGCCCTCAACCGCTCTCTCGTCCCTTCTCTCCCACGAATAGGAACAATTACCTCGGTAATTTTGAGGTAATCCCGCCCGCGAACTACCATCCGATTCGAAACTTGGGCCGATCCTGAGGGGGAACTGCGCATGGGTGACAAGATCACCCAATCCGCTGAGGCGGAATTTTTGCGCGCTCGCGAACTTCGTGAAGCGCTGCGGCGCGGGCATCCGCCTGCCCTCATCGAAGGCGAAACCCGTATTCGCGAAATCTCCCCCGCCTGGGACAACGACCATCCTGAAATCCAGCACGCGTACCTCGAACAATTGGTGGAGTGTGCCCCCGAAGCGATCGCCATTCTCGACGGGGAGCAACGCATCCTGCGCGTGAACGGCGAGTTCACCCGCATGTTCGGCTTTACCCCCGAAGAAGTGTTGGGCAAGCCGGTCGAAAGCTTGCTCGTGCCCGAAGACAGCCGCGAGGAGAGCCGGCATCTCTACCAGGCCGTTCGGCAGGGCGAACGCGTCTCCCTCGAAACCCAGCGCCTGAATAAAGAAGGCAACCGGGTGGACGTGATGATCTCGAGCGCCCCGGTCAAGGTGGGCGAAACCACGGTCGGAATTTACGTTCTCTATCGCGACATCCGCGAGCAGAAGCGGGTGCAGGCGCTAAGTTCGGCGTTGCACCGGATCGCGGAACGCACCCACGCATCCGAGGAATTACCCGACTTCTTCGCGGCCGTGCACGCAATCGTTTCCGAACTCATGTACGCGCGCAACTTCTACGTCGCGCTGTACGATCCCGAGACCCAGGAACTCGCCTACCCTTATTACAAAGATGAGAAAGACGAGACGGTTCCGGCAAAGCGGCCGGGCCGGGGCCTGAGCGAATTCGTCTTGCGGACTGGCGATCCACTGCGCGCAACCGCGTCCACCATTGAGGACATGCTTCAACGGGGCGCCATCGAATTGAAGGGCGCGATCCCCTCCGACTACCTGGGTGTGCCCCTGCGCAGCGGCAATCAGACGTTCGGCGTCGTTGCCTGCCAGAGCTACGAAGAACACATCCGGTTTCGCGATCAGGATCGCGAGATCCTGACCTTCGTCGCCCAGCAACTCGCCAGCGCCATCGATCATAAGAAAAATGAGGAGGCGTTGCGCCGCTCCGAAGCCCGTTACCGCTCGCTGGTGCAGAGCGCGGTGTACGGCATCTACCGCGCCAGCGCTGAAGGCAAATTTCTGGATGTGAATCCGGCGCTGATCGGGATGCTCGGATATGAGACCGCCGAGCAGGTGCTGGCGCTCGATCCGCGCCGCGACGTGTTCGCCCGCCCCCAGGATCGCGAACACCTGGTCAAGCAATTCAAGCAGAAGGGACAGCTCGACGGCATCGAGGTGCTGTGGAAGCGCCGCGACGCGGGGGTCATTACGGTGCGCATCAGCGGGCGCGCCGTATCCACCGGCCAGACTTCCGAACCCGTGCTCGAGATGATCGCCGAAGACGTAACCGACCGCCGCGTGCTCGAAGAACAGTTCCGCCAGGCGCAGAAGATGGAAGCCGTCGGAAGGCTGGCAGGCGGCGTCGCCCACGATTTCAACAACCTCTTGATGGTCGTCAGCGGCTACACCGAGGTCTTGCTCGACCAGTTCGAGCCGGATGATCCCAGGCAAGGAAAGATCCAGGCCATTCAGCAGGCGGCTGATCGCGCCACCACGCTGACCCGCCAGCTGCTGGCCTTTAGCCGCAAGCAGTTTCTTGAATTGAAGATCGTGGACGTGAACGCCATCGTCTCCGATATGGAGCGGCTCTTGCGGCCTCTGATCGGCGAGACCATTGACCTCAGCACGCGCCTCACCAGTGGGGTGGGCCACACCCGCGCCGACGCCGGGCAGTTGGAGCAGGTCATCATGAACCTGGTCGTGAACTCGCGCGACGCTATGCCGCGCGGCGGCAAGATCACCATTCAGACCAGCGAAATCACCTTCGAACCGCATACCACCCGCGAGCATGGCCTCATCACACCCGGGTCCTACATCGTGCTCACCGTCACCGACACCGGGATGGGTATGGACGCCGAGACGCAGTCGCGCATCTTTGAGCCGTTCTTTACCACCAAGGAAAAAGGCAAAGGCACCGGGCTGGGCTTGTCGACGGTCTATGGCATCGTGAAGCAGAGTGGCGGCTACATTTTTGCCGATAGCGGCGTCGGCCGCGGCACCCGCTTCCGCATTTATCTGCCCCGAGTCGACGATCCCGCCGAAGCCACGGGCACACCGCACACCGCCCAAGTGCCGGGCGGCGGCTCGGAGACCGTTCTGCTGGTGGAAGACGAAGAGTCGGTGCGTCACCTGGTGCGCGACACCCTCGAGGCCCGAGGCTACAAGGTGATCGAAGCGGAAAACGGCGAAGCCGGCCTGCGCGCCTCGAACGCACACCAAGGCATCATCGACATGATTATCACCGACGTGGTGATGCCGGGTATGAGCGGCCGCGAACTCGCCCGCCGCGTCACCCAGGCGCGGCCCCAGACCAAAGTTCTCTACCTCTCCGGCTATACCGAGGAAGCCATCGCCCACGAGGGCGCGCTCGATCCCGGAACCGCCTTCCTGCAAAAGCCCTTCACGCTGCAAGTCCTCTCTCGCAAGGTGCGAGAAGTCTTGCGGGACGGCAACAGCTAGGACTGAATCCGCTTACCTTTCCACCCCTTCCCGGCCAACCCCGCCTGGAAAGGGAACAGCTCCTTTCGTACATTGGCCTTTTTCCGCCGGCCCGCCACAATCTGTCTTTTGCAACTTTTGCCGGATTGCGGCGTCCTATCCGGGTAGGGTCAGGGGAAAGGGGAATCCGCCGCAGCCCAGCATTCGTACTTGAAGTGGGGCGATGGGATCTATGGTGATCAAGAAAGCAGAAGACATCCGGTCATCGGAGATCACGCCCAAAAGCTGGTACGTGAACCGGAGAAAATTCCTGGCTGGCATGGCGGCTGCCGGTGCGGCGGCGGCGGCCGGCTCGTATGGATTCCGCAAACTCGCCTCTCCTTCGGCGGCGGTGCTCGCCAATGCCAAGATCGACGGCATTCAGAAAAGCCCCTTCTCCACGACCGAGACCGTCACTCCTTATAAGGACGTCACCAACTACAACAACTACTACGAGTTCTCGACCGACAAGTACGAGCCGGCCAATCTCGCCAGGAATTTTCACACTCGGCCCTGGACCGTCACCATCGACGGCCTGGTCAGCAAGAAGCAGAAGCTCGATATCGACAGCATCCTGAAGTTGGCTGCTCCCGAGGAGCGCATTTACCGCCATCGATGTGTCGAAGGCTGGTCGATCGTTGTGCCCTGGGTCGGATTTTCCCTGAGTACGCTGCTCAAGAAGGCCGAGCCGCTGGGCAAAGCCAAGTTCGTGCAATTCACCACCCTCAACGACCCAAGCCAGATGCCGGGATTGAAAGTTCCCGTGTTGAACTGGCCGTACGTCGAAGGCCTGCGCCTTGACGAGGCCATGCATCCGCTTACCCTGCTGTGTTTCGGCATGTACGGGGAAGTGTTGCCCAATCAGGACGGCGCGCCGCTGCGTATCGTGGTGCCGTGGAAGTATGGATTCAAGAGCGCCAAGGCCATTGTGCGCATCACCTTTACCGACAGCCAGCCGGTCAACACCTGGAACGAAGCCAGTCCTCGCGAATACGGCTTTTATTCCAATGTGAACCCGAACGTCGATCATCCGCGCTGGAGTCAGGCGAAAGAGCGGCGGCTGGGCGAGTTCCTGAAGCGGCCTACCCTGATGTTCAACGGCTACGGCGACCAGGTGGCTAGCCTCTACAGCGGCATGGATCTGAAAAAGAATTTCTGAGTGGAGCGATTGAGGCGGGCGTGAAACTGCGCATTCTAAAAGTCGCGATTTTCCTCGGCGCCCTGGTGCCGCTGGCGCGCCTCGGCACAAAGGCGCTCCAGGGAAATCTGGGGGCTAACCCTATCGAGCTCATCACCCACACCACCGGCGACTGGACGCTTATCTTCCTGCTTCTCACCCTCAGCGTGACGCCCTTGCGCATGCTCACCCGGCAATATTGGCTGATCGGCGTGCGCCGCATGCTCGGGCTCTTTGCCTTCTTCTACGCGTGCCTGCATTTCACCACCTACATCTGGCTCGACAAGTTTTTCGATCTGCACGAGATGTGGGCCGACATCCTCAAACGAAAATTCATTACCGTGGGATTTCTGGCCTTCGTGCTGCTTATCCCGTTGGCGATCACATCCACCGCGGGCTGGATCCGCCGTCTAGGCGGGAAGCGCTGGCAGCGGTTGCATCAATTGATTTATGTGAGCGCGCTCGCGGGCGTCGTGCACTATGCCTGGCTGGTCAAGGCCGATCTCCGCAAGCCGATCGAGTACGGTGTCATCCTGGCGGCCTTGCTGCTCTACCGCGTCTGGGCGCGGGCCTCGACCGCCGAACTACGCGCACCCAAGACGCCTCCGGTCTCGGCCTTGCGTTCCGAATCGTAAGCCTCCGACCGCCTCCTTTCCCTTCGCGTTCCGGCAGGGATTCCGGTTTCTACCGGAACTTGCTCACCTGCGAGTCCGCGCGCACGCCCGGATCCAGCCCGGGCTTGAGCATTTCCGCCCGATCTGCGCACTGGACAAACGAAACAAAACGATATAAAAAGAAAGCCGATGGAAAGTGGCCGCCGGGGGTCCGCAGCCCGCGGCTGCAGGAGCATCTGTGCTCAACGAAGAGCGGCGACGAGCGATTCTGGAAATCCTGAGCCGCGAGGGCCGGGTCCTGGTGATCGACCTGGCACGCCGGTTTGAAACCTCGCAAGTCACAATCCGCAAAGATCTCGAGGCGTTGCATGCACACGGCTTGATTCACCGCACGCACGGCGGTGGATTGCCCGCCCGCGAAAGCGCGCTCGAAGATCCTACCTTGCGGGAGAAAGAAAAACTCCATCGCAAAGAGAAACTGCATATCGCGGCGGAAGCCGCCAAGATGGTCCAGGAAGGGCAGGTCGTCATCCTCGACTCCGGAACCACCACGACCGAAATTGCCCGCGCGCTGCGCCGCTTCAAGACTCTGACGATCGTGACCAACGCCGTGAATATCGCCGCCGAGCTTTCCGGGACGGAAGTCGACGTCATCCTGACCGGCGGCACCCTGCGCAAGAATTCATTCTCGCTGGTCGGTCCAATCGCCGAAGAAACCCTCCGCCGGCTCAACGCCGACCTGCTCTTCCTGGGCGTGGATGGTTTCGATGTGCATTACGGCTTGAGCACTCCCAATCTGCTGGAAGCGAAAGTGAATCGCACCATGGTCGAAGTCGCCAAGCGGACCATCGCCGTTTGTGACGGCAGCAAGTTCGGCCGCAGAAGCTTATCCCTGATCGCGCCCCCTACGGCGCTGCACGAAGTGATTACCGATCGAAGCGCCCCGAAAGCCGATGTGCGGGCGCTCAAGAAGCTTGGCATCGAGGTGACCCTTGTCTAAGTCAGGAAGTGACGGCCACAACCAGACGAGTTCGAACGCCGGCGCCTACACGCTCACCGAAATTTTGAGCCAGCCGCTCAGTTGGAGCACGTCGCTCAAGCAGTTGCGCCAATCCGGTTTGCTGGAGCAGATCAAAACCCGCTTTGCCCACGCCGAGGAGTGGATCTTCATCGGTTGTGGATCGAGCTACTACGTGGCCCAGTCTGCGGCCGCCACGATGGCGGAACTCAGCGGGAAGCGCGCTCACGCTTTGCCCGCGTCCGAAATCCTGCTTTACCCCGAAATTGCGCTGGCCGGAAGAAAGCAATATGTTCCTGTCCTCATTTCACGCTCGGGGAAAACTTCGGAAGTCCTGAAAGCTGCTGAGGCCTTGAAAGCCCGCGGCATCGCAACCATTGGCATCAGCTGCGCGACCGGCCAGCCTCTCGAGAAGCGGGTCACGCAGGCGATCGTTCTGCCCGCGGCCGACGAGCAGAGCACCGTCATGACACGCTCCTTCAGCACGATGCTCATCGCCCTGCAGGCTCTGGCGGCGACCGTCGCCGCCAAGCCTGAGTTCCTCAATGCGCTCGATCAGATGATCGGCCCCGGCGAAAGGTTGAGTTCTTCGCTGCCCACCCGCGTGAATGCCTTCGTGGAGCACTATTCTTTCGAGGATTATGTCTGCCTGGCGCAGGGTCCGCTGTTCGGGATTGCCAGCGAAGTCGCGCTCAAGCTCACCGAGATGTCCGTTTCCTACGGCCAGGTCTTTCACACCCTTGAGTTCCGCCACGGGCCCAAGTCGATCGTCAGCGACAAGACGCTGATCATGTTCCTGCTCTCAGAAAAAAGTTATCGGGCCGAAGTCGAAGTACTCGAAGAGATCAAGAAGCTGGGCGGAAGAACGCTGGTCGTCGCCAATCAAGCCGACGAACGCGCGCGCGCCGCCGCCGATTTGCTCGTCGAAGTCCAGGCCGATGGCCCCGAGCTCGCCCATCTCGCGCTCTATCCAATGGCCGGACAATTGACCGGCCTCTACACCGGCCTGCGCAAAGGTCACGATCCCGATCGGCCGCGCAACTTGAGCCGGGTGGTCGTGCTCGAAGAAGAGACCTCCGAACATGCCGCAATTTGACGTCACGATTGCCGGCGAACTGAATCTCGATCTCATTCTTTACGGGCTGCCCCAGGATCTGCCTCCGGAGCGCGAACTGCTCGCCCCGCGCATGATGCTGACCCTCGGCAGTTCCTCCGCCATCGTTGCCCACAACCTGGCCGCGCTTGGCTGCAAGGTCGGATTCATTTCAAAAATCGGAGCCGACGAACTGGGTCGCACCGCGCTCGAACGGCTCGCCGCCGGCGGCGTCGACACGCAGAAAGTGCTCCGGGTCGCCGACCAACAGACTGGCCTCACCGTGATCCTGCAGCGCGAGAAGCTGCGCAATATCCTGACCTATCCGGGAACGATCTTCGAGCTTCGCCTCCAGGATCTCGACCTCGCATACCTCACGTCCGCGCGCCACTTTCATCTCTGTTCCTACTACCTGCAGCGCGGTCTCACGGCGCACATCCCGGAACTCTTTCGCCGGATCAAGGCCGCCGGCCTCACCATCTCGCTTGATACCAACGACGATCCCGACGATGCCTGGCAGGGCGGCCTTATGGAAGCCCTGCGATACGTCGACGTCTTTCTCCCCAATGCCCGCGAAGCCCAGAAAATTACCGGCGCGCCCCATGCCGACTCCGCAATTGATCAGCTGTCAAAAATTGTTCCGCTGGTAGTCATGAAGATGGGCGAGGCTGGCGCCGTCGCCCGGCGCGGTCATGAGCGCTTCGAGAGTCCGGGCGTGAAGGTCGATTTCATCGACCCGGTCGGAGCCGGCGACAGTTTCGACGCCGGCTTTCTCTCGCAGTTCGTGCGCGGTGCCGATCTTCCCACCTGCCTCGCCTGGGGAAATCGGGCGGGAGCCTTTTCCACCACCCGTCCCGGCGGCACCGAGGCTTTTCGCGATCCTGCCAAGCGCACCGCATTCTGGAGCCGGCAAAGCTGACCGGCCCCCCCATTCCCTATGGCCGGGGCTCGTATTGCAAACTCCTGCATTGTAAAGTTTGGTAATTCGGACACACGATTTACGTCCCGCGACTTTCCCCTTTCCTGCCTTTTCGGTAGATTGAATCAAGGCCTTTTTCAGACCGCGAAGCTAGGAGAGGCATATTGCATGGCATCGCGGAACTTTCTGCCCACAACCGGGTTACGAAAAACGATCTTGGATTAGCCAAGCAGGGGGAGGATCCTGTGTTTAGCATTCGATTGAGTGGTAAGGCCGCCGGCAAGACCGCACCCAGCCGCGCTGCGGCCGCAACCGGAATGTGCGTAGCGCTCGGCCTGCTGTTGCTCGCCACGGCCTGCGGCGGCAGCAGCAGTTCGCCGTTCCCCATTTCCGGCAACTACAGCAACGCCAGCCTCAGCGGCCAGTATGCCTTCTTTTTGTCAGGCAACCAGTTTGTCGTCGCCAGTTCCTCGCTTCAGGGTTATTACCGGGAAGCGGGCGTCTTTACCGCCGACGGAAACGGAAACATCACCGCCGGCACCGATGACTTCAACTCCGCCGGTGTCTTCGGTTCGTTTTCCAGCACGCCTATCACCGGCAAATATTCCATCGGGAAAGATGGCAACGGCGTCATCCAGCTCAATATCGGCGGCGGCACAGAAACCTGGGCCATCACGCTCGTGAGTTCCTCGAAGTTCTACCTGACCGAAGGCGATGCCTTCTCGAACTTCGCCGCGAACGCCGCTGGCGAAGGGGACAAGCAGGACACCAGCGCTCTCGGCTCCAAGCCCAGCGGCACTTTCGCCTTCCGCGTCCACCAGACCCTGACCACCACGCCCGACAGCGCCATCGCGGGCGTGCTGAATACCAACGGCGCTCCCGGCGAAGCCGATACCATTTCCGGCGCTTCGCTGACCACCTCGCCGTTCCAGGTGTCAGCGAACTTCGCGCAACTCGATAACGCCGGCCGCGGCACGCTGGTCCTCACCGTCGGCCCGACCACCAGCAACTTCGTCTACTACGTGGTCAACGCCAACACCTTCTTCCTGCTGGAAAGCGACGCGACCGTGCTCGGACTGGGCCGCGCCGAGAAGCAGTCCGGCGGACCGTTCACCGCCAGTTCCGTCAGCGGACCCTACACCTTCGGCAGCACCGGCGACACCCAGGCCAACATCGGCGGCGTCAACACGGCCGGCACGTTGACCGTCAGTTCCGGCTCCATCTCGAACGGCGCTTACGATTCGGTGATCGACGGCAACCCAACGCTCAACCAGGCGTTCACCGGGACCATCAACAACCTCGATGCCGCCGGACGCGTTTCCGTTTCTCTCACGCCCACCGGGCCCGGCAATCCCATCAACGAAGTCTGGTACATGGTGAGCCCGACGCGCGCGTTCTCGCTCGTCTTCTATCCCAACAACGTCACCACCACCGAAGATGGCACGCTTGACCAGACCTCCGGTTCGCCGTTCTCCACCAGCAGCCTGAAAGGCCAGTACGCGTTCTTCATGCAGGGCTCGACCAGCATCGGCTCCAACCTGCTCACGCGCAATGGAACCTTTATCCCGGATGGCAATGGCAACCTCAACATCAACGAAACCACCAACCTCTACGGAGGCGTGAACAACGGCGCGGTAGTGACCTCGCCGATCTACCTGACCGGCAACACCTACACCATGGCGAACAACGGCCGCGCCCTGGCGAACGTTGCCAACCTCTCCAGCAACCTGGTGCTCTATATGGTCTCGCCCAGCAAGGCCTACATCCTGCAAGGCGATTCCGGTGTGCTCGAGTGGGGTACGGTCGAGTTGCAGCAATAACTCTGTTTACCCGGGCCGCCGCCGCTCCGGTGCAGACGTTGAACAGTAGCCAGCGAACAGGCCGGATCTGATCCTCGATCCGGCCTGTCGTTCCTCCAGGGTTTGCAACCCGCTGCAGCCGTCAAGCTTGAACTCTGAAACCCTCAAACTTTGGGACCCGGGCCTTTGAAACTTCACTTGACACTCTCTCCCGACCACCCTCACACTCGCTACAGCTTGAGTTCCACACTGCAAGGAACTTCTCTGCCCTCCAACGTCGCGCTGGCGCCCCCGGAAACCCCGGTCGCGGCCCCACTTCCGCCCAAGCGGAGCGTGCGGCACCCGGTCCTGCGCGCCATTCTTCTTCTGATTCCGCTTTACGTCCTGCTTGTCTGGTGCGACGCCTGGTTCACGAAGCTTCCGCCGCTCGCCGGAACTCCTGGCCCGGGCGAACGGGTTGGCATTGTGCACGTGCATACCAACGCCTCCTGCGGCAGCGGATCCCTTTCCGACGTTATCGCCGACGCGAAGAAGGCCGCGCTATCCTTCCTCACCGTCACCGATCACAATCACGCCGTCTCGCGTGCCGCTATCGACGCCGCCGACCCGCCCGAGTTCGCGGTCATCCCGGGCGAAGAACTCTCTACTTCCTCCGGGCACTACCTCGCGCTCGGCATCACCGATACCTGGCCGCGCGGCCTGTCCTACGACGCGCACCAGCTCATGGCCTCGACTCGCGCCGCTGGCGCCGTCAACTTCATCGCCCACCCCTTCGGCCTGCGCGAGAAGTGGCGCGACTGGACGGTCGCCGATTACGATGGCATGGAGATCTTCAACGACGACGCCATCTGGCGCAAAAACACCGTCTTCGATCTCTTCAACGCCTTCCTTCTTTATCCCGTCGATTCGCGCCTGGCGCTGCTCCGCCTCGCCCGCACCCCGCACGAAAACCTCGCCAAATGGGATGAGCTTCAGAAGTCCCGCCCCGTCGCCGGCATCTGCGGCTCCGACGCGCACGCCGCCATCCTCATGAGCGGACACATCGTCGCCAAATTCCCCGGCTATATTCCAGTCTTCAGCCTGATCCGCGAGCACGTGCTGCTGCCACCTTCGCCGGCTATCGACGCCGGCGAAACCAGTGCGGACGCCATCCTTGCCGCACTGAAAAATGGCAACTCCTTCTGCTCGGTTGACGCGATCTACCCGGCCGATGGCTTCGTCGAATCCGTCACCGCGACCGGTTCCGCCGCTTCCCCGAGCACAATCCACGCGGGTCCGGGCAATTCGATTCCGTTTACTTCCAGCGCCGTCTTCCACGTCGCCGTTCCGGCCGGTGCGCCCAGCCCGATGATCCGCATCCTGCGCGATGGCCAGGAGATCGCCCGTCGCCAAGCCAACTCGATCGATCTTCCATTGCCCGGCCCCGGCCTCTATCGCGCCGAAGCTTACCTTCGCCAGCCCGGCATTACCGGCTGGCGCCGCTGGACCCTCTGGATCGTTCCCAATCCTGTTCGCGTTACGGCTCCGACCAGCCAGTAAGGCCATCCGACTCTCCCGGGCCCTCGCCGCGATCCAACCACCAGACGAAAAACCTCGGTCCACCTTCGATCGTCATGCTTTTGCCGCCGGCCGCCCGCTTCAGGTCAGAGAGTTTGTAAAGCTCGATCCGCGCTCCTGATCATTTTCCCTCCAACCGCGCCTTCAGGCAGTCCATTGACGGCTTCTGTATGATGTCAGGAACTTGTGGCACGGGCCGGCCCTAGCACTCTATTTGCACTTCATCGGAAATGCTCGTCGGGGCTGATTCAGCGTGGCGAGTGAATGCTTGGAAGGAGCGTCATGCGAATCCTCCTCTATAACCCTGACAACGGGGTCACGCGCAACTTCATGCCCCACCTCTGGATGTTTCTGCTCCAGGCACTCACACCTCCCGAACATGAAGTCCTGCTGGTGGATGGAAACGCCCAGCCCATGGACGAAACCCAGATTACGCAATTCGTTCGCGAGCACAACATCGGGCTGGTCGGCATTGGCGCCATGACCCGCATGATCGCCCGCGCCTACCGCATGGCCGACGCGATTCGAACCACGGGAGTTCCGGTCGTCATGGGTGGACCGCACGTGACCGAAGAGGCCGATGAAGCGCTCGGCCGCACGGGCGGTCCCCGCCATGCCGATGCCGTGGCCCTGGGCGAAGCCGACGAAACCTGGCCGCAGATTGTCGAGGATGCGGTGCGCGGTGAGCTCAAGGAAATCTACGCCCCCGTGGATGCCACCGGCAAGGAGCGCAAGCCTTCCCTGACTTCCTATCCTGCGATTCCATGGGACAAGCTCGATCTCGCCCAGTTCAATCTCGTTCCCAAACGGATGCACTCGTGGCTCAAGAATTTCCGCGAAGGCTGGGGAACTTTTCGTATCGTCCCGGTGGAGTCGGGACGAGGCTGTCCTTACGGCTGTGAGTTCTGCACGGTCACCGGATTCTTTGGCGACTCGATCCGGTTCCGCAGCAATGAAAGCGTGGTCAACGAGTTGCTCCTCCTGAAAGCGCGCGCCCGCCGGGAGGGCGGCCAGATCGCCGTCTTCTTTATCGACGACAACTTCGCCATCAACATCAAGCGCACCAAATCGCTGCTGCGTGACATTATCGCCGCCAATGCCCAGGTCTTCTGGGTGGCGCAGGTCAGCGCCAACCTGCTGCGCGACGAAGAACTGGTGGACTTGATGGCCGCCTCCGGCTGCAAATGGATCTTTATCGGCATGGAGTCGGTCGATCCGGCAAATCTGAAAGCTGTCAACAAAGGCTTCAATAAGCCCGAAGAGTACGCCGCCGTGCTCCAGCGCCTGGCAAAACGCAATATCTACGCAATCACGTCATTTATCTTCGGCATGGATAACGACACGCCGGGAGTCGCTGAGCGCACTTTGCAGCAAGTGCGCAGCTGGCCTCCGGGCCTGCCCATCTTCGGACTGCTCACGCCCCTGCCCGCCACTCCTCTGTACAAGCGTCTGGAAACGGCAGGACGGCTCACGCGCCCTCGCCACTGGCTCGATTTCGTTCCCTTCACCATGGCGCACACTCCGCTGAACATGACCATCGACGAAGCCCATGCCGAACTGAACTACGGCTGGGCCCAGTCCTACAGCCCCGAAGCCATGGCCAACGCCGTGGCCGCGCTCGACGACCAGCATGTGGGCGACCGCATCAATATCTTTCTCGCCCGCCTTTGTTTCCGCGGAATCTACTTCCCGATGATGAAGAAGTCGGCCTGGCTGCGCGTGATTCTCGAGAACCGCCGAACCATCGCAGGCCTGCTGAAAGACGCCGTGTCCCGATGGATGCGTCCCGCAAATTTCGCCGGCCCGGACCGCTTCGGCGTCGCAGCCGCCTCCCCAGCCAGTGGTGAGGCCGAGGCCTAGCTGCTGAATGCTTGGGCGTTCATAAGCGCTCGCAGTTCTGGCGGTCCATGAACGCTGTCGGAAACTTACGCCAAGCGTTAACCCAATCTCTTGTATCTCGTCGCCTGCGGGCCCCGTCAGGATCCGGTTAAGCGCAGTAAGTCAAACGAGGATGCGTTGTTGAGGAACTAAGGAACCCCGACGCTCCTAGATCGAGGTTCCCCGCCGAACTCCGGCTCGTTTGTTTTAAGAGGCAATCTGGAACGAGTTGACCGCCGAGGTTTCGTCTTTTTGTACGTCGAACACCTTGGAAAGATGAGTCATCTCAAGCAGATCATGGACGCGCTTATTGAGGTTCGCCAATTTGAGATGCCCGCCTTTATTGCGAATCGTCGTGTGCGTCTTGACCAGCTCCCCGATTCCTGAACTATCGATGTAATGCACGTCAGCGAGGTTCAGAACGATTCGCTTGTGATTTTGGTCAGCCAGTTCGTTCACCACTTCGCGAAGCATCAGGTTGCCTTCCCCCAGCGTGATCCGGCCGCTGATATCAAGAACCGTGACATCCCCGATGTGCCGCGTGCTGGTCTGCATCTTCGCCGGAGCCTTTGCCTCCATCGCCAACCCCATGCGGTCCAGGATTTCGCACGCTTTGCGGGCGGTCCCGCTGTCCTCACTTCGCACGACAATCAAAGAGCGGCGCGCGAGTAAAACCTCTTGGAAAAAGGCCACATCTTCCTTGGAGGCTTCGCCCGACGTGGGTTGAGGGGCATCGCTTTCCTTAACTGCGGCATCGCCCATCGCAGATCCGGTCTTGAGTCCGGCGAGGCCAAGGAGTGCGCCACCTCCGAGCCCTAGCGCGAACACCGGCCCAATAGCAGGAATCAATAGAGTGCCAATGACGGCACCAGCAGTCGCTCCTGCAGCCCAGCCGGTTAGCCCGCCGGCATAGGTGGCTAATTCTCGAGAAGCGGTTCGTGCTTCGCTCTCGGAGCGTGTGAGAAATACAATTTCTTTTTCTGGCACGCCTTGTCGCAGCAATTCCGCCAGAGCTTTTTCAGCAAGGTCTCGTGATGAGAACACCCCAATCGCAGTTTCCATTTTTGTTTTCCCCGAGGACAGCGAAGTGAAAGGCGGGATGTTGCTGGCCCGCAGTCGCGGGTACAAGACGGACTCCGCGCGACTTCCAATCAGCCGAGAAATTTGCGCCGATCCCATCAGTATGTCAAGGGGAAAAAGGGCATGGGGTCCGAATGCTGGTTGCGTGGATATCTTCCTGGGCAGAGTCTCGTCTCTCGGCGATGTAAAAAGTAACCGTCCCGGCTCCCGTAATGAGTGGAAGTCTGGAGACAACGCCAGTTGTACTCTTCGGCTTAGTGTTCTCCTGCGCGTAAGTTATTGACTCGCCATAGCATCCGGTGTACATAGCGCCAGAGTCGGTGCGTGAAAGCGTGAAGCAAAAGTCGCCAGAACCGCATGCGAATGGCGACGCCTGCATGAGCATAGAAAGGGGAAAGCCGTCATGATCAGAGGGGAATGAGAAGGCCGGTCTCCGGCGGGATGCAGACTACGCTCCCAAGGTATCGGCCTGTGCTCCAAGGCACAAGCGATAATGGAGACCGGCAATGAAGTAAGGCGCTTACCGCAGCATCAAGCTGCCCGAACGACCTCGAGTCATCGCAGATAGAAAATCCTAGCTGCCAGCAATGCCCTTATTTACTAACACTTTAACTTCGACCCGGCGATTTTCTGCCCGGCCGGCGTTCGTTTCATTCGTGGCCGCCGCTCCGTATTCGCCCATCGCGCCGGGTGCCACGATGTGCCGAACCGGTACCTCACCCTGTTGCATGAGATAAGTGACAACGGATTTGGCTCGGTCCTCGCTCAGTTTCGTATTCATCGCGGCGCTGCCTGTCGAGTCAGCATAGCCGGTCACCTCGATGATGTATCCCTTAAGACGAGTAGCCGTGTTTGCCAGTTCCTTGAGTTCGATCTGGTCTTTCGCCGGAATCTTGGTGCTACCGACTTCGAAGTTCACGGTCGCTTGCGCTTTCACGTCGTATTCGCTCAACGCGGTGAACCGATTCGTGTTCTCTTCGATGTTCTTGATGTTCTGGTCGATCTGCTGCCGGTTGGACTCAATGTTCTCTTTTTGGGCTGCCAGCTGCACCTCGTGGGCCGCGATACCCTGCTGGTTTGACTCGATCGCCTTCATGTTGGCAGCGACTTGTTCTGCGGTCGGATGGAGGCCAGACTGAATCATTTCAGCGGTTTCCAAATCGTCGCCATCGACGGTGATCGTTTTCGCAACCACACGGCCTTGATTGTCCCCGACTCCATCCACATCCACCTTGAGTCCCGGTATCAGCACTACGTTGCTCAGGTGCTGCTTCTCCAAGCCAAAAAGCCCCTTATCGTCCTTCGTGGTCGTGTCATCGGTGAGGACAACAGTGGTTTTTCCGCTGGGTCCGTTCAGGATCAACGTTTCGCCTGTGCGAGAAACGATCATCCCCTTGACTTCGGCTTTGTCCTGACCTGCGGCAAATGCCGGGATTGCTACTAAGCTGATTACTACAAGATTCATCGTCCGATTCCATCGCATTGGTTCATCCCCAAATTGCTAGTTGAGATTTTGTCAGAATGCTTCCCTGGGTGACCTTTCCCCTCAAAACCGCACAGCGCTGAGTATGATTTCCTAGTCGCGCGCAGCGCGACAGAGCGGAGGGAGAGGTGTCGAGGACGAAGCACACGGAAGCCCAGATGAT
>Ga0335069_10005671_pt1 | contig 18302 bp, 18 predicted proteins | sample Lox_Sample_11_FD_206714 | JGI IMG/M metagenome (GOLD analysis project Ga0335069, IMG submission 206714) | Soil microbial communities from Loxahatchee National Wildlife Refuge, Florida, United States - Lox_Sample_1.1 | ecosystem: Environmental > Terrestrial > Soil > Wetlands | place: USA... | reverse complement strand
CGTTTCGGACCGCGCTTCCCCGGGATTGTCGCGAAGATAGCGCCTCGAAATCGTTCCGATGTTCCAGCTTTGGGCAGACGGCAGTCCCGATAGCTGCGTGGCGATGGTCCCGCCCTTGCGTTTGGATGCGCAGACAGGAGCATCGGTCGTGTCTTTAACCAATCGCCTGGCGCGCATCGCTCTCCGAGGTGACTTTCCGCGTGAGTTGGTTCGCCTCTTATCTTCGCTACGGCTGGATCCGTTTGGCGTCGGTGGTCTCGATGCGGATATGGTGGCTGCCTTCGCAGGCCAGAAGGGCGGCGGATGGATGCGCCATGTCTGTCAGGGGCCCGGTGTCACGAGTGCGGAAAGCGGCATCCTCTGCGATAACGCCTATGCTGCCGCGTCGCTACTTCTGTCGCGCACCTTACGGACGGAGCGGCCCTTCATTGTTGCCAGCGAGCCGACCTATGCGATCGTGCGCGAGGCAATCCAGTTGGCCGCGAACTCCGCGCGAACGTCCTAATCGAGGGTGAGGCCGGGGTAGGCAAACGGACGCTGGCAGACCTCATTAATCGCGCGGGCGGCAATGTTGAGGGGCTGCTGGAAGCAGGTCGCTTTCGCAGTGTAGGGACTTTTCTACTCGACCATCTGGCGGAATTGCCGCGCGGTCGATAAGAGCCGCTCGCCGCATTGATGCGTCGTCGCGAATCGCGCTTCATAGCCACATCGCGGTTTGCAGCAAGGCGGATGGTCGAAAAAAGAACCTTAGCGCCGATACTGATGCGCCAGTTCGAACTGACTATCGCCATTCCACCTCTCAATCGCCGCCGCACCGATCTCGATATCCTCGCGCGCCATTTCCTGCGCGAGGCTAATCCGAGGCTTCAACTCGACTCGAGCGCGCAGATGGCGATTTATCGCTATCGCTTCGCCGGCAATGTGCGTGAGTTACGAAACATGATGCTTCGAATTGCGATCAGCGAGAGCGATGGCTCCCCTCGTGTTTGGATCGAGCACGTATCGAGAGCCATCTGGAGACCTGCTTCGAACCGGCGGCTCTACTGTTTGCCGTCTGGTCGAGACCTCTGGCCGAGGAAATCCCGCGGCTTCGGCTCATATCATTGACTGATAACAGGCCTGATCGGCATCGTTGCCTTGACGATAACCGCCGTTCCACCAACACGAAATTGGTCGGACGCTGACCAAACCATTCACGCGGGTCGGACTCGCCCGCCAACTATGAGCCCGTCTTTCTATTCCTAAGATTTTCCGCGACTCATCTCGTCTAGTTCCTCGACAAGCTCATCCAATGCTCCGTTGATATCGAAGGCGTATCGTCGAGCCTGATCGAAGAGGTCTTTCATATTGGTGAAGCCACCCTTTTCTGCCGGGTAACTGCTCAATTCCTGAATTACCAGTCCTTCACCATTAGAAATCGTAAGGTTGAAACTCTCCGGAGAGCCTTCAATTTCCGGCGCACGGGAAATCGACACGGTGTAATCGGGCAACTTGAGGCCGAGTAAATTCGGATCCGCGCTCGGCTCCCAATGCAACTCCTTCGCCCGTGTCTTTGCGTAGATCTTGTTGATGACGGAGATAAGCTTTTTGTCTTCCGGGGAGAGGTCACCCATGGGGTCGAAGGATTCCTTTCGTGCGACGCGCCTTTAATTCACCGTCGCAATTTATGTCGGTTCTACTGGCCTAGCCTGGACTTCAGTTCATCAAGCAACAGATCGATTTTTTGATCGCGCTCGAGCGCTCCCAGCCGATCGTAGGCATCGTCGAAAGCCATCTCTGCGATTGCCTGACCGAAAACCTCGTTACGCGTTACTTTCGCACTCATCCGATCGAGGATTCGGTCCCCGCCTTGAGGATCCTGTTGTGCCGTCGCGGCCCGACGGGAGCCGCGGGAGCGCCGATCGCGCACGATCAACATATCGACCTTGGCACGCGCTTCTTGAAGTTTCGTTTCGAGTTGGCGCAAGGCCGACTTGAGGTACTCCACCTGATGCTCTTGCTCGGCGATTTGCGTTTCGTAGTTCTCACTCAATTGTTGATCGGTAAGTGCATGGCGCAGAGCCACGCGGGCAAGGCTCTCTTCATTTTTGGAGACGGCCAACTCGGCCTTACGCATCCACTCGCCATGTTTCGACTCGTGATCGCGCTTCTTTTTTTCAAGCAAATGGAGGTCGGCCAGGGCCAAGGCGACCTGCGTTTTGACCTGGATAAACTGATTCTCCATGTCGAGGATAACCTGCTTGAGCATCTTCTCGGGATTCTCCGCGCGGTCGATCAGGTCGTTGAGGTTCGCTCGGAGCAAGGTCGAAACTCTTTGTAACAATGCCATAGCTATACTCCTGCTAAAGCGTCGATTGGCGACTCATGATTTGGCCTTGCCGTCAGTACCCATCGAGGGCGGGTCGTTGGGCGATTTGGGCCTATCCCCAATCGTTCGAATCTTCCCGAGCAATTCCGACATCTGCATACCTGAGAGCGATTCGAACAGTGCCGGCACCTGTGCCGCCATCTGCGTCAGATCCCCCGTCAGCTTATGCATCCCGGAAGCATTGCCATCGCCGGTCGAAACGATCGTGATGCGATCGACCTTGGCCAGCGGACTTGCGAGGGCCTTCACCACCTCAGGCAATCCAGTAATCAATTTATCGACGACTGCCGCCTGGTTGTACTCCTGATAGGCTTCGGCTTTGACGTTCATCGCGCGTGCTTCGGCGTCACCTTTCTTAAAGATAATCTCCGCTTCAGCATCACCCTGCGCACGGATTGCCGAGGCTCGGCCCTCAGCTTCGACCATCGTCCGCGAGCGCTCCGCCTCCGCCAGGGTCTGAATCCGTTGGCGCTCGATCTCCGCTTGCTTTAGAACGGTGGCGATCAGTTCCTTCTCGCGCCGCGCGATCTCAGCTTCCTGCACTTTGACCTGTTGTTCCTTCTCGACCTGTTGAACTTTAACCGCTTCGGCGATCACCTGCTGCTGCATCACGTTGGACTGGATTTCGTAGGCCTTGTCGGCTTGCGCCTGCTGTCGCTTCACCATCTCCACATACGAAGCCTTCTTGACGTCAAGGTCGCGCTGGGCTTCCGCTTGCCGCGCGAGGGAAGCAGTTTCCGCTGCCACCCGTTCCTGGTCGGATTGAGCCTTGGCAACGGCCGATTCGCGCGTCGCCAGGGCCCGTTTGATCGCGATATCTCGTTCGGCTTCCGCAGCGGCGACGTCCGCATCACGCTTGATACGTGCGATATCGGGGCGACCCATGTTGGTAATGTATTCGTTTTTGTCGCGGACCTCCTTGATGGTGAAGGAAATTACCTCGAGGCCCATCTTGTTCATGTCATCCGCGCAGGTTGAACGCATCCGATCGGCCACCATCTCGGGCTGCTTCACGATTTCTTCGACGGTGAGCTGACCGATAATGCCGCGCAGATGTCCTTCCATCACGAGCCTGATGAGGCCTTCGCGGTCTGATGCTGGCTTGGTCAGAAACTGTTCTGAAGCGGTGAGAATCGACTCCGGATCGGATTTAACCTTGATTTGCGCAACGGCTTCCACCGTCACTGCCACACCCTGCTTGGTGTAGAGGTCCTGCTGCGGGGCGACGTCGAAGGACATCAATTCGAGAGATAGTTCCCGGCAACTTTCGATCATCGGGATGATCACGGTTCCGTGACCTTTGATCACGCGGGTGCCACGAAAGCCATACACCACCAGCGCTTCGTGCGGTCCGGCCTTTCGGTAAAGGTTCGCAAACACCACCATCAGGAGCAGTAGAGCAGCTACCGCCGAACCTACGATCACAAACACCGCGACTGGGATCTGAGCCATATTGCCTCCGGCGACTAGGATTTAAGTTTCAGCGCCACTTCGTGGGCCGCAGTATCGGCCGCGAAGTCAGTACCCTTTGCCAATTCGTCCCACGGACGGACGTATGCGATGCCATGCTCGTAGCGGATGATGACCACTTCGGCACCGCGAGCGAGTGGTTCTCCGGTTTCGTTGCGAGCGCCACAAGTGTTGCGGCTCCCCGCTTGAGAGAAAGTGATCTCGCCCGTACCACCAGCTCCAATCGGGCTGGTGACGCGCGCGAGCACGCCGATCCGGTTGTAGTCAGCCGGGTCGAGTTCGCGCTCGTGTGCGAGAAGAAATTTGACCACGAACCAAAAGATGATCGTCGCACCGATCCCACCCGACAGGATCGAGAAGCTGAGGACTATCGCAACTACAAAAGTCGAGTAGAGGGTCAGGAGATAGCCGGCTGCACCGAACCAAGTCAGAAACGCCGTCACGGTAGCAAAGTTGATATGCGGCATACCCGCGCGGTTCAGCACCGAAGGGGCCATGCCCGGATGAGTAGGGAGGCCGCTGCCGTGCGGAAGATGGAGATGCAGGTGAAGGAGGTGGAAGCTCCCGCCGATACAGGCCAAAACGCTCAGGCTCATCCCGATGAGAAAGCAGATCAGGTAGAACATCGCCCAGGTCATTAGCGTCCTGCCTCCTCGTTAGTTCCTTTACGAACAACGCGGGGTGTCGCATTGAGTTCAGGTCTAAGCACATCCGCCAGACGCTCAACTAACCCCGGCGTTTCGAGCATCGCTTCCAGCAGCAGCAGGCATTTACGCCGATCCGGATGATGGGCCAGGCGCATCATCGCACGGCTCAGTTCCCGATCGCGAGCGAATTGCTCGGCCCCTTCGATTAGCCATCGATCGAGCCGTCCGCCGCTCGCTCGCAGATCGCTGGTCAGTTCGGAGTGAAAGCCCTCCGGATCATCGACGAGATATCCGGGATGAACTCGGAAGAAGCGCGCAAGCATCAGGCGCGAAGCGTTGGTGAGATGACGTCGCACGCCACTTTCAATCTGCGAGATGTAGGACTGGCTCAGGCCTTTGCCGAACTCTCGCTTCAGCGCAACGGCCAGTTCGTATTGGGTTATTTCCCGACCGCTTCCGCGGAGAGCCCCTTCAACTACTCGTAGATAGCGTAACTTCTCACCTAGAGTCATATTGCTGATTGCAATTCTAATATTGCGATTAGTTATGTCAAGGATCGAAAACATGACCCCCCAAGGGAACAAAACCCTGCGGCGGCCGGGAATGGGTCAGGTTTGTCCGTTACTTGGTCAGGGTCTACAATTTCGATTGATAGCTACGTTCGTTTCGAGGGTGCCTATCCAAGTCAGTTCGCAGGAGTAAATCCCATGAAAGCAGCGGTTATGGAGGCGGTGCGCAAGCCTCTCGTCGTCAAAGAGATGCCCGATCCGAAGTGTCCCTCCGACGGCGTTATTTTGCGCTCTGAGGCTGAAGGTATCTGCCGTTCGGACTGGCATGCCTGGTCCGGCGATTGGAGCTGGATCGGACTGGTGCCGATGATGCCGCTGGTGATGGGCCACGAGTTCTGCGGCGTAATCGAAGAAGTCGGCAAGGATGTACGGAACTTTCGCAAGGGCGATCGCGTGCTGGTGCCCTTCAGCCAAGGCGACGGTATCTGCGAATATTGCCGCAACGGCCAATCGCATATCTGCGTGAATCCGATGACACCGGGCTTTTCCTACTGGGGCGGCTATGGCCGTTACGTCGGTATTCCGAAGGCCGACATGAACCTTGTGCCGATGCCGGATGACGTCGGCTTTATCGAAGGTGCGGCGATGGGTTGCCGTTTTATGACGTCGTATCACGGCGTGGTCGATCGTGCGCAAGTGCGTCCGGGTGAATGGGTCGCTGTTCACGGATGCGGCGGAATCGGACTGTCGGCGATACATATCGCAGCAGCTATCGGAGCGAATGTGATCGCGGTCGACCTCGACGATCGCAAACTGGAGCTGGCCAGGAAGGTGGGCGCACAACACGTCATCAATGCGCGGCAGGTCGAAGATCCGGCGATGGCGGTGTTCGATATCTCGAAGGGCGGCGCACACGTTTCGATCGACGCGCTTGGTATCGCAACGACTTGCCGTAACTCGATCCGGAGTCTGCGCAAGCAGGGCCGGTCCCTTCAAATCGGACTCACGACTTCAGCTGAGAAGGGCGAAGTGGCCTTGCCGGTCGATCGCATGGTGGTGATGGAGTTGCAGTTGATCGCGTCGCTCGGGATGCCAGCGGTGCGCTATCCCTCGATGCTGCAGATGGTCGAGGCGAAGAAGATCAATCCCAGGGCGATGATCACTGAGACTGTTCCTCTTGAAGATGCCGGCCGCGTGCTGGAAGAGATGACGACCTTCCAAAACGTCGGCGTCTCAGTGATCGATAAGTACTGAGGGCAGTCGTTGCAGGACCCTCTGTCCCTCTTGGTTATCGAGAAAAGCCAGCTAGCAGCAACCGTGTTCAGAAACCGCGCCCAAGAGGGGAGAAAGGGAAGAGGTCGAGGAGGTGAGCGGAGGTGTTTGCCAGGGCGTTTTGTGATGCAGCATGGCATTGAGAATGACGAGGAACTTGCGCATGCAGGCGGTGAGCGCGGGCTTGGCGTGCTTACCGTTGGCGCGCAGCCGCAGATAGAAAGTTCTGATAGCGGGATTGCTGCGCACGCCCGCCACGGTCGCCATATACAGGACGCGCCGGACCTGGGCGCGTCCACCCCAGATACAACGACTGCCGCGCATGCTGCCACTGTTTCCGTGCTGAACAGCAGCATCAGCAACAGAGCAGGGGCAAATCCGAGAACAGAGTAACGGCGGAGGCTACCAAGGTTTTTTAGTGATGACATTGAGTTCCTTATGACTAGGCCTCGACTGTTTGGTTTGTTTGAGTTAAATCACTTTAACTGCCTACAGGCTTCGAGTCTCTTCCTCGCCGTACTGCTGATCGACTGAAGCAATATGGACCCGCCCAATAAAGATGCCCATCCCGATAGTCTCGTTGATGTAATAGTCATGCTGCGGCGTGACTTCGAGGTCGACTTCCTCATGATTGCCCGGATCGGCGTAGGACGATGTGCAGCCGACGTGCCCCGGATCCACCGAAAATGTATGGTATGAGCCTGGGCGCAAAGCGACTGTGTATCCGGCGCAAACTATCTTAGGAGTCAGGGCGCTCCCGGCTAAGGCAGCAGGACGGTAAAGATAAACCACCGCTTTGCCCGGAGTGACCGCCGCCTTCTCATACGGAGTTCCTGCACTGGTCGCGCACCCCGTTAGAACTGCAGATAAGGACAGGAGGACCGCGTTTCTTCGCCTATTCATAGTGCTGCTCCACTAGTTAGATCGCAATGTCGGCTGCATAGGTTTCGTACTTGCAGCTGGCGAGGCATGAGCGTTCGGAAGTGCTGGTGGTATTTCCGTCGCGTTAGTGTCCCTTTGGTTCGCGTGCGAGGCGGAGGATGTAAGTTGGCCCGTGGTTGGCTCGGAGAGGGACGCGGTCGTCTTATCACTCGTCTGCGCGACAAGGACTACGCTCAGAGTATCTCTTGAAAGCTTTTTGGCCGCGCCACTGTTTTTGTCTGCGATTGCGCCTGCGATTCCTCTCAACAGGATATTGCCCCAAACCCAACCTGATTCCGTTGGTGCCAGCCGCTCGGTCTGATCGATGTAGCCGTCTTTGTGGAAGAGAAGCGAATGTTGATCGCCGCGACTGAGTTCAATCATTGCCGGCGTTGTGACGATTCTCCCGCCGTCTACGGTCACCTGCGCTCCATCAGGGGTCGAACTCAGGCGAACGTTTTCGGTAGTCCCGTTAATAAGCGTGGCGCATCCGCTTAGCGCCCGTAGCCCTGTGCCAATGACCTGGGATTCGCAAGAAATCGGTATCCGCAACATCGAGCATGTCCTCCCCCCGCGTTCACGTGCTAACAGTGCAATTTGTCGGTGGGACTACTAGCGGAAAACTCGCAACCCTTGATGACGATAAAAGGCGTCAGTCGCGAAATGCCTCAGTATGTCGTTGGTTGCCGCAGTCTTTTCCCTTGGCGCATCCCGTGCGAACATACGCCGGATGAAGGCTACGATTATCGAGAAACCCGGTGATGAATCTGTTCTGAAGATCGGTGAGGCGCCCGACCCGACTCCCGGCCCCGCCGATCTGCTAATCAAGGTGCGTCACGCCGGATTGAATCGTGCCGATATCATGCAGCGGCAGGGCTACTATCCGCCGCCGCCCGGTGCGTCGCCGATTCTGGGACTCGAGTGCGCCGGTGAAGTTATCGGCGTCGGCAGTGCGGTGTCCGGATGGAAGGTTGGGGATCGTGCGATGGCTCTGCTCGCCGGCGGGGGCTATGCCGAAAAGGTCGCGGTCCATTACGGATCCGCGATGCACGTTCCTTCCTCGATCAGTGATGAAGAGGCAGCCGCCATTCCCGAGGTTTTTCTGACGGCCTTTCTCAATCTTTTCATGCTGGGGGAAATCAAAGCGGGCGAGTCCGCGCTGATTCATGGCGGCGGCAGTGGGGTAGGGACCGCCTCGATTCAACTTCTGCGCGAAGCCGGTGCGCGCTCGATCGTTACTGCCGGATCGGATGCCAAGTGCGAGCAATGCCTTAAGCTCGGCGCGGATGTTGCCATCAACTATGGGTCGGGTCCCTTCGCACCCAAGGTCAAGGCGGCCACCAGCGATCGTGGCGCAGACTTAATCCTCGACAGTATCGGCGCTGCCTACCTCGGTCAGAATCTGGAGGCGCTGGCGCACGGCGGACGTCTGGTTCTAATCGGCCTGATGAAGGGCGCCAAGACCGAAATCGATCTGACAGCCGTTCTCCGGCGTCATCTGCGGATCCTCGGTTCCACGCTCCGACCACGCTCAACAGAGGAGAAGGCGGGTATCGTGAAGGCCTTTAGCGATCGCTTCGGTGCGGCGCTCGAAGCCGGTCGCCTCCGTCCGCCAATCCATCGGATGCTCGACTTGGCCGACGCGCCCGAAGCCCATCGGATGATGCAGGCTAGTCAGCATTTTGGAAAGATCGTTTTAAAGGTGAGCTGATCGCGGTCTTGGACCCGACAAAAAGATCATAGCGTTAAGCCTGACCGGGGCGTAGTTTTGGCAAAGCCTGCCGTGGCGTTTGAACCGTCGTGGCGGGGTGGGGTGGTCGAAGGGAAGGTCATGCAGCGGCTGGGGTCCGCTTTCTCACTACGCGTTCGTCTCCTATTCGCGCTTGCGTTTTTTATCGTGTGGCGCGTTGATGATCTGTTGGTCGATTTCATTGTTGGAACCCGCTTTTGGGCAGCGTTGCCTCTCAGTTCGATAGGCCCTTCGATTACGCAAGGGCTGGCGACAATTCACAATCTTCTAGTCGATGGGTTTTCCGACCTGGGCATTGCGATTGCTGGCGCGTTCAATGCCCTTCCGGCGGCGGTTCGCGATGTGATTCCCACCAATGCCCTGAGCCGTCTGGCACTACGCTTGGTTTCGTTCTTCAGTTGGGACGCGATAGGCAGCTTTGGTGCGATTTTGTTGCGTCTTGCCGGTTTGGCCCTGCGCTTTTTGGTCACACTGAATATCGCCGGATTTATCTACAATCTGAGCCGGATCGCTAAACGCTACATCACAATGGCCCTTATGCTTCCGGTGCGCTTCTATTCGGAGCGCGAGTCGGAAGAGGAGTCATCCGCCGCACCCAATAACGGGTCGCTGAAGCTTATCGGGATGCAGCGGGCGGGACAGACGCGGCGGCGCGAGTACGTCGAATTCTTTAATAGCCACATCCAGAGGATAGGAATTATCCTCCCCGGGGGCGGTGCTCGTAGCGTTTATCAGGCTGGTGCGCTCAAGGCGATTTACGATTTTCTCGGTCAGTACAACGCGCTCGACAAGGTAAAGATGATCACCGCCACGTCGACCGGGGCGTGGAATGCGATGTTCTGGCTTACCGGCCTGATGGAGGAACCCAAGCCCGGTGGTCCCAGTATCGAGAACTGGTGGAAGCAAACGCAGTTTTCCGATCTCGTTGATTTCCCGTGGTTCTGGATTCCGGGGATCAGTTCATTCCACTATCGACCGGGTCCGTGGCGTGAGCAGTTCAAGCAACTCTTCCGGGATCGCATTGATCCTATCTTTGCTCCGTCGCCCAAGATTCATCTCTACTTCACTCGGACCGATATTCGTCTGTCAGCACTCGGCTATTCGACTAACTGGAGTGGCGTCAAACAGGTGGTCGAAAAGCTCGGTGTCGATAAGCAGGACAATTATCGTTTTATCGATGTGATCGAGAATGACGGCGAACAGCTTCAGCGCTTAACCGACGCGATTTTCGCTTCACTCGGGCAGGCGCCGCTCTTACCGGGGAAGATTCAGGGGGCGTTCTTTGAGGATGGCGATGTGCTCGATCCCGTCCCGATGCGGTTTGCGGTGCCGATCGAGAGTTGTGATCTGGTCTTTGTGCTTCCCAGTAACGGACCTCTTGAGATCGACGGAAACTCGCGCGAACAGCGGATGAGACGCATCGCTCACTTGCAACGTGCGGCGCTTGAGCGCGTTTCACTGAAAAATGCCGATACGATCAATCGTATGGTCGAGCGCTTCGAACGCTTGCAGTTCGGCGCGGATACGATCGCCTCTAGTGAAAATGTTTTCGGGCTGGCCGAGGATGCGATTCACGGCATCAAAGAAGAGATCGAAGAGTTTGGCCGAGCCTATAAACGGCTCTACGTCTTTACGGCGACACCTACCGGCAACATGAAGATTGCGAGCACTGGCTATGGTCAGAGCGACTACTCTGCGGCTGCTTTCGATCTGATGTACAAGCAGACCTCAGACGAACTGCAGCACCGCTTCTTTGAAGATATCGAGCCGGAAGACTCGCAGATGGTGATGGTCGATGGTGTGCAGACAGGCGATGCGGGGAATCCGGCGCGCCCGTCCTATCGCCGCACCGCGCATCTGTGAGGCGTCTCTTAAAGTCGCTTCACTCGGGCAGCCAAACCGGGCTGCTGCCGAAGAGGTGATCGACAAACCCGATGTGCCAAGCGAGTACCAGACCAAAACCAAAGCTAAAAAGTGCTGTTCCAGTGGCGATCACGTGTTGCCATCGCTCCACGCGTGAAGCCGCCCAAACCACCGGCATCGCGATCATCATTGTAATGAAGCCCATCCCAAGCATCGTTCCGACGCAAAAGACAGCTAGATAAGCCATCGCCCATCCCGCGCTTTGGATCGTGCTGAGAACGAGTAGTGCGATAGCCGCGCTACCTGCCAATCCGTGGGTGAGGCCCACCCCAAGCGATTTTAGCTGCCGACGGCGCCCCGAAAGAGCGCCAGCCGTAACTCGATGATCATAGTGCGCGTGAGGCGCGGTGTGCAGTGCATCATCGGAGTGGGCATGCGAATGGCTGTGAGTCAGCGAGCCGTGGGAATGGAGATGGGAATGCACGACCGGGGGTGGTTGCTCGGCCGATGCCGATCGTAAACCTATCCGCTGCAACATGGAGAGCGCCAGGTTGCGAGCCGCCCGCGCGCCCAAGCCGACCAAAACGAGCGCAACCGCAAATTCCATCGCAAGTCCAAGACGCACCGGAATCGCTACGCGACAGAAGATGATGAGAGCGCCGACGATTAGCACGGTCGCGGAATGGCCAACACCCCAAAGCAGCCCGATTCTCACGGCGCCAGTTACTTTGCGTTCCTGACTGACGAAGGTGGTGACCGCAACGACGTGGTCGGAGTCGGTTGCATGCCGCATCCCGAGCATCAGCCCAATCAGGACGAAGCCGAGCGGTTCGGTGAGGTTCAACGCCATGGCGTCCCAGTCTGCGGGGCGTCGCGCTTCGATTCAATCGAAACGCAGCAAAAAGCGATTTGCTACCCGAGGGGCTTTGCTCAATTAGATGGAAGCGGATGTGCTCCCCGATAGGCGAGGGCGACCTCCCGCATCGTCGCGAAGGTTACGTCGCCGGCTTTGCGCATGTGATCGATAAGCCGCTCGAGCATCAGGAGTCGATGGCCACGACCGATCGCTTGCGGATGCATCGTGAGGGTATACACCCCCGAGCCGAGCCGATCGTGGAGATAATCGAAGTCGCCGGCCCAAATCTCGTAAACCTGCGATGGTGACGCCAAGCCCTGATTCACGCCGCCGCTGTGGAAGAAGTATTCGAAGATCGGGAAGTCATCGAGGCCCCAGGTAAAAGGAATCTCGACCAGACTAACCTCCCGCCCCCATTCGTAGGGTCCGTCAGCAGGCGCACGATCGCCAATCCGGCAATAATAGGGCGAAAAGTCGTGCCCCATCATGCTGCTGTCGTATAGGAAGTTGTGTTTGAGGAGGCTATCGAGCGTTGTCTGCGTCAGATCGGCGGCTGGTGAGCGGTAACCTACGGGGGTCACTCCGGCGACGCGCTTGAGCGTATCCATCGCGCGTTCGAAATCGAGGATCTCGTCATCGCTGGTTTTGGCGCGATCGTGGAAATAGCCATGATGACCAATCTCGTGACCCGCTGCCGCGATAGCCTCGACCGTTGCCGGGAACGCATCGGCGGTGTGACCCGGAACAAACCAGGTCGAGGGCATTTGCCAATCGCGTAGCATCGCGAGCAGTCGTTGAGCCCCCACGTTGCCGAACTCGCCGCGTGAAATCGCGCTCGGCGATTTCGCGTGAAACGTCCCGATCCATACTGACATCGCATCGAAGTCGAAGGTCAGGCATACGGTTATCTTCTTGCTCATCGCGCGAATCCCCTGTCCCACTTAACTCTTTTTCTCCGCGAGATCACAAGCATCGACGGGTCCCTATCGCGTCGCTACGGATGCATCGCATCGCTCCAATTTGCCCATACGACTGAAAGCGTCGAGTGTCTCGATCGCCCGCCGGTACCTTCCCTTGACAGTGGCTACAAGCGTGTTGTAAGCGGTTGCTCAACTCCGCTAAGGAGCGCATGTGGGCGGCACCATTTTGGGGAGAAAAGGGAAATGGCTCCCGCTCGGGCTCTGTGACGGAGGCGCGATCAGGTCGGCCCTAGTGAGGGGACGAAATGGCCGCATCACGACTTTCTTCGACGAAACTAAAGGCTAGTGGGGTTACGTCTTGAGGTACAAAACTCGCACGCTGGAAAAAGCTTGGGCGATCGGAGGCCTATGCCTCTTGATTCTTGCCTTCGTCGCGGTCGGAGCACGAGCCGATATCGCAGGCGAAAAGACGACGGGAGCGCCGCCGTACTTGAACCTGTTCGGTGTGGCGCTCCGTCCCAACGATGGCGCGATTCTTGCCGTTGGATCGAAAGCTTTGCTGATGACTTCGACCGATCACGGGAAGATCTGGACTCAAGCTACCTTACCGGTCCGTCCGGGCGGTGAGCTCTTTCAGGATGCTGACCTCTACTCGATTCGTTTTGCCCCCGACGGCAAGACGGGCTTCGTAGTGGGTGAAGGCGGCACGGTGTTGCGCACGACTGATGGCGGCAGCACCTGGAAGCGGCTCGACAGTGGTACCACCAAGAGCCTCTTCAAGCTGGCGGTGTTGGATGAAAAGACGGCCTTGGCTGTCGGCAACGACGGGATCATCATCCGCACCGATGACGGCGGCGACCATTGGAAGACGATCAAGAGCCCGAAAGATATCGTGCTCTTCGATATCACCTTCACCGATAAGAATACCGGCTGGATTGCGGCCGAGTTCTCGACCGTCTTGAACACGACCGACGGTGGCCAGACGTGGAACCTCGTGACCGGTGGTAACACCGCAGACTTTACGATTGGACCTTACTTCACAATCAATTTCGTCGATCCTCAGCACGCTGTGGTAGGGGGGTTGGCCGGCGAAATGGCAACCTCTGATGACGGCGGTAAGACGTGGAAGCCATCCAAGTTGCCTGATCAGGTCGGCGCTTACGCTTTTGCCGTCGATACCAACAACAAAAAGATGTGGGTGGCCGGTACCGGCGGTCGAACCTTCTCAGAGCCAGAGGGCGGCCAATGGCAGGAGGCCTCACGAGCGACCTTCAATGACATCACGGATATCGCGTTCTCCGGCAACGCAGGCGTGATGGTTGGTCTGAACGGAACGATTCTTCTTACGGATAACGCAGGCGAAAAATGGCAAGCAGTTCAGTAAATCTCGGGTCTTTTAAGGTCGGCGATTTTGTCCTGCGCTTCCGCGTACTCATCGGCGGTATCCTGCTGGCGATTAGCGCGATAGCGGGCTATTACTGCACGCAGGTTAACATCGCCACGAAGTTCGATGATTTCTTTCCAAGCTATCATCCGAACGTTCAGCTCTATCGAAACTGGCATAAGTACGGCGGCGCACAAACGCTGTCGGTCATGGTCCAGGTCAAAGACGGCGATATCTTCAACGAGAAGACGCTGCAGAAGATTCACGATATCCAGGATGACGTCGATAAGCTGCCTGGTGTCGACCACAACGAAGTTTTGTCTCTGGCTTCATATCGCGTCAGCTACTCGGAAGCGTCTCCCGGCTCGCTGCTGATCAAGCCGTTCATGTTCCCTGAGCCGCCAAAGGATCAGGCGGGACGTGACGAACTGCGGCGGCGCGTGCTGGCGAACGTTTCAACGATCTCGCAGCTGGTCAATCCCGACCTGAAGAGCGCCCGTGTCGAGGCATCGTTCAACGAGCTCGGTCTCGATTATCGCGAACTGTTCTTCAAAGTTCAGGATATCGTCAAGAAGTATCAGGACGACAACAACCAGATCTTCGTAGCCGGCGAGCCGATCGTTCGTGGTTATGGCTACTACTACGAACCCAGGGTTAACGTCCTGTTCCTCCTGGCCGTCGCAGTTATGATCTTCATCCTGTGGGCGACCGGTGGTCAGCGCAGCCGATGGTGGGCACCGATTGTGACCGGAACCCTCTCGGCCGTCTGGGGCCTCGGCTTCGTCGGTTGGATGAAGTACGACTTCGATCCGACGATGCTCGTCATACCGTTCATCCTGACAGCACGTGATATGAGCCACGGTATTCAGTGGCAGGGGCGATATCATGACGAGCTTGATCGCTTAGGCGATAAGTTCGCCGCCTGCTCCGCGACAACGGACTTCATGTTGCCGCCGGGCTTCCTGTCGATCATGGCGGACATCAGCGGCATCGTCTTCATCTCCTTCGGCGGTATTCCCGTCCTTCAGCACATTGCCTTGGCCGGAACGATCTGGCTGGCGGGCAGCCTCACGATGGTCTTCATCTTCCAGCCCATCCTGATGAGCTATCTCCCGGTTCCTGAGGTCAAGCACAAGGCCGCAAAAGCGAGCAGCGGACCGAGTCTCGGGCAACGCGGACTCGATTGGTTGGTGCACGTGCCGACGAATCCGGGGACACTCCGCAAAGCCCTGCTAAGTGCGTCGGCACTGTTTCTGGTTTACGGTGTGGTCGCCGGCGTGAAGAGCAAGATCGGTTACGCATCGGCCGGAACACCGCTTTACAAGACCCAATCGAAAGTTAACCAGGACATCATGGCCGTCGGTGCCAAGTTCCCCCTCGAAGAGGGATGGATCGTGCTCACGACCCCGGCCTATCCTGATCCGCTTTCGGTCTTGGGCACACCTACGCTGAAGATGATGGACGACCTCCGCTCCTACCTCTTCAAGGATCCGAAGGTGGCGCAGGTTATCTCGTATACGTCGGCGATCGCGAAGCCGTTCAACGAGCGTTTCCATTACGGCTATCCCAAATTCTTGGCCGTTCCCGATTCGCGCGAATTGTCGGCAAACCTATGGTTCCTCTATCTAAACGGATCGGCGCCGGGCGAACTCGAGCGGTTTATTTCTAACCGTCTCAACGACGACACCAACATCCGCGTCTTGTTGCGGGACCATACTTACGACACGCTAAACAACATCCGCGATGAAATTCAGACCTTCGTCGATGAACGTTTGAATCCAGACCCGATTCTTAACGCACCGAACAACAATGGTCATCGGGTTACCGCGTGGTATCTTGCAGGTATCGCGGGACTCTATCTGGCAGCCAATGACGTTCTGAAGCAGCTCGACTTCCTCAACATCACCTTCGTGTTGGGCGTCGTGTGGCTGTTCTGTGTCGGCGCTTTCCGATCCTTCGTGGCGGGCTTCCTCTTCCTGCTGGCCTGCGTGCTCGCCAACTTCGGTGCGTTCATCTACATGAATGCCCGAGGTATCGGATTAACGATCGATACGATTCCCGTCATCTCGCTCGGTATCGGTCTCGGCGTCGACTACGGCATCTACGCCGTCTCGCGTATCCGCGACGAGGTTATGGCCGGTATGGAGATCGACGACGCTATCGTGCTCGCACTCAGCACGACGGGTGTTGCCGTTTTCAATACCTTCCTCGTCATGATCGGCGGTATCTTCCCGTGGATCTTCTCGCCGCTGCTTTTCCACAGCCAGATGAGCACGCTGCTGATCTTTCTGATGGGTACGAACATGATCGCAGGATGTCTGGTCCTGCCGGCGTATATCTCATGGAGACGGCCGAAGTTCGTCTTCGGTGGCAGTGCGATGCTCAAGGAGCGCGAGCTTAAGGCAGCGGTCTCCTAAGCGGCAAAAGCGGAGCAAACAATACGGCGAGTCGGTAGTCTACGGCTCGCCGTATCTATTTTCGTGGTTAGATTACTTGCAATTATCCGAATGCGGGTTTTTCTGGGATAATGGGAACCTTAAGCAAGGTTCCGGCGTTAGCCATAATTAACAGCAACCAGCGGATTTCCGGCCCGCTTAAGGCAGAGACGATGAGGCAAAAGGATTTTGTAACTGCTTCCCGCAACTGGATGACCTTGATACTTACGGCGGTCGTTATCGCGCCGCTGGCCGGATGCGAGCGACATGCCGGGCACTATAATCCGGCGCTGGCCGGAGCTTTCTTTCCGCTCAAGCCGAGCAGCAGCTGGACCTATCGAATCAACAGCAAGAGCCAGAAGCAGAACTATGTCGTTACCGATAAGGTTGTCGGCATGAAGTATGTTCCTTCGCTCAACGTCACGGGCCAAGTGGTTGAGGAGTTCTACAACCTCGATCGAGGCGGCTCCCGACCTATCGTCTACGTCGTGAAGGATGGCTTCCTCACGCGGTTTTCCGGCATGGAATACAACCGGGACAACATCAAGACCCCGGCATGGGGGCAATCGGAAGACGGTCAGTTCATGCCCGCCTCGATGGCGCCTGATTTTACGTGGAGCAGTACGATATTTCCCTTCGGCCACATGCCCGACTCCTTCGATATCAAGCAGGATCACAAGACGGTTTTCGAAGGCGAGGAGATCGTAGTGCCTGCCGGTCGTTACGACGGCTGCATGCGAATCGATACGATGGCAACCTATGAAGGTGGTGCCTTCGACAAAGGACCGAAGAAGTCCAAGTTGCTTTATCGCGACTGGTACGCGCCCAACGTCGGTTTGGTAAAGACCGAGGTGCTCGAGGGCGGCCCTCAGGGCTCCCAGATGGAGCTCGTCGAGCTGGTGAAATATATCGGCGGCCGCGAGCCGATTAAGCCCGACAACGACTGAACAACTCGCGACGTCTAGCTTGGCGGGAGCGTCGCTTTAGGCTCGCTCGCCTTGGGAGAGCGGGTCGGCGTAACGACGTAATTGATAGCGACGGCTTCGAGGTAGTAGCCGTTGTGGCCGACCTCACCGATTCGCCGGGTGTGCTCCGCCGTCTTGATATACTCGCCCTGTCCTGAATAGACGTCTTTCTGCGTCGCCTCGTTAAGAGTCTCGTTGGGGCTCGCCTGATACAGGAAGCTCTTGATGTCCTGGTGCTGGCTGGTCTTGATGACGATGGCGTCGGCGCCGGTCTCGCAGGCCTTCCGTTGCATCATCGGAATGACGTCTTCCTTGTCATCCTGAAGGTCAGCCCAAACCTCGACGATAGCGACTTCCTTGTAGTTCTCCTGCAGCGGCATCGTCGTAAGTACCGGCATCTTACAGCTCGGAGGGCGGGCCGGATTAACGTAATTGGCCAGTGGTGTGATATTCACCTGCATCGGCACTTTGCCGGGCGTAGAGCATCCGGCTACCAGTGCCAAGCCCAGCAGAGCCTTTGACCAGATGGCCCACTCACGATCGCTTTTCATACCCCTCTCAAGCTGCGCCACATACTTACTCATCGCATTTACATCTTAGCGAAACAGAAGCGGATCGTGGAGTAAGCCGCCGCTTTCCGCACTACTGTTCGCTCGATGCACGGATGCGGTATGATTTTTATATGCGTCTACCGAAGGGCATGTTGTGGGCCGCTTGGTTGGCTTTAGCGATGGTCACGGAGCAGGGATGCTTTGAGGCCGGAGCCACCGGCGGCTACGCCCAGAGCAGTAGCAGCGGCACGATAACATCGAAGAGCGCAACGGCATCCGTTGGCGTGTCACCCACGGGCGCGCCCACTGCTGCAGTTTCATCGAGTCACATCGATACGACTGGTTTTGTTGCCAATCAGAGTGAAAGCCAGGCGCTGACCGAGTACCTGAA
>Ga0335069_10005669_pt1 | contig 18304 bp, 12 predicted proteins | sample Lox_Sample_11_FD_206714 | JGI IMG/M metagenome (GOLD analysis project Ga0335069, IMG submission 206714) | Soil microbial communities from Loxahatchee National Wildlife Refuge, Florida, United States - Lox_Sample_1.1 | ecosystem: Environmental > Terrestrial > Soil > Wetlands | place: USA... | reverse complement strand
ATCGGGCAGGAAGACGCCCTTGTCGTCGAGGAACTTGGGGCCGATGTCCATATAGAACACGTGGCGCTGATCGTCGAGCTTGGAGATGATGTGGTTGATCTCGGTGATCTTGGTGCGCAGGGGATCGCTTGGCAGGCCGCGCGGGAAGATGGCGAGCAGGAGGATCTTGGCGTTGGGGAAATCGTTGCGGAGTTCGAGGACCACGGCGCCGACGCCCTCGGCGATCTCTTCGGCGGAGCTGCCGCCGGTATTATTGGTGCCGATCATGAGCATGACGGCCTTGGGCTGGAAGCCTTGGCCTTCGCCGTTGTGGAGGCCCCAGAGGACGCCCTGGGTGGTGTCCCCGGCGATGGCGAAGTTGGCGGTTTTATAGCCGCCGAAGTATTTCTCGAACATCGCCTTTTTCTCGTCGGTCTGGACCCACCAGTCGGTGATGGAGTCGCCTTCGAGGAGGAGATCGATGCCGCCCTTTTTCGCTTGTTCGACAAACCCTTCGTGGCGCTCTCCCATGCGCTGGCGGGTCTGAGTGTAGGTGGCCGCCTCATTGAGGCGTTGGGGCTTGAGCATCATCAGGGATTCATATTTCTCGAGGAGCGGCTTGACGGACGACTTGTCCGCGGCGACGAGCTTGCTCACCTCCGCGTTGACTTCGGCGATTTCCGGGGCGGTGGGGCGCGGGATGGCGACCTCGGGAGGAACAGGGGCGGAGGGGCCGATCACCACGGGCGCAAATGCGCCGCGGCCGCCGGCGCCGCCCGGGCCGCCGGGAAATGCTCCGCGGCCTTGCGGCTGAGCCCCGCCGGGGGCCATTTGGGCAAGTGCGAGTCCGGTGATCGCCAGGAAGGCGAGAACGGTATTGCGGAAGGCTTGCATACGATCTCCTTGAACCCGATTCGGGTTGATCTACCTCAATCGATCATACTATTGCGAAGCCTGGGCGGGAGCAAGCGCGCGGTGACGGATGAGCGCGGGATGAGGGCAAGACCCAAAAAGACACGGACACGATGAACGGCGCGCGGGGGTAGAATTGACGGTACCCGGACAGAGGAGAGTTTGTAAAAGGCGCGCCTGTCCGGCGCGCGACGAGGCGCGAGCGGCCGGCCGGGCGAGGCGGATACGGCGCCGGGCCCGTTTCGGCGGGCTGAGTTCACTATTTAGGGAGATTTGAGCTTATGAAACGAACGTTGTTCTTTGCATCGCTGGCGATTGCGCTGGCGGGCGCGGCGGTTGCCCAGGAGCCGGCGGGCGCTCCGCCCGCGGGCGCGCAGCAGGCCCCGGGACAAGGGGCGGGACGAGGCCAGGGCCGCGGGGGATTCGGCGGCGGGCCCATCACGCTGGGCCCGGACGATAAGCAACTGTACCCCGAACCGCCGGCCGGGTTCGAGGCCGCGCGCGACAACGTGGCGCACGGCGCGATTGAGGTGGTGCAATACGATTCGAAGTCTCTGGGAACGCGGCGGCAGATGCGGGTTTACCTGCCCGCCGGGTATTCGACGAGCCGCAAGTACCCGGTGATTTATCTACTGCACGGGATTGGCGGCAACGACCTGGAGTGGATCAACGCCTGCAAGGCGAACAACATTCTGGACAACCTGATTGCCGACGGCAAGATTCAGCCGATGATCGCGGTGTTCCCGAATGGCAATTCGAGCGTGACGGCCGGCGCCGGCAGCGCCTTCCCCGGAGAAGGCATGGGAGCGCGCGGCGGAGCGTCGGGGGCGCCGCAGGCTCCGGCGGCGGCAGCGGCTCCAGCGGCGCCAGGAGCGCCTGGAGCGCCGGCGGCCGGGGCACCGCCTGGCGCGCCCGGAGGCGGGGGAGCGCGTGGGGGCCGCGGCGGGCGCGGCCCGGGCATGGATAGCTGGCTGACGCCCTTCGAGAACGATCTGTTGCAGGACATTATCCCGTATATCGACTCGCACTATTCGACGATCGCGGACCGCGATCATCGCGCGCTGGCGGGCCTTTCGATGGGCGGCGGCCAGACGCTGAACATCGGGCTGGTGCATCCGGAGACGTTCGCGTATATCGGCGGGTTCTCCTCGGCGCCGGATACCAAGCAGCCGGTTACGGCGCTGATTCCGGATCTGTCGCTTCCGAAGCAGTTGAAACTGATCTGGCTCTCCTCGGGCAACAAGGACGGGCTGATCACCATCGGGCGGGGTGTCCACGACTACCTGAAGGAGAACGGCGTGGCGCACGTCTGGAACGTGGACGGGCACGCGCACGACAATCCCGAATGGTCGGCGAACCTGTATCACTTCACACAGCATATTTTCCAGTAGAGGGCAGATGGGAGTGAGGCGCGAGGCGCGATATTCGGGCGCGGGATAACCGCGGCCGGAGTCGCGCCTCACGCGTTTTGGGGTGAGAAGAAATAGAGATGGAGGCGAATATGCCCACCCGGCGTGAGTTCCTGCGGCGGAACACGCTGCTTGCGGCAGGCGCGCGGGCGGCGCTGGCCGCGCCTTTCGTTATCGCAACGGCGCGTTCGGCGCCGGTTGCGCCGGTCGCGGAGACCACCGCGGGCAAGCTGCGGGGGCGCACCCAGGACGGGGTGCATGTCTTTCGAGGAATACCCTACGGCGCGGACACTTCCGGCAGGAACCGTTTCCTGCCGCCTCGCAAACCAGCCGGGTGGCAGGGCACGCGCGACGCGCTGGCGTGGGGTCACGTGGCGCCGCAACCGCTTCCCAACGGCAACTACGACTACACGCGCGCGGTGCACTGGGCGGACTTGCCCGGCGGAAGAAGCGAAGACTGCCTGGTATTGAACGTGACGACGCCGGGCCTGAAGGACGGCGGCAAGCGGGCCGTGATGTTCTGCATCCACGGCGGCGGCTTCACCACGGGAACGGGCGAGAACCCGGTGTTCGACGGGCGCGCGCTGGCGCGGCGGGGCGACGTAGTGGTGGTTACGGTGAACCACCGGCTGGGCGCGCTGGGGTATCTGCATCTCGGAGAGTTCGCGCCGGAGTTCGCGCCATCGGGCGTGGTGGGGATGATGGACCTGGTGGCGGCGCTCGAATGGGTGCGGGACAACATCGCGAATTTCGGGGGCGACGCAGGCCGCGTGCTCATCTTCGGGCAGTCCGGCGGCGGCTCGAAAGTCTGCCATCTGATGGCCATGCCATCGGCGAAGGGGCTGTTCCAGCGCGCGGCTTGCGAGAGCGGCGTAACGATCCGCTCGGGGACGCGCGCGAACGCGGCCGGCGTGGCGGAGCGCCTGATTGCGCAACTGGGCCTGCCGAAATCGCGGTTCCGCGAATTGCAGGACGCTCCGTTTGAGATGATCATCGGCGCGCAAAGCGCCATCCAGGGCGGGCAGTTCGGGCCGATTGTGGACGGGACGGTGGTTCCACGCGATCCCTTCGAACCCGATGCTCCGGCGGTTTCGGCGGATGTTCCGCTGATGGCGGGCAGCAACCGGAACGACAGCAACCTGAACCGGACGGACTTCTCGCTGGACGATGCGGCCGCGCAGGAGCAGCTCAAGGGGTCGATGGGCGACGCCGCGGCGAAGGTCTGGAGCGCGTACCGCGCCGCCGATCCGAAGGAGACGGCCTCGCAGTTGCTGGCGCGCATTTCGAGCGACCAGGGGATTCGCGCGACGACGCGGACAGTGGTGGAGCGGAAAGCGGCGGGCGGCCGCGCCAAGGCGTATCTCTACCTCCTGACTTGGCCGGCCCCATATATGGACGGGCGTTATGGTTCGGTGCACGGAACGGACGTGCCGCTGATCTTCCACAACGCGGAGTTGTGGCCGCTGACGGCCGGCTCCAAGGAAAGCGGAACGGTGGCGGACCGGATGTCGGATGCCTTTATCGCGTTCGCGAAGACCGGCTCACCCGCCACCGCGGAAACGCCCTGGGCGGCTTATGAGCCTGGCACCAAGCCCACGATGCTCTTCGACGTGCGCAGCGGGGTGCAGAACGATCCCGACCATGACCTGCTCGCCTTGCTTCCTCAAGGGGGCGGACGCGGGCGCAGGGGACAATAGGCCCCTGGAACCGGCCCGAACCCGCCTGGACGGCATTAGCGCTGGGTGCCCTGGCGCTTATGCCAGTCTTCTTTAAAGAGGTCCAGCGTGGCGCCCTGCCGCGGATGCGCGGCGATGAAATCCTCGCGGAGGGTGATTCCGAGGCCTGGCCCCTCGGGAAGGCTGAAATAACCGTCGCGGACTTCGGGGTAGCCGGTGACCGCTTCCTTGACCCAGGCATCCACGAAATCGTTGAAGTGCTCCTGGATTTTGAAGTTGGGAGTCACGGCGTCCAGGTGCAGGCAGGCCGCGGTGGCCACCGGGCCGCAGACGTTGTGGGGGGCCATGAGCATGTAATAGGCTTCCGCCCAGGCGGCGAGCTTACGCGCCTCGCCGATTCCCCCAAAATGCGAGAGGTCGATTTGAACGATGTCGCACGCCTGAAGCTCGAAGAGCTCGCGGCACTCGAAGCGGGTGTGCAGGCGCTCGCCGGTGGCGATGGGTATGTGAACGGCGTCGGCGACTTTCTTCAGTGCGCGCAGGTTCTCCGGCGGCACGGGCTCTTCGAGCCATGCGGGATCGAAGCGCGCGAGTTCGTTGGCCATCTCGATGGCGGCGGCGGGACTGAAGCGGCCATGCATCTCGATGAGGATTTCGAAATCCGGGCCGACGGCGTCGCGCACGGCCTCGACGAGGGAAATGGAGCGGAGTTTTTCGGCGCGCTCCAACTCGTAGAAGCCGGCGCCGAAGGGATCCAGCTTGGCGGCGCGATAGCCGCGGGCCACGACTTTGCGGGCGGCGGCGGCGAAGTCCTCGGGTTTGCGCTCGACGGTATACCAGCCGTTGGCGTAGGCTTTGATTTTCTCGCGGACCGGCCCCCCCATGAGGCGATAGACGGGCTGATTGAGGGCCTTGCCGACGATATCCCAGCAGGCCATCTCGATGAGGGCGATGCCGCTCATGGTCACCTCGCCGGCGCGGCTGAAATCGTTGAGGCGCATCTCCGTTACGAGACGCTCATGCTCGAACGGGTCGCGGCCGAGGACGTGCCGGGGAACGGCTTCCGTTAGGTAGCCGAGCACGGAATCGGTGTTGTTGATCATGCGGACTTCGCCGACGCCGTGGAGGCCCTCGTCGGTCTCGACCACGACGAAGGTCAGGTTGCGCCATGGCGTGCCCATGACGAGAGTGCGAACGTTAGTGATCTTCATGTCTTGCGCGGTCCCCCGGAGATGACGCGGCGGCCGGGCGGCGAGCGCAGCGGCCAAACGCGAGCAACTCTCACAACTATAGCCAGAAATCTACCTACTTGCGGCGCGGACTAGCGAGCGAAGAGGGGCGCTATGGAGACCACCGCCAGCCCGGCCACGAAGAGGACGAACATCAGCGCGATGAGGCGGCTCACCAGGGGGGAGCCGCCGGCGAATTCCTTCCAGATGACAACTCCCCAGAAGGCGCCCACCATGGTGGAGCCCTGGCCGAGGGCGTAGCTGATAGCCGGGCCAACCTGAAGCTCGCGCGGCGCGCTGGCGGCGACGAAGCTGGAGAGCGTGCCGATCTCCCAAATGACGCCGCCCAGGACGCCGGCGGCGTGCTCGAAAGAACTGCCGCGGAAATAGTCGCGGTACTTGAGCGGCGGGCCTTCCACGGGTTTGCGCAAAAAGTAAGCGTTGAAGACGAAGGTGGAGAGAAACACGCCCACCGCGAACACAAAACCGATGGCGTAAGGGCCCAGCCCGCCGGGGCCTGTCTTGCCGATCTCGACGAGCGGAAAGAACATTCCCATCAGCACGCCGCCGATGATGCTGAGCAGGATGCCTTTCTTTATGCGCTGCTTCTGTCCGGCACCGGGCGGCGAATCCCCGGGGGATCTTGCCAGCGTGTGCACGCGGTATGCGATGCCATCGAGCACGATTGCCGCCACGACGAGGGCGACGCCGGAGAAGAGCAGCGTGGGATTGCCCTGGGGATTGACGAAGTAATTCCAGATGACGCCGACGACCAGCGCCAGGCCGACGCCGATGGGGAAAGCGACGCCGAGCCCGGCGATGGCCATCGCGCCCACGACGAGGATGTTCGAGAGGTTGTAGACCACTCCGCCCAAGAAACCGAACGCCAGATTCCGCCAACCGGCGGCGCCGAGGTCGCTGAAAAACGGCCGCCCGTAATTTCCCATGGAGCCAAAGGTGAGGCCTGCTACCGCGGAGGTCAGCAGAATGCCGAGCGCGTAATCGAAATAGAGAAGTTCGAAGCGCCAACCCTTGACCATTTTGACGACGTTGGCCCAGGAGCCCCAACACGTCATGGTGAGAATCGTCAGAAATAACGCGACAACGTAGCTGTGTGGTACGACCATAACGCTCCTGTCCAATCGTACTCCCGGACAGCGCGGATGACGCCGGAGTTCTTGTGGAAGGCCTGTTTTCGGCGGCGCCGGGTTATATACTGAGAGCCGGAAAAGAGACTCGCCTGGCGGAACGCGCTCTAGCGAGGAGCATTCATGCGAAGAGAGATTCGGTGGTTGGTTGCGGCGGCGGCGCTGCTGGCGGCGGCGGGAATCCGCGCCGCGGATTCCGGGCCCGAGGTTTCGGTGACCGGCGGCAAGATTCGGGGCAGCGTGGCGGGCTACGGCGGAGCGGTTTTCAAAGGCATCCCATTCGCGCAGCCGCCGGTGGGCGACTTGCGCTGGCGCGAGCCGATGCCGGTGAAGGCGTGGGCGGATGTGCGCGAGGCCGACAAGTTCCCGGCGCCCTGCATGCAAGGCGGGGGCAACAGCAGCGAAGACTGCCTGTATCTGAATGTGTGGACGGCGGAGTGGCCGGCGAAATCCCGCAAGGCGGTGATGGTTTGGTTCCACGGCGGCGGGAATTTCGCGGGGGCGACGAACGATCCGCTTTTCGATGGCGAGCCTCTGGCGCGCGAGGGCGTGCTGCTGGTGACCGCGCAGTACCGCATGGGCGTGTTCGGCTTCTTTGAGCACCCGGAACTCACCCGGGAATCGGGGCGGCGCGCCTCGGGGAATTACGGGCTGCTCGACCAGATTGCGGCGCTGCGGTGGGTGCGCGACAACATTGCCAAGTTTGGCGGCGATCCGGCCAATGTGACGATCTTCGGGGAGTCGGCGGGATCGCTGGATGTCAATGTGCTGATGGCGTCCCCGCTGGCCAAGGGTCTGTTCCGGCGCGTGATCGGCGAGAGCGGGCCGGCGATCGACCCGCCGACGCTGGCTGAGGGGGAGAAGAAGGGCGAGGAACTGGCGGCGAAGCTCACGGCGAACGGGCAACCGGGCATCAAGGGCATGCGCGCGCTTTCCGCGGCGGATTTGCAGAGGGCCACGGGCCAAGGGCTTTCGTTCCTGGGCGCGAACCTTGGAGTGATTGTGGATGGCTGGGTATTTCCGGAATCGCCCTTGAAAGCGTTCGCCGAAGGGAAGGAGCTGAAGGTGGACCTGCTGCTGGGCAGCAACTCACGCGAACTGCAGCGGCCGTTCTTTCCGATGACCGGCACGCTGGCGCAAGCGATTACGGAGCAGTACGGGCCGCTGGCGGACCGCGCGTTGGAGCTGTATGGCGTGAAGGGCGGCGCCGAGCCGGCGCCTGATCCGCTATTCGGAACCGCCATGGCGCAATGGGCCACGGATTCGCAGTTCCGCTGCGGTTCGGTGGCGGAGCTGGTGTGGCATACCGGCGCGGGCAATACGGGGTACCAGTTCCAATTCGCGCGCGCGACGCCGGGGCGGGAATCCGCGGGCGCCTCGCACGGCAGCGAAGTGCCCTACGTGTTCGGCACCTTGGGCCGGGCCGCTAATTCTCCGAAATACGGCGAGGTGGACCAGCAGGTATCGGCGGCGATGCGCAAGTACTGGACCAATTTCGCGAAGACCGGCGACCCCAATGGCGCTGGAATGCCGCGCTGGCCGGAGTTCGACGCCAAAACGCGCGCCTACATGGAGTTCACGGATGCGGGACCGCAGGCGCGCGAGGGATTGCGCCGTCAGGTGTGCGACCTGTACACGGAGAATCTGAAGCGGCTGATGGCGAAGTGAGCCGCCGCCGCAAATTCCCTGGGGGACGAACGAATGAAGAACGCAGCATTTGCGCTGGCGGCGTTTTGCCTGGCGCTGCCGGCCGGCGCGCAGCCGCAAACCGACATGAAGTGGTGGTACCAGGAGCCGGCGGCGCGGTATTGGGAAGCCGTGCCGCTTTCCAACGGCATGCTGGCCGCCATGGTGTACGGCCGCACGCGCGATGAGCTGATCCCGCTGAACGACGCTTCGTTGTGGAGCGGGTCGCCGTACGATCCGAATAACCCGGAAGGATTGGCGTCGCTGCCCGAGATCCGGCGTCTTTTGCTGGCGGGCGAATACGTGAAGGCGCAGGCATTGTGCGACAAGCTGCTGAGCCGGCCGAAGTCCGTGCAGCATTATCAGCCGCTGGGCGAGATCCGGCTGCGCTTTGAGGGCGCGGATGGCGCGACGGCGTACCGCCGCGAGCTCGATATGGACAGCGCGGAGGCGCGGGTAACCTTTACCGCCGGGGGCGTGCACTACACGCGGGAGGTTTTCACGAGCTACCCGGACGAGGCGCTGGTGATGCGCATCTCCGCGGATCAGCCGGGCAAGATCTCCCTTGCGGCGCGGCTGGCGAGCATCCAGCCGAGCGGGCGGAGCGAGACCGCGGGCAGCGACGGCGTCGAAATGTCGGGAACGGCGCAGACGGTGACTACAGGCGCCTCGGCCAACCCGACGATTCCGGCGACCACGCGCTGGTATGCGCGGATGCGGATTATTCCGGAGGGCGGGAAGCTCGGCTCCTGCCGCGTTGAGGGCGATGAAGAGCGCACCGCCGCGTGCGTGTCGGTGACGGGAGCGAACGCGGCCACTCTCATATTGACCGCGGCCACCAGCTATAGGAACTGGCAGGACAACAGCGGCGATCCGCGGGCCATCGCAACAGCACGCATGACGGCGGCCGCCACAAAGCCGTACGCGGACCTGCTGGCGCGGCACCTGCGCGATTGGCAGCCGCAGTTCCGGACGGTCCGTTTCGATCTCGGCGGACATGAGGCGGCCGAGACCGATACCACGACGCGCATCGACCGGCTTCGCAAGGGCGGCGAGGACCCGCTTTATACGGCGCAGTACTTTCAATACGGCCGGTACCTGCTGCTGGCGGTGTCGCGCGCCGGAGCTCTTCCGTTCAACAACCACAACGTGTGGCTGGACAACATGGAGGGGCGGTGGCAGGGGCGATTTACGCTGAACATCAACCTTCAGGAATGCTATTGGCCGGCCGAAAACACTAACATGGCGCAGACCAACGAGGCGCTTCTGGATTTCACCGCGAACCTGGCGCAAGCCGGCGCACGGACGGCCAAGGAGCTGTACGGAGCGCGCGGCTGGGTGGCGCATCACGGAACGGATGTGTGGCTGAACACCGCGCCAACGGACCTTACAGGCCCCGGCATCTGGCCCACGGGCGGCGCGTGGCTGGTTGATCAATTGTGGGATCACTATGCGTTTCAACCGGACACGGCGTACTTGAAGCGCTTGTATCCGCTGCTAAAGGGGGCATCGGAGTTCTTCCTGGACTATTTGATCGAGGAGCCAACGCATCACTGGCTGGTGACGGCGCCTTCGGTTTCGCCGGAGAACTCCTTCTTTACGCCGGCTCATGTTTCGACGCAGGTGGGCATGGGGCCGACGATGGACAACCAGTTGCTGCGGGATTTGTTCGACCACACGGCCGACGCCGCTGCGAAGCTCGGGGTGGACGCGGAGCTGCGCTCCCAGGTGGAGGCGGCGCGGAAGCGCCTGCCGCCGGACCGCGTGGGCAAGCACGGCCAGGTGCAGGAGTGGCTGGAGGATTTCGACGAGCCGGAGGTAACGCATCGCCACCTTTCGCCGCTGTATGGGTTTTTCCCGTCGAACCAGATCACGGAGAAGGCCAATCCGGAACTGGTGAAGGCCGTGGGCGTGACGCTCCAGAGGCGCGGCGACGGGAACCTGGGATGGTCGGGCGCGTGGAAGATCAACCTGTACGCGCGGCTGGGCGATGGAGACCACGCCGAGAGCATTCTGCGGAAGATGCTGACCGATATCAGCCTGCACCCTTCGCGGGAAGACAGCGACCGGGTTCCTTCTATTGACGGCAACCAGGGGATTCAGGGCGTCACGGCCGGGATCGCGGAGATGCTCTTGCAGAGCCAGAATGGCGAGCTGGATCTGCTTCCGGCGCTGCCGAAGGCGTGGCCCAGCGGGAGCATTTCCGGGTTGCGGGCGCGCGGCGGGTTTGTAGTGGATTTGGCCTGGGAGCGTGGGGAACTAACGAGGGTTCGGGTGGTATCGAATGCGGGGCAGGAGTGCGTGCTTCGGTACCGCGAGAACCGCGTGAGTTTTCGAACCCGCGCCGGCCAGGCGTACGTGCGCAACGGCCAGTTGAAGTAGGCCGGCTTCGCGGAACGCCCGGCGGTCCCCTCGCGAGTGCTGGCGCAGCGGCCGCGCGTGCGGCCTTCCGCCGCGAATTGATGTACACTGGCGGAGTTCGGGAGCCTGAAGGCTGAAAATCCCGGTGTTCCACCTGTGGCCTTTGCCTTCACGATGCCCTCGGGGCGGCTGCTTGGAGCGGCGTCTCCCGGATAGCGCGGACGAGCCGGCGGACTGCTCCTGCCCGGCGCCGGACGAGCGGAAGAGGAGACGCGATGTCAAAGACGAATTTCGAGAATGGAAAGATGCTGAATCGCCGCCAAGCGCTGCTCTGGCCGGCTACGGCAGGCATGGGCGCGGCGTTCGCGCTGCCGGCGGCGGCATCGGATAGCACCAAGACGGCGGCGCACCAGGCGCCGGGCGGGTGCTCGACGCCGCGCACCGCGGTGGCGAAGACGCAATACGGAAAAGTGCGCGGCTATGTGGATGGCGGCGTGCTGACTTTCAAGGGCATTCCCTACGGGCAGAATACGGCCGGCGAGAACCGCTGGCTTCCCGCCAAGGCTCCGAAGCCATGGAACGACGAGTATCCGGCGCTGATCTACGGGCCGAATTGCCCGCAGCACCTGCATGACTTCACGGCCATCGAGCAGTCTTTCATTCAGGACTGGGATGACGGCTACATGAGCGAAGACATGCTCAAGCTGAACATCTGGACGCCGGCGCTCACGGGAAAGCGGCCGGTCATGGTGTACTTCCACGGCGGCGGGTTCACTTTTGGCTCCTCCTACGAACTGCCTTCGCACGAAGGCGCGCAATTGGCGCGGCATCACGACGCCGTGTCGGTGTCGGTGAATCATCGGCTCAATATTCTCGGGTTCTTCGATGTCTCCGAGATTGGCGGTTCGGCGTATGCCGATTCGGTGAACGTGGGGATGACGGACCTGGTGGCGTCGCTCGAATGGGTGAAAGAGAACATCGCCAATTTCGGGGGCGACCCGAACATGGTGATGATCTACGGACAATCGGGCGGCGGCTCCAAGGTGACGACGTTGATGGGGATGCCATCAGCGGCGGGCCTGTTCCACCGTGCGTCGGTGCAGTCGGGCGGCGGCGGCAATCCACCGAGCGGGGAGCAGTCGCGGGAGCTGGCGCGGCAGATCATGAAGGAGCTGGATCTGGGCCCGCGCGACATCGCCTCGCTGCAGAAGATGGACTGGGCGAAGCTGAATGCGGCCGGCAACGCGGCGGTGGCGAAGGTGAATCCGGCGGGCGGCGGGCGCGGATTGACCGGACCTGGATCGCCTGCCGCCAGCGCGCCACGCGCGGGATTCGGGCCCACGGTGGATGGCCGCGTGATTACGATGCGTTCGTTTTTTGAGGCCGCGCCTGAGATTTCGAAGAGCGTGCCGATGCTGATCGGCAACGTGAGCGAGGAAGGCAACCGGATGGCCTCGCGGCCGACCGAGGAAGAGTGGCGCGCCACCCTGACGCGAAGCTTGGGGGAGGCGAAGGCCAGCGCGCTGATGGCGGCCATGAGGAAGGCGCACCCGGAGAAGAGCATTCGGACGCTCTCGTACGGCGTGAGCGGCCTTTCGTCGCGCAATAACGTGCAGCGCATGGTGAAGATGAAGTACGACCTGAAGGCCGCGCCGGTCTATCAGTATTACTTCACCTGGCAGTCACCGATGCTGGAGGACGCCGGGGCGTGGCACACGGCGGAGCTGGCGTTCTGCTTCGACAACACGAAACGCTGCGAGCAGGGCACGGGCGATACGGCCGAGGCCCAGGCGCTGGCGAAGAAGATGGCCACCGCGTGGGTGAATTTCGCGCGCACGGGCAATCCGAGCCAGCCTGGGTTGGTCTGGACGCCGAGCGATCCCTCCCGCTGCCAGACGATGGTTTGGGACAACCATTGCCGCATGGTAGACGATCCGGAGGGTGAGGTACGGAAGATCCTGCTGAGCTAGCAGGCGTGGATTGAAGCGGGGCGGACACTCGGCTTTCCGCCGCATGCCCGCCCCGCACGGATTCGCTGGTTTACTTCTCGGGGTTCAAGGTAATCGTGTAGCCGTGGAGCGGCTTGTCATGCTCGTCCAGGAAGCGGGCGCAGAAATCGGTTGCTCCGCCGGCGTTCACAATCGCCGCGCGGAGGATGTTCTGCCCCTTGCGCAGCGTGATGCGCTTGGAGACGCCATCGTCCTGGACAGTCTGGCGGTCGTTGTAGAGGCCGATTAACTCCTCTCCGTTGAGCCACCACACCGAGGCCGCGTTGGAGCCGATGGCCAGACGCACGTTCGGTATGTCCTGAGGGCAATCGATTAGCGTCACAACGTAGAAGATCACGTTGGTGGTGGGTTTCTTCAGTGGGAAGAACAGGTGGTAGAGGTTGAGGTTGTAATCGAGCGTGTCTTCGGCGTGCCAGGTGAGCTCGACGTCGCCGTATTGCGGCGGAGTTCCTCGCGCGGCGCCCGGAGCCGCCGGAAGCGGCTGATGGGCGGCCGTCACCTTATCGCCGTCCTTGGGAATGGTGGTGAACTGGCCAGGGAAATACTCTTTCTTCACTTCCTCCTGCACCACTTTCTGCGTGAGCCCGCTCGACGAAATCGGGTCGAGCACCAGCCAGCGTTGGATCCACCCGCCGGCGAGGCGCGGCGCTTTGGTGGGGCCCACGGGTTTGACCAGGGTCACGGGAAACTTAGGCGCGGGAGCGGCGGACGCGGATTTGGCTGCCTCCGCCTTCCCGGCGGAAGCCGATTTGGCGGCGGCAGGCGCGGCCTTGTGTGCGGCGGGCGGAGCGGACTGTGCGGCAGCGGCGGCCACAAACGCGCAGCCGGCCAACGCGGCGGTTGCCAAGGTAGAGTATCGGCGGAGCGTAATCATAGGTAGCCCTTTCATTGCTGTTCCCGTTTACGGCAACTTGATCTGCCAGCGCATCTTTTCGCTGGACGGGTCGTACTTCTCGAGGGTGGCGAAACTGGCGCCGAGCGCGGAGAGCGCCAGCGGTTCCTTGGAACCGGCGGCGGACTTGGGAACGATGCGCCACTCGCCCTCAGCAACCTCGTCGATACGCCAGAGCTGCTCGGGGGCGCCGCTGAACGAAGGCAGCACCACCAATTCCTGATCCGGACCCACGGCCAGCGTGCGGTCCGTGCCGGCGATGGTGATCTTGAAGTACGGCGAACCGGGATAGCCGCCGCCGTTCGGAGCTGGAGCGATGGTCCACTTCTGCTGCGCTTGCAGCATATAGTTCGCCATGCGGACGGGTACCTCGCCGGCCGGCCAGTTGGAGTCCACTTGAGACGCCTGCTGATCCGGGATGGGCGTGCCGGAGCCGCCGAACATGCCGCCGCCACCGCCGCCGGGTCCTCTACCGCCGCCTCGTCCGGCGTCTGCTTGCGCGCCCCGGCCGGCGTCTGCTTGCGCGCCCCGGCCGGCGTCTGCTTGCGCGCCGCGGCCCGCGGCGTCCGGCGCCTGGGCGGGCGGACCACCAGCCGCGCCTCGGCCGCGTCCTGCTCCACCACCACCGCGCCCGCCGCGGCCGCCGCCCACCGGCTGGCCTTCCACGGCCATCTCCAGCGACGTGCCCGTGCGCACGGATTGGATCTCGTATGTGCCTTCCTTGAAGTTCTCGCCGGCTACCGGCCACCCATTCCTAAAAAGCAGCGGACGGATTTCCAGCACGCTCGCGCCGCCGCGATCGAGATCGGCCTCCCAGTGGAAGGAGAACTTGTAGACGCCCTGGCCCAGGTCCATCAGGCCGAAGTGCCCGGCGCCGATCCGGCGTTCGTCGCCCGTGATCAGCAGTTTGCCGCCGCCTTCGATCATGTCCGTCCCGTCGTTATCCAGGTACGGCCCGGTCACCTTCCGCGAGCGGCCCATGCGGATGTTGTAGCCCGAGTTCGAGCTGGCGCAGCAACTGCCACGCGTCTGCAGCAGGTAATACCAGCCATCGTGATAGAACATGTCCGAGGCTTCGCCGTTGATGGAGAGGTTGTACGGCTTGCTGTTGGGGTCGAGGCGTTTGCCGGTCTTGGGGTCGAGCTCCACCAGGCGGATGTATCCAACGTAGGTGCCATAGGTGAGCCAGAGCCGGTGCGTGGTGGGATCGAGAAAGGCGCCGGGGTCGATGGCCCAGGAGTCTTCCAGGCCGTTGGAGGACGCTACCACGCCGCCGTCGTTCCACTTGTAATCGGGAGATTGGGGATCCAGAGACTTGCTCCAGATCATGGTGATGTAGGCGCGGTATTGCGAGGGCGCGGGCGGTTGCGGCCCGGGAGGGCCGCCTCCGGCGATGTACATGAAGTACTTGTCGCCGATGTGGATGACGTCCGGAGCGGCGCCGGTGCGGAGCGGTCGTGTGCCGGCGCGCCACGTCCAGCCGTCATCGGAAACCAGCGGCGTACCGCCGGTGCCCCATGTGTAATATTTGCCGTCGCAAAACACGACCGTGGACGGGTCGTGGATAGTGATCTGGCCATCCAGGGCGAAAGCCATCGAGGCCGTTGCGGCGGCCATCGCCGCCAAGGTGAAAGCCATTGCGAGACGCGCGGATTTCATAGAGCGAAACACAGCTCTCCTTTCTCCCAAAGGGAAAGCATAGTATAGCCCCGCGAGCGGCTGGCGCGCGTCCTGTTTGGGCAGTAGGGATAAGGGGGCGCCGCTCAGGCCAGGGGCGTGAGGGCCACGGCGTTGCGCGCGGCGATCTGGCCGGTGCAGAGGCACTCGGCGTTATTGCCGCCTCCGTTATACATCCAGCCCCAGAAGGAGCCCAGTTCGCCGGCGGTGAAGAGGCGCGGGATGGGCTGGTCGAACGGGTCCACCACCTGGCACTTGGCATTGCGGCGCGGGCCGCCCTGAGTGTTGACCATGGTCGGGTAGATCTTGACGGCGTAGAAGGGCGGCTTCTCGATTGGGGTGAGGTTCTGCTTGGGGCGGTCGAAATCGGGATCGGCGCCATTCTTGCAGTTCTCGTTGTACCGAGTGAGGGTGGCCTGGAGGTCCTCGGGCTTCATGGAGAGCTTGGCGGCGAGTTCGGCAGGAGTGTCGCCCTTGAGGATCCAGCCCTTCTCGATTTCCTGGCTGTTATCGCGACTCCATTCGTAGCCGGAATGCCAGCCGAACCAGCCGAACTTGCGGGCGGACGAGAGAGGACCGCGCAGCCGGGTGGTTTCATCAAAGACGGTGAAACAAGGCAGGCGGGTGAAATCGCCGGCGATGCCGTCGAAGTAGAGGACGAACTCCTTGACGCCGAAGCCGTGGCGGCTTTGGCGATTCTCGTTCATGAAGCGCTTCCCGAACTTGTCGACGTGGATGTAACCCGCTCCGGCCATGCTGATGGGAATCACCACCGGGGCGAACTCGGGAACCACCATGCCGCCCAAGCCTGCCAGCGGATTGTTCATGTGCCAGAGCGCGGCGCCGGCCTGCTGCGCCATGCGGACGCCGTCGCCGGTGTTGCCGGGCGAGCCCTGGCCGTAGATGGGCCAGCCGGGGAGGAACTGTTTCTGCATGTCGAAATCGAATTCGAAGCCGCCACAACAGAGGATGACGGCTTTGCGGGCCTTGATGAAATATGGCTTGCCGGCAACTTCCGCGCGGATGCCGGCGATTTCCCTGGAAGGCATTTGCACCAAGGCCTTGGCCGGCGTTTCGTAGAGGACTTCGACGTTGCGCTTTTCGGCTTCGGCGCGGAGGGGAATATAGAGGCGGCCGTCGGAGCTACCGCTGTTGCTCCAGGTGCGCACGCAGGCGGCGCCGGGAAGCTCGGGGTGCTCGGGCTGGAAGATACCGAGGGGCGTGTGCTTGATGTTGAGGGTCGCCAGCCAGTCGTTCAGTTTGAGCATCTCCTCGGCGAGGGCCTGGATGCACTCTTTGTCGGTGAGGCCATAGCTCAAGGCGCCGATGTACTGGAGGGCCTGCGGAAGGTCCGTGGGCGTCCACCACATATTGCCGGATACCTTGCTGTTGCCGCCCTCGAACTCCTTCTTCATCTTTTCAAGGATGACGACTTTGGCTCCGGCGTCGGTGGCGGCGATGGCGGCGGCGAGTCCGGCGTGGCCGGTCCCCACGATGGCGATATCGACTTCCTTATCCCACTTTGCGGGGGCGGTATCCGCCCTGGCGATCTGGGGCATCAAGGCGCCTGCGGCGGCCGAGCCCTTCAGGAAGGCGCGACGATTGACGAATTCGTTTTTGACGGGCATGATGAGGTCCTTATCTTCTCAATAACAAGATATAGATATGTTAATCTCCGATAATAACGCTATCTCGCAGGCGGGATGAATCATGTGGACTCGGCTTTTCCTGATTAGTCTGTGCGCGCTGGCCGCGGCGGGAGTTCTGGCCGCGGAGAACGAGTGCCTCGGGTGCCATGGGCCTTTCGACAAGCTGGCCGCGGATACGGCGAAGTACGTGGCGCCGAGCGGGGAGAAGGTTAGCCCGCATCGTTACGTGCCGCACGATTCGAAAAAGGAAGAGGACATACCGGAGTGCACCAATTGCCACAAGGCGCATGCGCCGGATGCGCCTCCGGCAGCGGGATCGGTAGACCTCACCAAAGTAGGCGTACAGTGGTGCTATGACGCGTGTCACCACGAGAAGAACTTCACGTCCTGCAAGCAGTGCCACCCGTAGCGGCGCCGGTTGCGCGGCGGAAGATCCGTCTGAAAATGCGCTTGCCGAAGGGGCCCCGCTGACATAAACTGGGCTGGCCGGTATTACGGAGGATAGGCACATGCGGGAAGAGAACTTCCGGAGGGCCCGCCTGTCGTCGTGGATGGCCGCATAGGCGGCCGCGGCGATTCCGGCTTCGGGCTCTCTATCGATCGCCAACTGCAGAGCGTATGGCGTGCGGGAACCAGCTTCCGGGCGGGAATACGCACTTTTGAAAATCGAGACGTCGAGCGGCGTCACGGGATGGGGCGAAGCGCGGGCCATCGCAGGGGGCGAAGTGGCGCAAGCGCGAGGCGTGCTGCGAGGAAGGCAGGCGACGGAGTACAATCCGCTGCACGCCCAACTGGCTTCGCTGCCGAACCTGCAGGCCGCGGTCAACATGGCGCTGCTGGATATTGTGGGGCAGGCGGCGAAGGCTCCCGTTTATCAGGCGCTGGGCGGCCCGACGCGCTACCGGGCGCGCGCCATGGCTCCCCTGGCCGGAGCGGACGATGCGGCGCTGGCGGCCTCCATGAAGCGGGCGCAGGGGGCGGGATTTCACGCGTTCCTGCTGCCGGCGGCGCCGGGGGAGCGGAATTCGGGGCAGGCGTTCGTCCTGGCGAATCGCAAGCGCATGGAGGGACTGCGAACAGCGGCCGGTGAAGACGCGGATTTCGCCATCGATTGCGGCTCCGGGCTGACGCCCGGCGACGCGGCCAGCCTGAGCGATGCGTTGGAACCCATGCACCCGCTGTGGCTGGATGAGCCGTGCGAACTGACGAATCTGGAATCGATTCGCAAGGTTGCCTCCGAGCGCGTGACACCGGTGGGATTCGGCCGGACAGTAACCCGCTCCGCGGAATTTCAGGACCTGTTGCGCGAGGACCTGATCGACGTGTTCCGTCCGGACCTGGCGCGCAACGGGATTACGCAAATCCGGAAATTCGCCGCGCTGGCGGAGGCGAACTACATCGCGGTGGCGCCGTATCATGACGGCGGGCCGGTGGGGACGGCGGCGGCGATGCACCTGGCGGCTTCGCTGCCGAATTTCTTCATCCAGCAATTCCCGTTTCCGCAGGCCGACGCGGACCGGCGTTTCCGGGCGCAACTGGCGGGCGCGGAATTGGAGACCGTGACGGACGGTTACCTGGCGCTGCCGACCGCGCCGGGGCTGGGGGTCAAGATCGATGCGTCCCTGTTGGGAAAGGAGGTGGCGTAAATGCGACGGCGGGAATTGATTCAAGGAGCGG
>Ga0335069_10005668_pt1 | contig 18305 bp, 16 predicted proteins | sample Lox_Sample_11_FD_206714 | JGI IMG/M metagenome (GOLD analysis project Ga0335069, IMG submission 206714) | Soil microbial communities from Loxahatchee National Wildlife Refuge, Florida, United States - Lox_Sample_1.1 | ecosystem: Environmental > Terrestrial > Soil > Wetlands | place: USA... | reverse complement strand
ATGATTGCAACGCTGATAAAAGCCTTGATGAGAACCTGCAGTGTTTCCTCCCTGTTTTAGACCGAGGCGTTACCGGCGAGGCGTCGCAACCTCGCCGCATCCCGTATCGGCGGCCTTTATTTTACCAGACTCGAACCCGGGGTACAATATTTTATCGAATGAGTCGCGCTATCAGGCAATAATTTGGCAGGATTAGTCTACCACCTGCATTGTTTCAGCATTATACTATTTCAAGAACAACAAGCCGGATAAGAAAGGATCATACGTAAAAGCATCAAAGAAAGAGTCCTTGTAACCATGGCGCGGGCAGGAGACAGAGACATAAACCCTATTTTCGGGCGCGTGCCGGGAACTGCAAAAATACGGGAGGAGCAGCATGCAAGTTGACACAACCAGGAAGATACTGGTCGCCTATTTTTCCCATAGTGGCAACACACGTGAATTCGCCGATCACATCCGCCGGGGTGTGGGCGGCGATGCTTTTGAGATTGAGGCTAAGGCGCCCTATCCTCATGACTACGATGCAGTTGTAAAACAGGCAAGGCAGGAGCTCAATTCCGGCTATAAACCGGAATTGAAGACAAAGATCGAAAATATCAAATCGTACGATCTGGTATTTATAGGATACCCTAATTGGTGGGGCACCGTGCCCGGTCCGGTGAAAACCTTCTTGTCTCTGTACGATTTGTCGGGAAAGACCATCGTACCATTTTGCACACACGCAGGAAGCGGCCTCGGACGGAGCGTTACCGATATTTCAAAACTCTGTCCAAAATCGATCGTGCTTAATGGCGCTGCCTTTTGGGGAAGGGATGCCAAAGTTGCACAAAACAAAGTGTCTGAATGGCTGCAAAAAATCACCATTACGAAATGAAGAGATGCTCGTTTCAAAACCTGCGTTTGCACGCAGGCGACAAAAATAGTTAAATAGAAGAAGCTCGGTTTTAGCTTTCAAGAGTCCGGCAAGGCGCCAATCATGATGAGGGAGATAGTGATGGGTTTTCAACTACGGCAGGGCGGCTTCGCCGTACACGCAGATCTGGTGGAAGGACGGACATGTTAAAGGCGGAGGTTGTGCGTACGGTCGATGACAAGATCGTGGAGACTACCGTCTTGATCAGTCGAGATGTCTATCCTGTGGGATGGGCCTGCGGCAACCCTCAAGAGTATTACAGTCAAATGCTCATCAAAGAGGACAATATTCATGTCGTGCTGCATAGCGACGAAAAAGAGGTGGGCTTTCTTTTTGCCATCCCTCACAATATCGCCGTGGATGAATTAAAGGACGCCGACCCCCTCATGAAGCCGGATTCCCAAGCGTACTACATTGAAAATGTGGCAGTCCTTCAGGCGTATCGGAAAAAAGGGGCCTTCAGTAAGATGCTCTCGTGTCTCAAAGAAGAATTGAAACAAAGAGACATTTCAAGAATAAGTTTGCACGCACGGGTATCAAACAGTTTGAGCAGAAACATCCAGCGGAATATGAACATCGTTGAGGTGCGAAGAATCGAGCGGTGGCAATACTACGACTATAAGGAGCCAACCGACTATATCGTGGCAGAATGGTGAGGTGTCATATCTTCCGATTCAGGTAGAAATTCGGGACGTCTCCACGGGCGCTTAAACGGCATCCGTAAAGCACGTCCCAAGATGCCCACACGGGCAATCTCTTTAGCTCTTCTTAATAGTAAATAATCCTGCTGCTCATTCCAGGCACAAAAGAGACCTTTGGTATAATAAGTGTAAAGTAACACTTGACACTTGATATAATCGGTGTTATAATGTCCCCAGACGGTTAAGGAGGCAGCGCAAATGATAAAGAAAACCAGCAGAGATACCCTGAGAATGAAAGATTTGACCGAGGCAACGGGTCTACCTAAATCGACAATTCTCCACTACGTGGCGCAGGGTCTCTTGCCGGAACCGACAAGGACGGGGCGGAACATGGCCTACTATAATCCGGCCTGCATAGAACGGGCAAAATTCATCAAAAGGATGCAGGGGCGTTACTCGTTCCCTCTTGACAGGATCAAGAAACTCCTTCGGTTGAGCGATGAAGGTAAAGACATCACCCATCTGGTGGAGCTGGATGCGGTCATCTTCGGGGCGGAAGAGGCCGTAAGCGTAGACGAAAAGGAATACCTGAGGGCAACCGGCCTTACTCGCGAAGAGCTCTCCGAGCTTCTTGCGGCTAACCTCATTTTACCGTGGGCGGACGGCTCTTACAGGCCTGACGACATAGAAGCCGGTCGGGCGCTGGCCGCTGCCCTCAAGAGAGGGATCAAGGCAAGGGACCTTACGTTCTTCGTGAGAGCCGCCAGGGACCTAAGCGACCACATGATGCGCCTGCGTGAGCGTCTTACCAGCCACCTTCCAGACGAAGAGGATGCGCGCGTTACCGCAGAGCTCACGCACGGCGCCAGACTGTTACGCAACTACGTGCTCGACCATACTTTTCAGCGCCGCGTATCGGCGGCCAAGAGTCTTAAAGACAAGGAGCTTCTCTCATGAAACGTTTATCAGGTAGTTTACCCCATGTAATTATAGCCGTTTACACCCTGCTCATATGTTCATCTCACGTTCAACTCGCATCAGTGAAACTCGCAAGCCTCGCAGCCCTCATTATTATAGGCGCTATTGTGGCGGGACAAAGAGGGGCATCCCCTGTTGTCAAGGCTTACTTGGTCTACTTTGTGCTGAACGCGGCCGGTCTCTGGTTAGCCCCTGGTGAGTCTATGCGCGTTTTAGGCACACTACCCGCGAGCCTCCTGTATGCGTGTTTCCTTGCAGTAGCAATCGTCCCGCCTCTTGCGGGAGGGACTTATTTCACCGAGTATTTCGCGCGTAAAACCACACCCGAAATCCTGTGGAAGACCGAGCTATTCAAGAAGATCAATAGAAACATGTCATGGATCTGGTGCGGGCTATTTGCCGCTTCCCTCGTTGTCGGGGCAATCCCCGTTCTCTTCCAACTTCAACGAAACGCAATCATGGCCGTGGCTTTTCAAATACTCTTACCCGCCTTGATCCAGCTTGGTATCGGTGTGCAGGTAAACAAACGGTATCCGGCATACTATCAAAGAAAGATCGGCATCAGTCCAGCGCAAATGTCTCAAGCCGGCGCCGCGCGAGATGTTGCCGTTCAAGCCAAATCCGAATCACAAAAGGAGCAAACCATGGAAGACAACTACAAAGTAGTAATAATCAATGGCACCCCTCACGGCGCTATAGGCAACACGAGCCAGATGACTCAGATGGTTGCACAAGCCCTCAAAACAGAGGGAATAGCCACCGAGGAAATTTTCCTCGCACAGAAAAGAATCGAGTTCTGCGTGGGTTGCGGGGTCTGTCTCGAGAAAGGACGGTGCTGGCGCAATGACGATCACGCCTCGATTGTTGCCACACTGCTTGAAGCGCATGGTCTGATTCTCGCATCCCCCGTCTATTTCGGACACGTGACGGCCCAGATGAAGGTCTTTCTTGACCGGTCTTTGGCATTCGGTCACAAGCCGCGGACCACCTGGAAACCGGGACTCGCCGTGAGTGTCTCCGCCGGCAAGGGTGAAACTGCCACAGCTGCCTATCTTTCCGGCGTACTCGGGACCTATGGGGCCTTTTCCGTGGGTGCCCTCACTTCCATTGCGGTAGGCCCCGGCGGCTTTCTGGGAAAAGAAGCGGTAGAGGCGCGGGCACGTGATCTGGCACGCGATCTCGCACGCGCCATCAAGGACAAACGGTCGTATCCCGTCACAGATAACATGCTCACCAATTATCTCTTCATGGGGGATCTCGTGAGCCGCGAAAAAGAGTTCATGCGTGACGATTACCGCTACTGGCAGGACTCAGGACTCTACGCGGGTTTTGAGGCATTTGTGGGGCAGACCTTCACCAAACAGGTCGTGAACGATGAGATGCGAAAAGAGTGGATAAAACAGATGGTGGCGCAAGAGGCGGCCCAAACCAGACAAAAAAAAGAGAAGCCTGCGGAAGCAACAAAACCTGCTCACAGCATAAGCTGCAGAGAGCTGATCAGGAACATGCCCCAGGGGTTCAACAGAGAGGCCGCGGGCGACATGAAGGCCGTCTATCAGTTCGATATTACGGGATCCGAGGTGTTCACGGCCCACCTCGTCATATCGGATAGGACCTGCACCTACGTGGATGGACCCGCACCCAAACCTGATGTGATTATCAAGTCCCCTGCAGAGGTCTGGCTGGCCATTTCAAACGGAGAGCTCTCCGGGCAAGTGGCGTTTATGTCCGGCAAGTACAAGGTGGAAGGAGACCTTGGTCTGCTTATGAAACTCTCCCAGGTATTCCGCGCGTAACTCGCATACGGCGCATTATTACCGACGGGGATTCGTGAGGCGGTCAAATGGTGATTGATTGTGTATCAATAAACGTGGCTCGGGGATCGGGAGACGGTAAGGGGTGAGACACCATGTTCTTTCCTTTCTCCCGATTCACGGTTCACGATCCTTCCGTTTCACGATTCCTATTTCCCCATTCAACCATTTTCCCGTTTCCTGGCCCTTGGCCCGCGTCTCGCGCGGGCAATCTCAAATTTGAGATTTCAAATTTCAAATTTTGCCGGGCGCGGCCTCGTCTTTGCCTAAAATGTGGCTCCGGAAGAATAAAGCGATATCCTTGTAGACGCGAGTGAGGACCTTACGGTCAAATCCCGGAGGATCTTCGGCCCACGGGCCAAGATCATGGGCGATACCTTGCGGCATGGGGGAGAGGATGGACATGTGGCCTCCGTGTTCAAGTGTGGCGAGGACAACACAGGTAGTGCACGCCATCTCGATGGCAAGCACGTGCCACTTGGGTGCAAGTTCCTGGTCCATGTCGGCTGCTATCAGCGCTGTGGGCACCCGTGGTGTGCGCAAGCTTGCCGGATCGATGAGGGCAGAAGCCGGGACAGCGGCAACCACAGCTTTGACTCTTTTATCCTCATAACTGTATTCCGTTGCGTCCACCATGCCCGATTGGGCGCCCGTCGCTAATTGTGTTTTAAGACGCTTAATCGTCTGCTCATCGAGGCCTCTTCCACCCGCTGCCCTCACCTCCCCGAACGCGCAGAAACGGATATCCTCCTCAAGGTGGAGAGCGCAATGGGTCACGAGACGGGCAAGGCTCCAGGTAGCACCGGAGAATTCGAGCGCGGTGAGCCCTCCGGCCGACATGCCGAAGACGCCTACGTTTCCTTTATCGAGAAGAGCTGCAAAGCGCGCCTCACTCTGCACATGGTCAATGGCCTGCGACACCTCGGCCGGCCGGCCTCTCCACGAGGCGGGACCGCCTTTCGTGTGGTCACGCCAGTTATCGCCCACATGTTCCGGCGCTGCTACTACGAACCCCTCTGCCACGAGCACGCGGGCCAGATCATAGTAAGTCTCACCCGAGCCACCCGTCCCGTGAGACAGGATCACGAGTCCCCTGTTGCCCTGAACGGGCTCACCGTCCCAGGCGCCTTTGAGGACAAAGGGCCCCATGGTGCGCTCGGTTTCCACTGCTTGGCTCGGATACCAGACAGTGAGTGGCCCTGACTGAGGTCCGAGCGCCGGCAGCATGGTGACGCCAACGGTAGGCGCCGAGCAAAACCCAGGAACGCAAAGCGCCGTAAGATTTAGAGCGACAAACAGAAACAGGTATTTAAGCTTGGAGGGGATAAAAGTTCTCATCCGACCATGATAGCAACGAGAACTCGTCGTGTCAAGGCACACCTGAAGCTCCCTTCCCCGATTCACGTTTCACGATCCTCCATTTCACGATTCCTATTTCCCCATTCGACCATTCGGCCATTCAACCCGCGCCCGATGCGTTTCCCTACCCTATCTTCGGCCGGCTCGGAGGCTCTTTACCCGTAGCCAAGACGGAGCCGTCACCGCTTAACTCTACGTAGCCTACATCTTCAAGGCCGTTGAGCATCACCTGAAGAAAAGGCATGGTGAGCACCGGCGATATTTCCTCCCGCTCAAACGGAGAAAACATTTCAAATAACCCGGCCGCATTGATCCCCGGCTGAGCAACTATACGGTCCAGGATCGAAATAGCCCTCCTGTAGAAGGGTTGACAGTAGTCGGAGTCGCTTATGTCAACGGCCTCGCACAAGAACTGTGCCAGGGTCCTCGTATCGAGGCATGCGAAGCGCCCACCCCTGATCTTCTTTTTCGTGAGCAACGGATGAAGCGTGAGCATGGAGGGCAGCAGTTTCTCAGGCAGGGTCTTTCTCGGCGAGAAGCCTGCGCCGTCATACTTGGCCATCTCGGGGTCCGCCACATCGGAGGCCCGGTACTTGAAGGCAATCCCCTCAGAGTACCGATTACCCATGAGATGGACGTTGTGGACAACGGGAAACATAGTGGGAAAGAGACCCTGGCAGATCCTGCCCGTAAAATAAACGCCGTCGTAGGTTATCTCATCGCCTATCTTGTAGTGGAAATGGCATGGGAAATTCTCCACGTCCCCGTCAAAGGCAATCAACGTACATTTTACCTTGAACATCCCTCGTCACCCCCTTTTCTATCAGACACAAACCAGCGGTCGAACATATCCATATCACTTCATGTTGCGGACGCGCGTTGACGGCCAGAGTGGTCGGAGCTTAGCCTGCCTCAATGCCTTCCAGATATGCCTTCACATTCCTGCCCAGGTCAGGAATGTAATACCCTCCTTCCAGGATTGAAAAGAACCGACGATTCGATGAAGCTATCATGCCGCCGATGCGCCTGAAATCTTCAGTGGTAAGGAGACCGCCCCAATCTTTCACGTATGTGTCGAATCCCGCCGAGCAGCCGACCATATCGAAATCGGTAGCGGTCCTCACCGCCCTCTCAAGGTCCCGGAAGAACTCATCCCGCGTGGCCGCGTCGATATTCCAGAATGAGATGCGCTTATCTCCGTGCACAATGTCCTCAGTGCCGTTGCCGTAGTGGAGGTCGATGTCTATGATAAGAACCCTTTCGGCGCGTCCGTCGTTCAAGAGTTTCATTACGGCAATGGCCATGTTGTTGAAGAAGCAGAAACCGCCGTTGAAGTCGCGCCCGGCATGATGGCCCGGTGGCCTGATAAGCGCAAAAGACGGCCTCACCGACGCTATTTCTGCAGCCGTGATTGCTCCGCCCGCGGCGAGGCTAGCAGCGCTGTGTGCATCAGACTTCTTTACGATCTCGATGAGCCTCTCCGTATGACAGAGGGTAAGCTCCGACTCCTCACACGGTTGAGGTGCGATAAAATCGGCCATCTTTTCGATGTCATAATAAATTTCAGTTACCCTGTCGGGGCACTCACAGTCCACAGTCTGGTAGTCTGTGAGGAAAGTATCCGAGTAAACTACGGGGACTTTTTGCATATGAGAACGGTAAAACAGAGAGACAGCGGAAGTCAAGTCATTAAGATATATCGATGTACACTCACAGCTTGTCGCAGCAAATAATATTTGCAATAACGCGTTGAAAATAGGAAAATTACCGGTAACGCTCCAAATTAGCAAAGATGTGCCTCTTCCGCGGCATGGTGGCCGCCCTATCCCGTTTAGCCGCGTCCACCCTATCCCGCCTAACATCACGATTGGCGTTGCCAATGGAAAGTATTCAATCGACTACTGCACGATTTGACGATTTGACCATTCGACTATTCGACTGATCCCGATTACGTTCATCGGTTTCCCGTTATTTTCCTGATCCCTTTGAGAATAATACCCGTGAGGCTTTTCTCTCGTTCTTCGTATTGTACACCATCTATTTGTCTCATCTCTTTACCGGGTTCGACCGATAGAGAGGACGATTTCGACATGGATAGTATCTGGCTCGGATACACGCTGCGGTGTCCGGTCATGAGAAAACTGATCACACAGGAAACTGCCGCAAAAGGGGCGACCTGCGGACCGAAGAACTCTACCGCCATTATACTTGCCGCAATGGGCGTGTTGGCGGCCCCGGCGATGAGACTCACCATACCTATGGCAGCGAAAATAGCGGAACCGAATCCGGGTATCTGACCAAAAAGGTTGCCGGCGGTAGACCCGACGAAAAAGATCGGCGTGATGATGCCGCCGCTGCCGCCGAAGCCGAGCGTAATTGATGTAAAAATGACCTTGAGAATGAAGGCGTACCAGGGTGGATTATGGCCCTGAAGGGCTTGCTCAATCGTATCGAGCCCCAGACCGAGATATTGAGTGGAAAATACGAGTGTAAGCAGAATAAGAACAACCCCGGCAGCGAACGCTTTCCATTCTTCACGGACTTTGATCGCCCGAGCAATTTTGCCAAAGTATGTCAGTGATTCGATGAGAAGAATGGAGCAAAGACCGAAAAAAATACCGCCCAGGCAGACTTTAAGAAAGAAAAGGCTCGTGAAGCTGGGAACGAAAGAAAGCGGGTGATGGAAATAGGTTGTCCCCATCAACGAAGATACATGGTATCCGACCATGCCCGCGATGAAAGACGGGAGGAGCACATCATAGAGCAGACCGCCCACGTAAAGCACCTCCACGCCGAATATGGCCCCCGCTATCGGGGTTCCGAAAACTGTGGCAAAGCCGGCGCTGATGCCGCATATAACGAGTTTCTTCCGGTCTTTGTTATCAAACCTGAACAGATCGGCGAATCCTGAACAGAGGGCGGCGCCTATCTGCGCAGCAGGTCCTTCCTTACCCGCAGAGCCGCCGCACGCTATGGTAACCACGGTCGCCAGAAGTTTAACAGGAACCACAGCGAGTTTGATCTTGCCTGATCTGCGATGCACGGCCTCGATAATCTTCTCGGTGCCATGACCGCGCGCATCCGGAGCCAGATACTTGACGAGCAATGTGCTCGCCAAAAACGCAAAAGGCATGAGCAGGAAAAAATAGGGAAGTCGGGATGTGAGCCAGATGCCGCCGTTTAACAGCTTGAGAAAGACCGCGGTCGATGCTCCGACGAGGATGCCGGTGCAGGAGGCAAGAACGATCCATTTTACGATGCTTACGAGAAGCACCGATTGTTCCATCACCTTTCTTTTCATATATCAGGTCCCGTCATAGTATCATACAAAATATAGCACAGATTGAAAGGGAAGAAGGATTAAGGGGCTTGCGGTTCTTATTTTCCGTCTGGCTCGGGGGGAACGGTAAGGACTCCGTCGCCGTGCACGTCTTCAAGGTCGAACCACCACTTCTTCGAGTAATCCGGTCTGCCGTATCCGAAGAGGTCATCACCCATGATCGCGAGCGTACGGGCAAACGCCGATTTTCGCATGGCCCAGCCCACAGCCCGATGGAACGGTGTGTACGGTTTGTTCCACGGACAGACCTTGAAGCAGGTACCGCACCCGGATCCCCTGGGATTGCCGACCCTCATCTTTGTACACGCCTCAACGTTGACAGGCCACTTTTCGTATCCGTTATACATGACCTTGCCGCCGTGGGGTAGAGCCCCGGAGGGACACTCACGCGCACATTTCTTGCATTTGGAACAGAAGTCCTGCAAACCGAAATCGATGGGCTTGTCGGGCAATAACGGCAAATCCGTGGTTACGATAGCGGCCTTGAAGCGGGGACCGAGGAACGGGTTTACCACGCAGTCGCCGATCCGGCTCATCTCGCCGAGCCCAGCCCAGAGGAGGATCGGCGGCAGGACAACCTGATAGTTGACGGCGAAGTGGGCCCTCGCGGGATAACCGAGCCGCCGGATATATTCCGCGAGCGTCATTGCCACGAATCCGGATGTGGAGTAGGCAAGCATGCTCATGGAATTGCTGATCCAGTCGTTTCCTGTAAAAGCTTCTGAGGTGGGCCCGTCCTGGTCGATCAGGATAGCGATCGCATTCTTATGGGTAAGATTGACCGGTATGCCCTCTTCAATCTTTCCCGTCCAGTCGAAGCTCTCGCTGTAGACTGCGTAGCGTGGCAGCGCGCATATACCTACGAGATCGGCCCGTAAGAAGTACGCCGCATTCTTGATATGGCGGGAGAGTATCGCAGGGTCGTCAGGGATCGGGGCTTTTTGTCCGGCCACCATGCCGTCCACGAACTCCCTCATGCGGTTCATCATCCAGCGCTCGGCCCCGGATAATGGGTGTTTACCGACAAATCGAGCGACTTCACGCTTTAGCCCCGGCCCGTAGATCCCGCGCCGTGCCTTCATGAAGCCGGCGTCCATCTCGCTCACGGGCTTCACTTCTTCATCGTGGATGATCGTGGTTGGCCGATCCACCCGTTTGAGTCGGTGTACGGGGAAAGGTTCTCTATTTAGTCTCTGCGCACGCTTCATAACAGGTGCATTCTAACACGGAAGCTTAAGCGTCTACAAACGGAAAACTTCACTGCAGCTTTACTGCCTCGTAGGGACAGACAGCCACACACATACCGCATCCCGAGCACATATTGACGTCAACCCGTGCCTTTTTGTTCTCAACAGCAATGGCGAGACAGATACTATCAGAGCAGATACCGCATCCCTTGCACTTCTTTGTGTCAACTTTCGCGAGCACGCGACGCTCGTCGTAGGTCGAGTGAAGCGTCTTTGCGGGTTTGATGTGGCTTAACGCCAGGCCTCTAAAATCCTCGGGTGTGGTATAGGCCTGATCCTCCATATACTTCTCAAGGAAGCGGACATCCCTTTTGATCAGGTTTCTCCCCTGCATGAGCACGGGGGTCACCGTCTGAACAGCGGTGGCGCCGAGCATGATCGATTCTACTACGTGCTCAGGCTTACTCATACCTCCGCAGCCTATGATTTGAATCCCGGGGGCAAAACGGGCGACACTCGCGATCTGTTTATACACGAGCGGCCGCAGCCATTCGCCTCCTATGGTTGCCATGGGGCCGTCTGTCAGATGCGGCCACATGGCTTCTCCCCTGTTATAGATATCGGGGGGGACCACGGTCAAGCTGAAATTACTGCAGGTGATGAACTTACCCCCTGCGTCACGTATCCTTCTCGCGAGCTCGATCACGCGAGGGAAACCTGTCTCCGCGCTAATTTTGACGCCCACCGGAATGCCGACGGCCCTTGACACCTCCCGCGTCACCCTCTCCACAAGGTCAGGCTGATCGCCAAGAAAGAGCCCCGGAGGGGCAAGCGGAAAATCCTTTTCAAAATAGGACGCGACCCCTTCTTCAAGAGTGGCTTGAACGGTAGCCGGAGAGCTGAGATTGAGTTCGATAAGGTCCACACCCGCCTCCTCGTGGGCTTTAGCGCCTGCCACGAAGGTCTCCGCATAAAAACCCAGGCCACTCACATTTGCGATGAGCGGTATGTCTTTTGGTTTTAGCTCTTTTAGTTTCTCGATGAGCATTGACGTGCTGTTTTTGAAGATACCGGCTGAAATCTGAGGGGTGTTGCCGCTCGGTGCGAGCGAATAAATGGAATCTTTCTGGCCGGCCTTAAGAAAGATCGCAGGGCGCTTCGATGCTTTGGGCGGGATGAGCGGTTTGGCTCTTTTCTGGAGGTCAGAGAGGAGTGCATCAGGCACATGGATGGTGCTCGGTAGACAAATAAACCCGGCGCCGGCGGCAATGTGTTTGAGAAATATGGACGCATAGAGGTCAAGGGTCAGGCGTTCCCGCTGCATCGGCGGCCCGCCAACTGATCCCACACCCACCGGTGTCCGGAACTTGACCCCGGCGACTCGCACGCTCGTATCTTTAGCACCGGTACTCTTTGCATTCTTCATGGCAGACCTCCTGAAAGATCGAAAAATACGCGACGCCCGTACACGTGTGTGAACCTTAAACCTTTCTCAATCTTCGTCCGGGATGATATAACGCGGGTGCTCGCTATAGATTTTATAGTAAGGTATATCCCAGCGTATGCTCTCAATCGGCACGAGCGGCCTGAAAGTCCCCTCTGCTTCAGCCTGTGCGAGACTACTCACGTAAATGGTCTTCCCGCGCCTGTGTCCTTTCTTTATGAAGGAATCATAGTCAACCGATATGGCCCCTTGCGGACAGATCATCTCACAGAAGTGACAGGTATGGCAGTTCTTGCCAAAGACCACAGGACGTGCATTGAGATCGATACCGTTCACAGGGCAATGGTCGATGCAGAGCGTGCATGCAGGGTAGGTACACTTCTCAGCATTGAATTTTGGTCGGGGCCTCTTGAGGCGGGTTGCGCGAGGCAGAGGCAGTTTCGGAAGGCGCGGGACCGCCCGTAGCCCTTCCGCCTCTACACGCAGCCGTAGCTTAGCCATCTCTTCACCGAATGCCCTTGCTTCGGCGAGATCAATCTCATCGGGATGGCCTTCCGTGAAATATGGCTTGGGCATCATGGGAAGGAACACGCTCCCGTACCAGTCACGTAGTCCTATAACCTTGAGCCCTTTCTTCTTCAAGAGTTTTATAAGTACGGGAAAGAATCTTCCCCCGCGGGCGCCATGCGTGGAAAAAGCAAATGCATATTTTCCATGTAAATCAGGCAGGGCCTCAACAAACCACATGAGCTGTTTTGGGGGTCCGCCCCACACGGGGCTCCCAATGCCTATGAGATCGTAGTTTTCGATGCGCTTACTATCGACGTCCTTGAGTTTAACAAGATCGCATGACTCGAGCAAGGGGCTCATACCTTTCCGTATGGCCTGTGCAATCTTCTTTGTGTTTCCGCTCAAGGAAAAATAAATGATGATGGCTTTCATGATGTTTCTTCTCCCGATGTAAAGTGTGATTTATCATTGGCCCTATATCATCCGATACCGTGAGAGAAAAAGCAAACCAATTCCTCCGGATAGCTCGGCCTCATCAGTATTGCACCGGCATGCATCACAACCAAAGCATTCAGGTACTGCCCCACGAGCAATTGCCCTATGAACACCTGACTATCCACAAATCTGCAGCGGTCTGACAATGTCTGAATTTACCTGTACACATTCTTCAAAAAAACGTATATAATCCAATTTGGAAATGATATTGCCGCTAGAACACACTCCCTTAGATGGCCGCCCCACAAATTCTTACACAATCATGACAAAACTTGAGGTGAAAAGATGAGAAAGAGCTGGATGCTAAAATTGTACGCCCTCGTTATAGTTTCGGTACTCTCCGGTTGTATGCCCCTGCCGCAACCAGGTGATGGTACCTATGGATCTTCAGGGGGGAGATTAGCCCAGAAGAAAGGCGCTCCTCAAGCAGCCCTCAAGCGTTCCGGCAGTTCTCCGGGTGCGAGTCTCTCAAGATCAGGCATGGCCGACGCATCTGCTACTACGGGTTCGGGCACCCCCGTGATCACCGTAACACAACCCCTGGCCGGCGTTTACAGCCTTCAGGCGCTTATCGCGTTTGATGATCTCGACGGAGCAATCTACGATCCTGCAACAGGCACCGTCTCTCTATTCGGTCACAGGGAGAGCAACAATTACTCCACCGCTGTTCCTTACTTAGACTATCTGGCGACCGCTCTTGAAAGCAAGTCGCCGATATTCAGCCTCGAATGGACGGCAGCTTCAGAAAGGCAGGTAGACCGGGCGCTTACGATAAGCGACAGTGAACTGGTAGATAAGCTTGGGGATATCTTCGATCAGAACGGGCGACTCACACCCATAGGTGAATGGTGGTTGAAACAGGGAGGCGCCCAGGTGCGCGCCGGAATGACCCGGTATGATGCAAACAGCAAAGTATTTGAGGCGACCGGACGCACGAAAGAGGCGCGTGCGCTTCAACTGATCGGGGCCCGTGATGAGGCATTAAACAGGGGAGAACAGGGCCGGGAGGAATTCGAAGAGCTGGCACGGGTCCTCGGCATCTACGACCAGTTAGCCGATTATGCGGGGCGTTACAGGGCGGGTCAGATATCGCAGGTTGAGCTCATGGATTACGCCATGCCTCTTTATGTCGGAGGTATTGCGGAGGTTTTCGGACAGAACCCCGATACGTACATACAGCGATACCGTCTGTTGAGAAGTCGCGGTGTCGGTTTTGACGCGGCCCTTGAGCAAGCTGTTTCGGAGATCGTGACGCGTGAGAACCAGAAGGCATGGCTGAGAAATGCGTATGACGATCTGTTCAGAAATAAATCTGAGGTCTACGTTCCACCCGCAATCATGAAGCAGATACTCAACGTAGAGCCACGAGTAAGGCCCGTATTTACGGGCCTTCCGCCGCAGTCACTGCTGGCACACACCGCATTCGAAGCCGATGTTTTCTGCAAATCTTTGCCCAATATCCCTGAGCTCAAGAACAAAGTTCCGCAGTATCGAACGTATTTTGAATGGCGCAGGACCAAGACGCGGGCCCCGGCAACAGACGGGCACACCTGGATTTCTCCGGGCGTTATCGACATCGTAGAATCGCAGGACGGCAATGCCATGCGTTTTAGTAATTTCAAGATGAAATTCAATCTCGAAAAGTATGTTAATGGAAAGAGCGTCTCCGATCCGCTGCTCTCCGAATACGCCCTGGAGCTTAGCGCCCGGTATGATGAGATAAGCAGGGAATATCCAGTCTTGAGGCAGATGCGTGAAGCAATGAAGGTTGTGGCGGTGGCCGAATGGATCAATAAGAAGGGCGCGCGACTTCATTTCCCTGAGCAAGGACGTGGTTCATGGAATCCCCCTGCCGACTACCCGGGGGTCATACATATGGCCATTGCTATCCAATCGGGACCGGTTGGCGCGATCATTACGGCGGCGGGCGGCGTGGATATGCGAGTCGAAGACTGGTGGAACTTGCGAAAGGGGGATTATCTTGACGTCCCGGTTGTAAAGAGCATGACGGTGCCGTCTCTCAAAGAACCCGATAGTGAGCTTAATAAAGTCTACAAAACGCTCAAGATTGTTGAGCCCCCGAGCCCGGCGCGTGATCTGCCCGGCTGGGTAGCGCAGGCAAAAAGCGGACAACAGGCGCTCCAATACGTGAGTGTGAAACAGAGTGAGCTCAACCAGAAGACTGATTCCGCCGAGATATTGCTTCAGCTTCAAAAGGTGAAAAAGAAGGCGGAGCTGCTCGACTATTACGATCGACTCATTAACGCTCAAACCAAAGAACGCATGTTGGCCGTTCAGGAAATGACAAGGCTTAAAGAGGAAAGCGATAAGAAGAAACAGGAATTGCTCGATGAGGCGCAGGGTCTTGCTTTCTCTGTGCTTGTCAATCTCCGCAAACTTGACTGGGCAGCTGCGCCGGCCACTGCGGAGAGAAGGAATGCGGAAAAATTCCTCGAAACTGTCGAGGACCTCTCCCGTATAAAGGAGCTGGCAAATGGCTTTCTTGAGGAACTGGAAAGAATAAAGAAGGGAGAAGCCGATCCCGACCGCCTCATCAAAGTGGGGAAAGAACTCGCAGATGATGCGATTGAGGTCAGAAAAGTACTCACGCCTGAAGGTCAGGACTGGGTTCGCGAGGGCGATATCTTTGATCCCAAGAATGTAAGAATGGCGCATGCGCCGGAATGGACCAGGGCGGAAGATGTGGCAACCAAATCCTCTGTGGTGGCGGGCGTGGCATTTGGCGCAGCCTCGATTGAAATGAAGAGTTTTGAATACCTGGATATGTACAGAGCAAATGCCGAAATCGCAGACTCGCTCGGCGAACACGCGAAAGATCTGGGCGAGATTGAGCGCATGAGGGCGAGATTGATTCAGGAATATACGGTGGAAAAACGGAAATTGGAAAGAATGATGAGCCCCTGAGATAGCGTAAGCTCTCAGCGCAGAAAGAACAGGTGATCTTTGCAAACGGCGGTGTGAAATCGTCTAACTTCGACGATTACAAGATACTCTCCATGAGCGAAACGCCGGAGATAGAGGTCCACATCGTAAAGAGCACTGATAAGATCGGAGGCATCGGTGAGCCGGGTGTGCCGCCGGTTGCACCGGCAGTGGCAAACGCTTTCTTCAACGCCACGGGTGTTCGCATAAGACGCCTGCCGCTCGACCCTGTAACGGTTAAGGAAGCATTAAAGCAGAAGATCTAGAAGAGTGAAAGACCATCTTCCGGCGGAGCCGGTGAGCCTCATCGCCGATTCCGCCGGAAGTCTTTTTTCCTCACGTTAAGAGATCCATGGCATACGCAGAGGACGCGTCAAAAGTCATTGCACAATCCCCGGGGAGAAGCTCCTGCAATGAATCATATCTCATCGTGGATCTTTTGCCATGGCTTCTCCTCCAGGATAAAGCATATGCCCTCAAGTCAAATGAATATTCAATCTATTCCCATAGACACTTCAACCCGCACTATTTCGTGGTTTTGTAGAGCTTCCAGAACTCAGGGCAGTCCGGTGTCAAAGGCACTTTCTTGGTGAGGTCCTTGCCCTTCAGGCCGGGATAGTCAGCGCCGTAACGATAGGATCTATGGGTCTGATTGTCCATGGAGTTGGCTCTAGGAGCATCTTCCAGGAAGCACTTGACTTCAGCGTTATCGACCGGGATCACATACTCCCACACGATTTCCTTTTTGGGTGTTACTTCAAAGATATGCCCCTTCGCGGTTGATGTGACAAGGACATTCCCATTGGGAAGCCGCTGCGCTGAACCCTGGCGATAAGAAAAGAAGCTTGTGGAATCGTTTGAATAGTATTCCCATACGATCTTGTTTGTCTTCGGATTAACTTCAACAACACGTGAGCGATTTCCTTCAGGTCTTTCTGAGCCGTTGTCAAAGATCTGAATGTTCCCGTTATCCAGGACGGAGGCATGGTGGGATCCAAAAAGCTGCTGATCTCCGTTATCGTAATAGGACGGGCATTTCCCCTGGCCATAGGCACAGGGATTGCCCCAGCGCCACTGAATCTGCCCGGTCTTGTGATCTATCAAATATGTCTCGCTGAAGTTTCTTGAATTCACAATGACCTGGTCCGTTTTGGGATTATAGTCCGCGGTGTTAAAATGGGTCCAGTCGAAGTTGGGATAGTATTCGCCTACCGGTTCCGGGAGTTTATAATTGATATCCAGCCTGGTAGGACCCTTGCCGATATGGTCCCAGGCGTGCCATTCCCACACGGTCTTTCCTGTCTTGTCCACTTCTCGAACAAAGTCAGACCAGAAACCGTAGATCCACTTTCCTCCTGCAAAAACAGATGCAGGAACCGTCTTCGGGTCCCTGCCCTTGACAAGGGCTTCTTCAATACCCTTGTACTCCCAACCCAGGACCAGGGTGTTGCCATTGGGCATTCGAGAAAAACAGTGATGTTGCACCTCCGTTGGTGAAAACATCTTGTATTCCCAGACCACTTTGCCGTCCCAGTCTATTTCCTGGACGCTACCTCCAACTCCTCCCATGTTCACAGGGGGATCCGGTAATTTTCCGCTCCTAAGAAGATTACCATTTTCGAGCAACATCGTGGCCCACGGTAAGTACTGGGTCTCCCACTTATGGACTATGTTCCCTTCCATGTCGATGAGATAGACTGTTTTACTGGTCGAGGGTGAAAACAGAGTGTAGCCGTCATAGGCCTTGGCCTTGTCGTACTTGAGCACCCCTGTGGGGCCGTTCAGGGCTTCATAAGCCATTGCGGAGCTTAATAAGAAAATTAGTATAAACGTCGTAAATAAAAAACTGCCCGCGATTCTTCTTCCCATACATTTCCCTCCTTTTTCAATTGGTGATCTGTACAAGATATTTCTCTAAATGCATGTCGCCTCGCGCGTAGGAACCGAACACCGCCACTTGTTTTACTCCATGCTTTGTACGTGCTGATACAACTGTTTTGAATATCTCCTCCCCTTCCACCTGTCACTTCCTGTATCTCAAATTGTAGCGGAATTATCCTAAGTCCTCAAGAAAAATAGACAACTTTACCGGTTTAGTGAATTGACGTGCGGCTCAGGTTAGATTGGTGATGAATTCGGCTGCCCCTGGTATGTACATATGCGCTCGGTTGCTTCCACCAACGCACGGCTTACGCAGCCTGGGATTCGCCTGTTTCTATAGCCAATCGTAATCCCATGGCATTCAGAAGGCTGTAGAGGCTCTCGATTTCCGGATTACCCTTTTTCGATAGCATTCGGTACAGGCTCTCGCGGTTCAATTTCGCTTTTTCGGCAATAGAAGCCATTCCGCCATGCGCTTTTGCCACGTTTCTCAGAGCGAGAAGAAAGATGGCGCGGTCATTTTCTTCGATAGCGGCGTTAAGATACGCCGCCGCTTCACGAGGATCTTTGAGCGATTCGATAAGATCTTTCTGATACGAGGACTTTCTACTCATGATGACGTTCTCCTTCTTTTAAGGTCACGCAAAAAACTCTTTGCCTTCACAATGTCATTCCGTTGGGTCTTTTTGTCTCCGCCCAAGAGAAGAAGGATGATACGGTTTGCTTCATGTGCAAAATACGCACGATAACCAGGCCCATAGTTGATTCTTAATTCCTGAACACCGTCTCCGACAGAACGA
>Ga0335069_10005667_pt1 | contig 18305 bp, 18 predicted proteins | sample Lox_Sample_11_FD_206714 | JGI IMG/M metagenome (GOLD analysis project Ga0335069, IMG submission 206714) | Soil microbial communities from Loxahatchee National Wildlife Refuge, Florida, United States - Lox_Sample_1.1 | ecosystem: Environmental > Terrestrial > Soil > Wetlands | place: USA... | reverse complement strand
CTGGCGAGGCGCGCCGTGCAGCGCTCGAAGGACTCGCGGCGCGTCGGGTAGTCGGGCCGGATCAGCGACTCGCCGAGCGCGACGCCGGCGGCACCCGCGATGCACACGACCGAGAGCTCGACCGGGCCGTGCGCGGCGACGAAGCGCAGCAGCGCCCCGCCGAGCCCGTACTGGTGCACGAACGCGAAGGTCGCGCCGAGCAGCAGCCCGTTGATCCCGATCAGGTACAGCGTGCCGATGCCGAAGAACACGCCGGCGCAGAACGCCGCGATGCTGACCGCGACGTTGTTCGACAGGATCCGGATCGAGAGCACCGCCGACGGCGTGACGTTCAGCAGCCCGTCGGTCCACAGCTCGCCGCGTTCGACGTTGTCGATCATCTCGCGGCTCGCGACCAGGTTGATCAGCGAAGGGTACGTCGAGATCAGCCACCAGCCGGCGCCGAGCGTCAGCACGAACCACGCGACGACGCACCACAGCGGCGTGCGCAGCGAGGCGACCACCGCCGGGATGTCGTCGCGAAACAGCTGCAGCAGCGCCGCGCGCGTGTGCCGCGGCGGCCTGAAGATCGCCGCGTGATAGGCGGCGTAGACGCCCTCGAGCGCGCGCGCGACGCCGCTCCCCGGCAGCTGCCGGCGGACCGTCGCGAGGTCGCGCGCGAGGCTGCGGTAGCCCTCCAGCGTCGCGACCGCCTCGTCGACCGACTCGCGGCGCTGGCGCAGCCCGGCGACCGCGGCGCCGAGCGTGCGCCAGGTCGCGGCGCGCGCCCGCAGCCAGCTCTGCGCCGCCGCGCTCATGCGCCCGACCGCGGCGCGACCAGACCCTGCAGGCGCCGGCGCAGCTCCTCGGCGTCGAGCGCATGAAGCGCGTCGTGCTCGGCGGGCGAGCCGAAGCGCCCGAGGACCGCGCGCGCGAGCTCGAGCCTGCGGTCCGCGGCGAGCTCGGTCCAGCGCCGCAGCAGCTCGTTGACGATCTCGACCATCGACGGGTCGAGGCCGTGCTCGGCGGCGCCGAAGTGCGCGAGCGCATCGCTGGCGGGGCCCTCGTCGATGACCAGCAGCGTCCCGGCCGCCAGGTCGCCGACGCGCACGTGCTCGTTCGTCGCAAAGCAGACGCCGAGCCCGACCGCGTAGGCGAACGGCAGCGAGTCGAGCAGCCGGAACGCATTCCGGATCAGGAGCGCGCCGGTCGACGGGATCCCGCCGCTGCGCGTCACGAGCCGCACGCCCGCGATGCGCTTGCCGGGCGTGCGGCCGCGCATCGCGATCTCGAGCACCGGGTGGTAGAGGAAGTAGATCGCGAGCGCCGGCATCGCGACGAGCAGCCCGTAGCGCAGCCCGTGCGCCTTGGCCGCGTCCGGCGACAGGGTGCCGAACGCGAGCTCGGCGGCGCACAGGAACCAGGCGAGGGCGATCAGCAGGCGGATGTGCCAGTCGATGACGAAGGCGTAGCTGCGACTGCCGGGGCCGGCGATCGACAGCACGACGTCGACGCCGGTGGTACTTGCGATCGTGAACTGGCGGTCGGTCATCGGCGCGGGGTGCGCGGCCTCAGGCGCTGCGCTCGAAGATCGCGTACAGCTTGCGCGCGCGCTCGAGCGTCTCCCAGGTGCCGGTGAAGCCCGCCGGCACGACGAACGCGTCGCCCTGGCCGAACTCCGCGGCGACGCCGTCGCTGGCGGTCAGGCGCACGCGGCCCTCGAGCAGGTAGCAGAACTCGTGCTCGGTGTAGCTGACCTTCCAGCGTCCCGGGGTGCTCGCCCAGTAGCCGCAGTGAAACTGCTGCGACGGATCCGAATAGCGATTGTCGACGCTCGCGCGCGGCGCGCCGGCGAGCAGCTTCGCCGGATCGAATGGCGCATCGGCCGGCGCGCCCGGACCCCTGAAATCGACGATCCTCACCACGCTCATGCATGCTCCTTCAGGTACTTCGGCAGCATCTCGCGCCAGGTCTCCCAGTTGTGGTCGCGGTCCTTGCCCCACAGCTCGACGCGGTTCGGCACGCCCTTCGCGCCGAGCACGCGCGCCAGCCGCCACGACTCCCCGACGTCCTCCCACTGGCCCTCGCCGGTCGGCAGCAGGACCAGCCGCTCGCGCAGGCGCGCGAGCTGCGGCCCGTCGGCGAGCGCCGGCAGGTAGTGCAGCGGCGAGGAGTAGTAGAAGTCGAGGTTCATGCGCCCGTGCAGGTACTTCGAGAGGTCGAAGGTGCCGCTCATCGCGATCGCCAGCCGGAACACGTCCGGGTGGCGGCAGACGGTCGCCGCGGCGTTGAACGCGCCGATCGAGGCGCCGGCGACGATGATCTCGATGTCGGCGGTGCGGCAGTCGTTGCGGATCAGCGGCGCGACCTCGTGGTAGACGAAGGCGTCGTAGAGGTTCTGCACGCGCGAGCAGTACTCGGGCGAGTCCTCGCCGCGCAGCCAGTGGCGCCCGGCGATGCTGTCGATCGAGTAGATCTTGACGCGCCCGGCCGCAATGAGCTCGGCGACCGCGCCGATCAGGTGGAAGCGCTCGACTTCCTCGTAGTCCCCGCCCGCGGTCGGGAACAGGAGCACCGGCGTCCCGTAGTGTCCCCAGCGCACGACCCGCGCGGGCTCGGGCAGCCGCTCGCTGTTCCAGGTCCAGTGTTCCTTCTGCATCGGCGGGCTCAGGCGCCCTGCGGCTCGAGGCGCCGCCACTCCTGGATGCGCTTCCAGAAGAGCTCGGTGAACTGCTCGACCTCGTGCGCCGGGTAGAGCGCCTCGACCTTGGCGCGCACCGCGGCGCGCGCCGCGGGGCTCGCGAAGAACTCGTCGGCGACCGGGTCGAGGTGCGCGAGGTGGCGGGCGCAGAACTCCTCGAAGCGCTCCGCGTCGAAGTGCCGGCGCGCCAGCGCGCCGTAGGCGGCGAGCCGCGAGGCGTAGCCCGTCTCGCGCGCCGCGGCCTCGAAGAACGGCTGCCAGTCGAGGTTGACGCGCATCGGCCGGCGCGTCGCCGCGCAGAAGAGCGACCACCTCAGGTTCGCCTTGACGAGCCACGGGAAGTGGTAGTGGAGCGAGGTCACCTGCGAGTCCGGGCAGGCGTTCGCGAAGTCGATCGGGTGCCAGTCCTCGCCCTTGAGGAGCGCCTCGCAGGAGTTGAAGTCCCAGCCGAAGAACGCGTTGATCGCGAGCGTGATGGTCTCGAGCTCGCGGCGCTGCGCCTCGCTGACGAAGTCGCGGTCCATCCGGTAGCGGTCGTGCAGCGCCGCTCCCGGGTCGTAGTTGACGAGGCGCGTCTGCGGCCCGAAGCCGATGCAGCGCACGAAGCGGTCGTACGGGATGACGCCCGCCTGCAGGTGCATGATCTTGGTGCCGCTCGCCTCGTAGGCGGCGCGCAGCGCCGCCTCGTTGTCGATCTTCGTGACGCCGACCCAGCCGCCGCCGTCGTAGGGCTTCATGAAGAGCGGGTAGCCGAGCCGCGCGCCGATGGCGCCGAGGTCGAAGAGCCGCGCGTAGCGGGCGAGCGTCGGCTCGAGGTCGGCGGTCTTCTCGTAGGACTTCGGCGGCACCATCCAGGTCTCGGGGATCTTGAGCCCGAGGCGCATCATCGCGGCGTAGGTGGTGTGCTTCTCGTTCGACTGGATCGACCAGGGGTTGTTGAAGACGTAGAGGCCGTCGCGCACGACCGCCTTCTTTATCCATTCGCGGCTCGTGTGGTACCAGTGCGTCAGGCGGTCGACGACGAGGTCGTAGCGGCACGGCTGCTGCAGGTCAAAGGGCTCGATCGTCACGCGCTCGACGGCGAAGCGCAGCGTGTCGCCCTGCCAGGGAATCCTGAGGTTCAGCCGCTCGAGCAGCTGCTCGTAGCACGCCGGCCAGCAGATGTCGGCCCCGAGCGAAAGCCCGATCCGGCGTGTGACCTCACCCATGCCGCCCCCCGTCGCGAGTTGCTATTCGTACACCATCCACAGCGGGCCTGGGAACAGGAACGTGAGTCCCGCGCGCAGCCGGTCGCGCCAGTTCTGCCAGTTGTGGCCGTCGCGCGCCTCCTCGAAGCGCACCGGGATGCGCGCGGCCTGCAGCAGCGGCACCAGCGAGCGGTTCTCGTAGATCAGCGACTCGTAGATGCCGCAGCTGACATAAATCCGCTCCGCCGGCCGGCCGGGCCGGGCGCGGAACGCGTTCATGAAGCGCACCACCGGCTCGAACACCGGGCCGCGCCGGTTCTCGCCGATGTCGGTGAAGGCGAACGAGCCGGACTGCAGCAGCAGCCGCCCGAAGGCGCCCGGGTGGCGCCACGCGGCGTGCAGCGCCGCGACGCCGCCGAGGCTCGCGCCCATCGCGCAGCGATGTGCGGGATCGGGATCGAGCGGCACCTTCGCCGCGACCGCCGGCAGCAGTTCATCGACGAGGAAATCCGCGTGCGCATCGAGCCCCACGTACTCGCGCAGCCGGTCCGGCGAATCGGTCAGCGCAACGACGAGCGGCGGGATCTCGAGCCGGTGGATCAGGTTGTCGAGCACCGTCTTCAGCTGCGCGTAGCGCAGGTAGTCGCCGCCGTCGTGCAGCACGAGGAGCGGGTAGCGCCGCGTGCGCCGGAAGCGCGCCGGGAGGTACAGATCGACTCGCCGCCGCCCGAGGTGGCGCGAGTCGAGCGCGAGTGCCTCGAAGTTTCCGGCACGCGCGCCCTCGTCGGGCAGCGTCCATTCGGGGGGCACGTAGCCGTAGCCCTGGCAGACCGAGTTGGCGCCGAAGGGGTCGGAGGCCTTGAGCGGGTTCAGGGGATCGAGGATCCACTCGCTGGCGCCCGGGCGCTTGACCTCGAACTTGTACTCGAAACGCGAGCCCGCCGGGAGCGCGAGCGTCAGGATCCACAGGTCCGTGCCGGCGGCGCGCTCGAGCGGCTGCGCCGCCGGGAGCCCGGCAATGAACATCCTGAGGTAGACGGCCTCGGCCTCGCCGCGGTAGAGGAACGTGACGCTCTCCGGCGCGACGAGCGGCACTGCGTGCGCGCCCAGGAACGCGTCGAGCGCCTCGCGCGACGGCGGGCCGGCGCCGAAGAGTTGCGCGAGCGCGCCGCTCACGCGCCGACCTCGACGACGCGTCCCGAGCGCGACAGGCGCTTCAGGTCCCGCGTCGCCGCGACGCGGCCGCGGTGCCAGCGGATGAGGCTCCCGTGCTCGAGCGCGAGGCAGCGCGAGGGCGCAAAGCGGCGCGCGAACAGCTGCACGCGCGCCGCGTCGCCGAGCGCGAGCCGCTCGCCCGCGTGGGGCAGCGCGACGATGCCGGGCACGAGGCCGAGTCCCGGCTCGAGCACCTCGGCGTGGGCGGCACCCTGCGGCGGGCGGTCGTGGAAGAGGACGACGCGCTCCGAGAGCGCCATCGCGCCCGCCGACCAGGCGATCAGCGGCCGGCGCTCGATCAGCGTTGCGAGCCCGAAGAGCCGCATCCGGTTGAGGAGCACCGCGACGTGGCCGCCCGCGACCAGCACGGCCGCCGCTCCGTCGAGCGCGGCGGCGAGCGCCTTGCGGTGCGCGCTTAAGGAAGGGCGCGGCGCGCGCTGCCAGTGGCGCGCAAAGGCCGCGTGCTCGCGCGCGGTCGCCGCCAGGTGCTCGCGGTCGAGGCGGCGCACGTCGCCGAGCGCCGCGCGCCGCGCGCGGCGCCGTGCCGGCGCCTCGCCGGGCGCTGGCGAGAGTTCCTCGACGGCCGCCATCAGCGCGTGCAGCCGCAGCCGGTAGAGGTCCTGAAGCTCCTGCAGTCGCTCCTGGCGCTCGCGCGCGGCCGCGGCGAGTGGCGGATCGTCGGCGTGGACGTGCTCGGCGCGCGTGTAGAGCGCGAGGTCGACCACCGGCCGGCCGACGTGGGCGCGCAGCTCCTCGATCTCGCCCTCGCGGTCCTGCCAGCCGGCGGTGACGACCGCAAGCGGTCCCGCGAGCGCCATCGCCTCGAGGCACTCGCGCAGGTTCGGCGTTCGGAACTGGGGCCCGAGCAGGGCGCGATCGATCATTGGAGCGATCGTCCGAGGCGCTCCCCGGGGTTGTCAAACGGGCCGGCCCGGCGGCCGGGCAACGGGGCGGCTCAGCCGCCGGTGCCGTTCTTCCCGCCGGCCGGCTGCTCGGCACCGGCCTCGCCCTTCGGCGGCTCGGCCGCATCGCCGCCGCCCGGGCGCATCATCGGCATGAACGCCGCCGCCACCGACTCCTGCATCCTTGCCCAGTAGTCGAGGTTCTGCTTGGCGAGCTCGCCCATCGTCGTCAGCGGCGCGTTCGCCATCAGCTTCGAGATCTGCGTCTGCAGCGTCTCCTGCTGGCGGGAGAACGTCTCGACGCTCTTCTCGAGGTAACGGCTCATGAACTCCTGCATGCCGTTGCCGTAGAAGCGGATGATCGATTCGAGCAGCGGGGTCGACAGGATGGGCTTGCCGAACTGCTCCTGCTCGGCGATCACCTGCAGCAGGATCAGGCGGGTGATGTCCTCGCCGCTCTTGTCCTCGACGACGGTGATCTTCTCGCCCTGGATGATGAACTCGCGGATGTCGTCGAGCGTCACGTGACGCGACTGCGACGCGTCGTACAGCCGCCGGTTCGCGTACTTCTTGATCAGCCGTTCTTTGCTCATGGCGCGAAGTCTACCCGATTGGCCGACGCTTTCCTTGCAGTGCAAAATTCGGGCCCGACAATAAAAAAGGACGGTGGGCCGAAGCCACACCGTCCCGAGGGGGGAGGGTCCACCGCCCGCCGCGTGTCGCGGCGGGTCGGGTCGATTCGTCAGGCGGCCTTGGCAGCCTTCGTCGCGCGCGTCGTGTACTCGGTCGAGGTCTGGTCGATCCACGAGGTCACGTCGGCCTGCGCCTCGCCGGCGAGCTTCAGGAAATCCTGCGAGCGCTGCGTCTGCTTCTCGAAGCAGGCGTTCGCGAGCTCGGCCTGCTTCTTCAGCAGCTCCGGGCCGTCCTTCGCCTGGGTCGCCGCGTGCACGGTCGCGATTGCGAGGTTCAGGTAGTCGCCGGCGACCTCGTAGCCGTAGCGCGCGAAGCGCTCGAAGGTGCGGGCCGACAGGGCCTGAAGCTTCGCGGCGGGCTCGGCGAGCTTGCGCGAGTTGTCAATGAACGCATTGATTTCAGCGGTCGGGTTCGTCATGGTGGGCACTCCGTGGTGAGGTCCTTGTTGCGATGCAGTATAGCCGATTCTTTTTGCATTGCAACAGATTTTTCAGGACCTCGTTTCCGGTCGCCTAGGCGGAACTTTAATGCATTTGAAACAATCTCTTGCGTGATATCTTGTGTCGACGTTGGCACCGAATATACGGACGATCCGTTGCAGTGCAATGAGGATTATGTGAAGTGACGATGAAGGGCGCGAACGACCCCTCGGGCGACGGGCAAGGCGTGGCGGGTGCCGACCTTCGGCGCTGGCTCGAGGCGTTCTCGCGCGTGCCGCCGGTCGCGGAATTCGGCGGGCTCGCCGGCGCCAACGAGGCGTTCACGCGCTTCGCCGAGGAATTCTCGCGGCTCGCGAGCGGCGCGCGCACGCCGGGCGCGCAGGCGACGCTGAATGCCGAGCTCGAGTCTCTCGCGCAGCGCTTCTTCGCGCGCGCAGTCCCGGCGTGGCCCGCCTCGGCCGGGGAGGGCCACGAGTGGGCCGCGGCGCTGCAGGCCTTCTCGATGCAGCTCGCCGAGCTCTCGCGCGCGACCGCGAGCGCGTTTTCCGCGCGTCTCCTCGGGCCCGACGCCCCGCAGACGCTGCGCGCGGTCTTCGATGCATGGATCGACGCCGCGGAGGCCGCGTTCCAGTCGCTCGCGCACTCGGCCACCTACGTCGATGCGCAGGCGCGGCTCTTCAACGAGCTCGTGCGCGCCCGCGCCCGCCAGCAGGGGCTCGTCGATCGGCTCGCGCGCGGCGTGGGGCTGCCGACGCGGCGCGAGGTCGATTCGCTCTACGACGAGGTCCGCGCGCTCAAGGCCGATCTCGCGGCGAGCCGCGGGGCGCCACCCGCGAAGCGCCCGGCGCGCCGGCCGCGACGCCCCTCATGAGCGCCGATCCGCGCGCGCTCGCGGAGGAGGCGGCGACGTTCCAGCGCCGGCTCGCGACCGCGCTCGCGACGCTCGCGCAGCTGCCGCCCGTCGAGCTCGCCACCGCGCCGCGCGAGGCGCTCGTCCGCGACGGCAAGACGACGCTCTACCGCTACCGCTCGCTCGCCAAGCCCGCCGGTGGCCCGCCGCTGCTGATCGTGTTCGCGCTCGTCAACCGGCCGACGGTCCTCGACCTTCAGCCCGACCGCTCGCTGATCCGCAGCCTGCTCGCCGCTGGCATCGACGTGTACCTGCTCGACTGGGGCACGCCGGATCGCGGCGACCGTCACCTGTCGCTCGCGGACTACACGCTCGGCTACCTGCACCGCGCGGTCGAGCGCATCCGCGCCGACCACGGTGCGCTCGACCTGCTCGGCGTCTGCCAGGGCGGCACGCTGTCGTTGCTGTACGCGAGCCTCGAGCCCAAGCGCCTGCGGCGATTGATCACGATGGTGACGCCGGTCGACTTCCACACGCCCGAGAACCTGCTCGCGAAGTGGGTGCGCGGCATCGACGTCGACCTGCTCGTCGACACCTACGGCAACGTGCCCGGCGAGCTCCTGAACTTCGGCTTCATGTCGCTGATGCCGTTTCGCCTGACGCTGCAGAAGTACCTCGCGCTCGTCGACGGCGCCGACGACCCCGCGCAGCTGCAGAACTTCCTGCGCATGGAGCGCTGGCTCGCCGACAGCCCGGACCAGGCGGGCACGGCCTTTCGCGAGTTCGTGCGCACATTCTTCCACGAGAACCGGCTGCTGCACGGCGGTGCCACGGTCGGCGGGCGCGCGATCGACTTGAAGGCCGTCGCAATGCCCGTCTACAACATCTACGCGACGCAGGATCACCTTGTGCCGCCGTCGGCGTCGCGACCGCTTCGGCACCTCGTCGGCAGCCGCGACTACGAGGAGCTCGCCTTCGACGGCGGGCACATCGGCATCTACGTCAGCAGCCGCGCGCGGGCGATCCCGGCGGCGATCGCGGCCTGGCTTTCGCGCTAGGCGGCGCTGCGGATTCGGTAACATGGCGCGCAGGATCGGGTGGCGAGCATGTCTCTAGAGGCGGCCCGGGCGGCGCTCGCGGCGCAGGTCGGCGAGCAAGTCCACGTCAGCGACTGGATCGACGTGACCCAGGAGCGCATCGACGCATTTGCCGCGGCCACCGGCGACTTCCAGTGGATCCACACCGACCCCGAGCGTGCGAAACGCGAGTCGCCATGGAAGGGAACGATCGCGCACGGCTTCCTGACGCTGTCGCTGCTGCCGCTGCTGCGCGGCGTCGCGACGGGCGGCGAGGCGCGCTTCCCGGGCGTCAGGCGCATCGTCAATTACGGCCTCAACCGCGTGCGCTTCACGAACGCGGTGCCGGCCGGCGCCCGGGTCCGCGGCCGGGCCAGGATCGTCGCGGTCGAGGACTTTCGCGGCGGCCTGCAGCTCACCGAGGAGATCACAATCGAGATCGACGGGCAGACGCGCCCGGCCTGCGTCGCCGAGACGATCGCGCGCCTGTATTTCTGACGGCCCGGGGCCTGTGTCAACCACTGCGGTGACACTCTTTCCCCTTTCCAGACAATGGCTTAGATCATTTCCCGACGGCTCGGAAGGCCCTTCGCTGGTAGAATAGCCCCGTCCGACCACCCCCTGCGACGATCCCTGGGCCACACGCCGGCCCTCGGCGTCGAACACGAACAGCGTCGCAGCGACGGGTTCCGAAGGATTCATGGCCGCTTCGCCCTACCAGCAGCTCGAGGAGGAGTTTCGGCGCCTGCACGCGTTTCGCGGGGCGCTTGCGGTGCTGCGCTGGGACGCCGCGGTCATGATGCCGCGCGGCAGCGCCGAGGTCCGCGGCGAGCAGCTCGCGGCGCTCGAGACCGAGTGCCATGCGCTTCTGACCTCGCCGAAGGTCTCGCGGCTCATCGAGCGCGCCCAGGCGAACGCCGCCGGACTCGAGGACTGGCAGGTCGCGAACCTGAGGGAGATGCGCCGCGAGCGCGACCACGCGATCGCGACGCCGAACGCGCTGGTCTCGCGCCTTGCGAAGGCCACGGCCCGCGCCGAGATCCACTGGCTCGAGGCGAGGCGCACCGGGCGCTACGCCGACTACGCGCCGCACCTCGCCGAGGTCGTGAACCTGATCCGTGACCGCGCGGCGCTCCTCGGCCAGCACCTGACGCTCGCGCCCTACGATGCGCTCGTCGACGAGTTCAGCCCGGGCGTGCGGACGGAGGAGATCGACACCCTCTTCAAGGCGGTCGGCCGCCGCCTGCCGAACCTGGTGCGCGAGGCGATCGACCTGCAGGCGCTGAAGCCGTCGCTGCCGATCACCGGCAAGTTCCCGGCGGCGAAGCAGCGTGCGCTGTGCGTCGAAGTCATGAAGGCGATCGGCTTCCCGTTCGAGCGCGGACGGCTCGACGAGAGCGAACACGGCTTCACCGAGGGCATGGCCGGCGACATCCGCATCACGACGCGCTTCGAGCCGAACGACCTCTTCCAGGGACTCCTCGGCGCACTGCACGAGACGGGCCATGCGATGTACGACCTCGGGCTGCCCCGGGAGTGGCGCGATCAGCCGGTCGGACGCAACCGCGGGATGGCGCTCGAGGAGAGCCAGTCGCTGATCATTGAGATGCTGCTCGTCCGCAGCCGGCCGTTCCTGACGTACCTGAAGCCGCTGCTCGAGAAGCACTTCGGCGTCTCGGGTCCCGAGTGGGAGGCCGAGAATCTCTACCGGCACCTGACGCGCGTGCACCGCGGGCTCATCCGCGCCGACGCCGACGAGCTGACCTACCCGGCGCACATCCTGCTGCGCTACGAACTCGAGAAGGACCTGCTGTCCGGCGACCTCAAGGTCGAGAACCTGCCGGAGGCGTGGAACGAGAACGCGCAGTCGCGGCTCGGGCTCAAGCCAAGCAACGACCTCGAGGGCTGCCTGCAGGACATCCACTGGGCGGTCGGCCAGTTCGGCTACTTCCCGGCCTACGCGCTCGGGGCGCTGATTGCGATGCAGCTGTGGGAAAGGCTGCGCGCGGACCGCGAGAACCTCGACGCCGAGGTCGCTGCCGGCGATTTCTCGGGCGTCTTCAGCTGGCTGCGAGACCGGGTCCACGGCGTCGGCGCCAAGATGACCGTCCAGGAGCTCGTCAAGGAGGCCTCCGGCAGACCGCTGTCGGCGGCGCCCGCGCTGCGCTACCTTGAGGCCAAATACCTCGAGCCCCGCTGATCCGTGGACCCGAACCTGACGCTGGTGCCGTTTCCTGCGCCGCGCGCGCCCGCCGATCGCCCGTCGCGCAACTTCAAGCGCCTGCAGGCGGAGCTCCGCGGACTCGTCGGCAAGGCCGTCGACGACTACCGGATGATCCAGGACGGCGACAAGTTGATGGTGTGCCTGTCGGGTGGCAAGGACTCCTACACGCTGCTCGACCTGCTCCTGTCGCTGCAGCGAAGCGCTCCGGTGCACTTCGAACTCGTCGCCGTCAACCTCGACCAGAAGCAGCCCGGCTTTCCGGCCGAAGTGCTGCCGAATTACCTGAAGACGCTCGGCATCCCGTGGCAGGTCATCGAGCAGGACACCTACTCGGTCGTCAAGCGCGTGATCCCGGAGGGCCGCACGATGTGCGGGCTGTGCTCGCGCCTGAGGCGCGGCGCGCTCTATCGGTACGCACGCGAGCACGGCTGCACGAAGATCGCGCTCGGCCACCACCGCGACGACCTGATCGAGACCCTGTTCCTGAACCTGTTCTACGGTGGCAAGCTGAAGGCGATGCCGCCAAAACTCCTGTCGGACGATGGGCGCCACATCGTGATCCGGCCGCTCGCCTACGTGCCCGAGCGCCTGATCGCGCGCTACGCGAAGGCGCGGCGCTTCCCGCTCATCCCGTGCACGCTGTGCGGCTCGCAGCCGAACCTGCAACGCGAAGCGGTCGGAAGGATGCTGCGCGCGTGGGAGCGCGAGCACCCCGGTCGCGTCGAGTCGATTTTCGCGGCACTCAAGGACGTCGCGCCCTCGCAGCTCGCCGACGCGGCGCTCTTTGACTTCGCCGGGCTCGAGGCGCGGCGCGCGGCCGGGCCCGCCGACGAGGACGGGCGAAGCGCGTGAGCGTGCGGCCGGCCGCCGCACTGCCCCACCTGCCGGGCACCTACTGGGTACAGCCGGGCCGGCTGCTGGCGGGCGCCTATCCCGGACACGTCGATCCCGCGTATGCCGAGGCGCGCCTGGCGGCGCTCATCGACCGCGGAATCGACTGGTTCCTCGACCTCACGTGGCCGGGCGAGCTGCCGGCCTACGATCTGCTGCTGCGGGGCCCGTATGAGTCGGGTCGCGGGTCCGCGGTCACGTACTCGCGCCGCCCGATCCGCGACCACGACCTGCCACGCAACGCCGCCGAGATGGTCGAGATCCTCGACGAGATCGACGAGGCGCTCGCCGCGGGCCGGCGGGTCTACGTGCACTGCCGGGCCGGCATCGGCCGCACCGGCACGGTGATCGGCTGCTTCCTCGCCCGCCGGATGGGGAGCGGCGCCGACGCGCTCGTCGCACTCGGCGACCTGTGGGTGTCGAGCGGGCGCGACCGCGACTGGCCGCGGACCCCGGAGACCGACGCGCAGATCACCTACGTGCGGGACTGGCGCGAGGAACGGCCGGTCGAATCGGTCTCGAGCGCGGACCTTGCCGAGCGGCTGCGTGATCGCTACCGCGGGCTCGTGCTCGGCCTCGCGCTCGGCGACGCGCTCGCCGCCCCGGTACAGCACCGAAGGCCCGGCACCTTCACGCCGGTCGGGGACCTCGTCGGCGGCGGGCCCTTCGACCTGCCGCGCGGCGCGTGGACCGACGACACCGCGATCGCGCTCGCGCTCGCCGAGAGCCTGCTCGACCGCGGCGCGTTCGAGGCGCGCGACTTCGTCGAGCGCCTGACGCGCTGGCAGCGCGCGGGGGAGGGGAGCGCAACGGGCCAGTGCCTCGGCATCAGCGCAACCACCGCCCGCGCACTCGCGCAGGCGCAGTGGAGCGGCAACCCCTTCGCCGGCTCCCACGACCCGAGCCGCGCGGACCGCGAGCCGCTGGTGCGGGCGGGGATCGCCGCGGCGTTCGCGCTCGAGGACCCGGAGGCCGCGATCGAGCTCGCTGCCGAGGCCGCGCGCCCGACCCACCAGGCGCCGGTCGTGCTCGACGCCTGCCGCTACTTCGCGGCCCTCATGGTCGGCGCGCTGCAGGGGGTTCCGAGGGGCGAGCTGCTCGCGCCCGACTTCAGCCCGGTCCCGGGACTGTGGCAGCGCAAGCGCCTGAAAAAGGAGGTCGCCGAGGTCGCCGCGGGCGGCTGGCGCCAGTCGGAGCTCTCGCCGGGCCTCGCCTCCGGGAGCGCTGTGGATGCGCTGAAGCTCGTGCTCGGGGCTCTGGCCGCCGGCCACGGCTACCGCGATACTGTGCTCGCTGCCGTCAACCTCGGCCTCGACGCCGACGCCAACGGGGCGCTGGTCGGCGAGCTCGCCGGTGCGCTCTATGGCGCGGCCGCGCTGCCCCCGCACTGGGTCGCCTCGCTCGTCGACGGTCGACGGATGACGGGCATCGCCGACCGGCTGCTGACGGGAGCGCTCGGACGCATCGCCGCGTTGTAGAGGGGAAGCAAGCGTGCCGACGCGCCGACGCCGCACCACCCGCCGCTACTGGTGGGCCAAGCTCAGCGACGAGGAACTCCTCGACGTGCGCTTCTGCGACCTCGGCCTCGCGATCGACCGCTCGCCGTTGCAGCCCTTCGTCGAGCGGCTCCACGCCGAGCTCGCGGCGCGCGGCATCCAGTTCCGGCCGCACTGCTGGCTGGGCGAGGAGTGGTTCTCGGCGGACGGCGTGCCCGGCTTCGCGCTGCCCTTCTACCTCGCGCATCCGCGCCTGAAGCGCCTCGAGCGGCGCATGCTGCACGAGGTCGAGGGCGGAAACCGCAACTGGTTCATGCGCATCATGCGCCACGAGGCCGGCCACGCCCTCGACAATGCTTACCGGCTGCGCCGGCGCCGGCAGTGGCGCGAGACGTTCGGGCCGGCATCGCTGCCGTATCCTGACAGCTACCGCCCGCGGCCCGGCAGCCGCCGCTACGTGCAGCACCTCGGCAGCTGGTACGCGCAGAGCCACCCGACCGAGGACTTCGCCGAGACCTTCGCCGTGTGGCTGAAGCCGGGCTCGCGCTGGCGAGCCGAATACCGGGACTGGCCGGCGCTCGGGAAGCTTGAGTTCGTCGACCGGCTGATGGCCGAAGTCCGCGTGGAGCCGCCGCCCGTCCGCAGTCGCGCGCACGTCGAGTCCCTCGCGCGCGACACGCGGACGCTCCGGCAGCACTACGCGGGCGTCCTGAAGCGCTACGCGCCGCCCTCGCACCGCGAGGAGGACGAGCTCCTCGAGCGCGTGTTCTCGCGCGAGCCGGGCGCGCGGCGGCTGCGCGCGGCGACGTTCCTGCGGCGCCTGCGGCCGAAGCTGCACGCCTCGCTCGTCGCGCGCATCGGCTGCAGCGAGTACCTCGTGCACCAGGTGATGCGCGCGGCGATCCGCCGCTGCAGCGAGCTCTCGCTGTACGTCGCCGGCGACCGGCGTCGCGCGGCGCGCCACGCCGAGTGGGCCCTGACGAGGCTGGTCCGCGCCTTCGAGCGCGGCGCCGGCAGGCGGCTGCCGCGATGAAGAAGCTGCGACTCCTGGTGGCGGTCCACGAGACGCTGATCCCTCCCGAGACGCTCGAGGGCCACGAGCAGCGCGAGATCGACGAGTGGCGCACCGAGTACGACGTCGTCACGCACCTGAAGAATGCCGGCCACGACGTGCGTTGCATCGGGCTCCTCGACAGCCTGACCGAGCTGCGCACGACGATCCAGGAATGGCGCCCGCACCTCGTATTCAACCTGCTCGAGGAGTTCGACGGCATCGCCAAGCACGACCAGCACGTCGTCGCGTTCCTCGAGCTCCTGCGCCAGCCCTACACCGGCTGCAATCCGCGCGGCCTGATGCTGTCGCGCGACAAGGTGCTGTCGAAACAGCTGCTCGCCTACCACCGGATCCCGACGCCGCAGTTCGCGGTGTTCCCGCGCGGCAAGCGCGTGCGCGTGCCGCCGAAGATGCGCTATCCGCTGTTCGTGAAGTCGGCGACCGACGACGCCTCGCTCGGCATCGCGCAGGCCTCGGTGTGCGCGGACGCGGCGAGCCTCAAGGAGCGCATCGAGTTCGTGCACGCACAGACCGAGAGCGACGCGCTCGTCGAGGAGTACATCGAGGGTCGCGAGATCTACGTCGGCGTCCTCGGCAACGATCGGCTGACGACGCTGCCCGTCTGGGAAATGAGCTTCGGGTCGCTGCCGGAGGGCCAGGCGCCGATCGCGACGCGCAAGGTCAAGTGGGACCGCCGCTACCAGGTGCGCCACGGCATCACGACCAATGCGGCCGAGAAGCTGCCCGAGGGGGTCCTCTTGCAGCTCGGCAGGCTCACGAAGCGCATTTACCGGGCGCTGCACCTCACGGGCTACGCACGCATGGACTTTCGGCTGCGCGCCGACGGCACCGTCTTCGTGCTCGAGGCGAATGCGAACCCGAACCTCGCCGAGGAGGAAGACCTGGCGCGCTCGGCGCGTGCGGGCGGCATCGACTACGACGAGCTGCTGGCGCGGATCCTCTCGCTCGGGCTCGGCTACCAGGCGGCGTGGCGCGCCAGCGAGAACTGAACATGCTGAAGCTCGAGGACTACATCCGCCCGATCCCGGACTTCCCGAAGCCCGGCATCATGTTCCGGGACCTGACGCCGCTGCTCCTCAGCCCGCAAGCGCTGCGGCTCGCGGTGCACGAGCTCGTGCAGCCGTATCGCGAAGCGCGCGTCGACGTCGTCGCGGGCATGGAGGCGCGTGGGTTCATCTTCGGCGCGCTCGTCGCCTGGCAGCTCGGCACGGGCTTCGTGCCGCTCCGAAAGCCGGGCAAGCTCCCGGCCGAGGTCGAGGCAGTGACCTACGACCTCGAGTACGGCACCGCGACGCTCGAGGTGCACCGCGATGCGCTCGGTCGCGGCCATCGCGTGCTCCTCGTCGACGACGTGCTCGCGACCGGTGGCACCGCCGCCGCCAGCATCGACCTCGTGAAGCGGCTGGGCGCCACGCTCGTCGGCTGCGCGTTCCTCGTCGAGCTCGCGGCGCTCGGCGGCCGCGCGCGCCTCGCCGGTCACCCGTTGCACGCGGTGCTGACGCTGTGAGCTCCCGGCCGTCTGCGCGGCTCTCTGCGATCCGGATCTACCCGGTCAAGGCGTGCCGGCGCGTCGAGCTCGGCGAGACCCGGGTCGGTGCGACCGGGCTCGCCGGCGATCGCGAGTGGATGGTGGCGCGGCCGGACGGTCGGTTCCTGAGCCAGCGCACGCATCCGGCACTCGCGCGGATCGTGCCGCGCCTGACGGCCTCGGGCCTCGAGCTCAGCGCGCCCGGCCTTCCGGCGCTCGGCGTCGCGCGGCCAGAGGCGCCGGGGAGCGTCGAGGTTGCGGTCTGGGACGACCGGATGCTCGCGCTCGATGCAGGGGAGGCCGCGGCCGCGTGGCTTGCGCGCGTGCTCGGCGAGCCTGCGCGGCTGATCGCCCGTGCGCCCGACACGCGTCGGTTCGCGAACCGGGCCTTCGTCGGCGAGCGCGACGTGCCCGTGAGCTTCGCCGACGCCTATCCGATCCTCGTCTGCACGACCGCCTCGCTCGCGGATCTGAACGCGCGGCTGCCGGCGCCGGTACCGATGGAGCGGTTCCGGCCCAACCTGGTCATCGACGGGTGGGGCGCCTTCGACGAGGACCGGGTCCGCGTCGTGCGGGCGGGTCCCGCGGTGCTGAGATTCGTCAAACCCTGCACGCGCTGCACGGTGCCTGCGATCGACCAGGAGAGCGGGGAGCCGTCGACGGACCCCGCGCCCGCGCTCAAGACGTTTCGCTTTGATCGCGTGCTGCGCGGCGTGACGTTCGGTGTCAATGCGACGGTCGAGGCGCCCCCCGGTGCAACTCTTGCCGTGGGTGACGCAGTCGAAATCGTCGCCTAAGCGGTAGTTAGATCGCTGCTGAGCTGGAGATGCCTCGGTGAAGAAGGTGCTAACTCTGGTTGTTGTGTGCGTTTTGGGGTGGACTGCCTACACCCGATATCGGGCGCATCTTCCTCACACTGCGCCTCCCGATCCGCCCGAAGCAGCCGCCGCGCCCCAGTTTATGCCGGTGGTCCCGGCGGCTCGACCACGCGCCGAGTACTCCTGTGACGGGCGGACCTATTGCTCACAGATGACCTCCTGCGACGAGGCCAAGTACTTCCTGGCTCACTGCCCCGGCGTGAAGATGGATGGAGATGGCGACGGAATTCCCTGCGAGCGACAGTGGTGTACGGGCGGCTAGCAGCAATCTAACTATCGCTTGGAGCAGCTCGTGAACGATAAAGTGCCCACGGTTCCAAGTCACCGGCTCGGTGCGGGCCTGGCGCGACCCGCTCAAGCTCATCGTTAGGCCGCATAGGGGCGCGATGGACGCTGTGTTTCCGCTCGTAGTCGTCGTTGGCGTGTTCGCGCTGTTGCTGTACCGAATTCGTAAGCGCTCCACCAACATCGTTGTCAGTCCGCGCCTCGGAACACTAAATCTGATAGGAGAGGCTGGTGCGGGTCTTGAAGCCAGCGATACGGCGGCGTTGGCGCCAGTCCTTGGCGTGGCGGAGCGGAGTGCGACGGTGCCGCCGAAATGCAGTGTTCTATTTCTATATTGCAACTTCGAGCCTAATGGCCGGATCAAGAACTCCTCCGAAGGGCTTCGCGAACTTATTCGCGCTTCTGGAGCAACGATTGTTGTGGTCGCTTCGGAGAACTCTGCCGACGCCTACATCTCAGCCGCGAAGAAGCGACCCTACGGCCGGGCCAACCTTGTGATGACGCTATCCCGCCGAGACGGTGTTTTTACTCGCTTCTTCGTGCGACTGTTCGAAAGCATGCGGAACGGGGTGCCGATGCCCGTAGCGTGGATGAGACTGGCGCCGCAGGTCTCCGGAGAACCCCACGCCGAATGTCCGGAGACAATCTTCGCTTGCGAGGCCGGACGCGTTTCCTTTCGGTGATGCTGCCCAACTATCGCCTTAAGCGGATCGAGAGAGGGAGGTGCCGACGATGCTGATGCCCCAGATAGCCATCCCGCGACGCGCTCAAGCTCATCGTTAGCGCGCGCTTAGGATTGCTGCGCATATGCCCAGTCACTTCGCGGTACGAAACGTTTGGGGGCCCGCGTGGGACGCGTCTCGACCGCTCCAGGAGCAGACGCAT
>Ga0335069_10005666_pt1 | contig 18307 bp, 24 predicted proteins | sample Lox_Sample_11_FD_206714 | JGI IMG/M metagenome (GOLD analysis project Ga0335069, IMG submission 206714) | Soil microbial communities from Loxahatchee National Wildlife Refuge, Florida, United States - Lox_Sample_1.1 | ecosystem: Environmental > Terrestrial > Soil > Wetlands | place: USA... | reverse complement strand
TTGCGCAAAAGGGTAGTCCATCAGGAAGGAGGACATGGAGAGGAGCTCCACGTCGTAGGGATGCTCCGCCCGGTAGCGCTGGAGGGCCCCGATATAGTCGCGATAGCCCAGTTCCGCGAATAGATCCTCCAGGATCCGCCAATAGCGTTCGCGGGCGGCCACGCCAAAGACGCGCTCCAGATGATCCCTCAGATCCTGCTGGATTGCATCGTTGTCGAGCAGCGTGTTGTCGACGTCGACGAGGAACACGAGCGGATGGCGTAGCGTCACGCAGCACTTTCCTCAGCAGCTGGACGGTAGAACCATGGCGCGCGGAAGGTTCCCGATCAACGGGTCTCCGCGCGACCCTGGTTTGCGTCCTCATTGGGCGGCATCCAAGGCGCCGCGTCTTGGATTCTCATGCTCCCGATTTGCGCTCTATGACTGACCGCGAGCAAGGGCTCAGAGCGTGATGGCGGGAACATCGCTCCCGCCGGTGGGTTGTGGTCGGTATGAGCGCAAGCGAACTGGAGCTCGCGAAGGAGCGCGTCACAGCGGCCGATGCGGCCGTCGGCACCCAGCGCCGCCTTGTCGACGACCTGAAAATGCACGGCCAGGACACCACGGAGGCCGAAGTGCATCTTCGCGAGTTGGCGCAGGCCTTGGAGGAAGCGCAGGCGCATCTCCGGGCCATGGAGGCCGATGCGGCCGGTGCGATCCTCGCAGGACACGAAACGAAGCTCGGATCTCGATGACGCCCGCAGAGCCGCCCGAGAAGGAGAGCCGCGAGCTCGACGACAAGCAGTCGGCCGAGCTGGAAGACTCCATCGCCGCGCAAGAGCGGATCGTCGATGGCCTGAAGGGCCAGCCCGAGAAGGCTCGGCCGGCGAAGCGATTCCTGCAGACGCTCCTCGCCTGCAGAAAGCTGAGGCGCCGCAACGCGGCTTCCTGAGGCAGGCAGTCAGGCGGGGGTCGGAACGAACCCGTCAGAGTTGGCTTGCGGCCCGGCCGGGCTTAACCACAATTCTTATCCGCTCGTTAACGACGCTGCCGCTAGGTTTCGCCGCGTATTCTCCCGCATTGATTTTGATGGATTTGCGTCTCGTTGCCCCGCCGGTCCCCACCCGCGCGGGGCTTTTTTCCGCTGGCGCCGACATGCTCGAGCAGGGCCGCCGGATTTGTCGCAAATTAATCGAAATTCGCAGGCAGGCCTTAACGAGTAGGCTGCATGATGCGCTCGCGGACGCAAGCAATGATCCGCAGTTTGCGTGTGACCTATGGCCCCGTCTCGATCTCCCATCGAGCCGGGGCCTTCTGTCTGCTGCGGCCTGAGTGGACGCGCCGCCTCTACAACAGCACGCAATAGACGGCCCCGATGATGAGCGCCCACAAGCCCAGGCTGACGACGACCGCGAACAGCAATGTCTGGTAGGGCATCCACCGGCCGTCATGCGACGTCCAACGGTCGTCATGCAGGATCCAGATCCGGTATCCCTGATCACCACGGCTGAACAAGCAAGCCATCCACCATACCGACGATCCCCAAGTCTCGGCTGCCCGCTGCGACTCCCAAAGCAGCAAGTCGTATGGGGCTGGCGCCTAAAACTATTGGGATCTGGGGAAGCTGCGACTCCTGACCGCACCCATGAGGTGCCGCGAAGCCGAGCGCACCTCTGAGCGCCTTTCGCTGCGATTCGCCGGGAACCCCGCCCCGCGCCGGTCGTTATGTTGCCATCGGTCGCGCTCCCCGGCGGGTTTGGCCTTGTCCGTGAGATCACAAAGAAGGCTGAACGCCGCATGCCGCCCAGTGGCTCGGGCACTCGCGATCGGGACTTTCCGGCGATGGCCGTGACCGCCGGGTCACGGCGCTTCAGCGCCGTCTCGCTCGACGCCGTGAATTTTCTGCTGGCCGATGTGCGCGGCGCCCTCGGTCCCTACCTCAACGTGTTCCTGGTCACGCAGCGTCATTGGAGCCAGTCCGAGGTCGGCTGGGTCACGACGATCGGCGGTTTGGCCGCGCTTACGGTGCAGACTCCGATCGGCGCCGCCATCGACGAGACCCGGGCCAAGCGAGGCGTGATCGTCCTGGCCCTCGCCCTGATGGGTGCCGGCGCCGCCGTCATTTTTGCCTGGCCCCGCTTCTGGCCGGTCGCCATCGCCAACGGCCTGGTCGCCGTCGTCGGCGATGTCTTCGGTCCTGCCGTCGCTGCCCTCACGCTCGGCCTCTATGCGCGACGACAGCTCGCCGCCCGCATGGGCCGCAACTCGGCCTTCGATCACGCCGGCAACGTCGCCATCGCGGCGATGGCGGGTGCCGTCGGGTACCTGTTCTCGCAGCGGGCCGTGTTCCTGCTGGTGCCTCTGTTCGCGGTCCTGGCCGCTATCGCCGTGCTGTCCATTCCGGCCGAGGCGATCGACGTCGACCGGGCGCGCGATCTCGAGCGCGCGCCCGACGCCGCGCCGGGTGCGGGAGGCGCCGCGGGCTACGGTGTGCTGCTCAGGTCGCGGCCCCTGGTGGTCTTCGCGCTGTGCGCCCTGCTGTTTCATTTCGCTAACGCGCCGCTGCTGCCGCTGGTGGGGCAGAAGCTGGCGCTCGCCCACCCGAAGGAAGCGACGGCCATGATGTCGGCCTGCATCGTCGCGGCGCAGCTCGTCATGCTGCCGATCGCCCTGCTGGTCGGGCACACGGCCGACGCCTGGGGACGCAAGCCCCTGTTCCTCGTGGGCTTCGCGATCCTGCCGCTGCGCGCGCTGCTCTATACGCTGTCCGACGACAGCGCCTGGCTGATCGGGGTACAGCTTCTCGACGGCGTCGGCGCCGGCATCTTCGGCGCGCTCACGCCTTTGGTCATCGCCGACATCATGCGTGGCACCGGCCGCTACAACCTCGCCCAGGGCGCCGTCGCCACAATGCAGGGGGTCGGCGCTTCCCTGAGCGGCCTGGCGGCCGGCATCACCGTCGACAGCTTCGGCTACGACGCAGCCTTTCTCAGCGCCGGTGCCGTCGCGCTGGTGGCCCTCATGGTCTTCGCGTGGGGAATGCCGGAGACGGCCGAGACCGGGACGGTCGCCAGTGACTCATCGCCGCTTCCGCTCTGACCGGAGGTGGCGCTTCCCGATGCAGCAATGCAAGCGCGATTTGCTTCCGCTGGCGGCAAGGGACCGGAGTGTCGAGCACAGACGTCATTGCTTCGCCCGCTCGCGATATCCGAGATAACCAAAGAAACCCGCGAAGTACGATGCCCACATGGCGACTGAGCACCCGAAGAGCGTGGCTGTCGGCTCGATCACGATCCACAGAACGAAATTCAGCATGAACCAAGCGGCGGCGACGGTGAGGGCGCCAGCATCCAAGATGTAGAGATGACCGGGTGTTCGCGACATGAGGTTCATAACCGCCTGCCAATTGCGCTTGTCAATCCGTAGATTCCCGCAGCCAATCGCTTCTGGAAGCGTTTGCCTCGACGTCCGGTAGCTCGCTATCTTGTCCGTCGCAAGCGTGACAGTGGCAAACACGAGACGATACACGTGCTGGCAGACGATCTGGATCAATTTATCCGAAAGCACGTAAGATCGCTGGCCGCGCTTGAGATACTTCTTCTTGTCCATAGAACGGGACCGCAAGCCTGGTCGACAGATGAATTGAGCCGCGAGCTGCGGAGCAACCCGAAACTTGTCGCTGATATTTTGACGAAGCTTGAACGCTCCGGACTGATCAGGCGCGACGCCGAGGAGCGATACAACGGCACCTCGGCTGCGCCTGAGTTGCGGCGAATGGTTGCACGGCTCGAGGAATCATATGCGACATACCCTTTTGCCGTGAGACGGGCGATCTACGCGACACCGGTGGAACAGATCCAGGCGCTCGCCGATGCCTTCAAGGTAAGGAAGGAATGAGCATGGTTCAGTGGATGCCTGCTGCGGTTTATCTGCTGTGCTTCGCCACCAGCGCGTTTTGCGCATTTCTGCTCGCTCGGAGCTACGGGTCCAGCGCTGCGCGATTGCTGCTGTGGACCGCGTTTTGTTTCGTCGGATTGGCGATCGGCAATCTTCTACTCTTTGCCGATCTTGTGGTCTTTCCGACCATCGATCTCCAGCCGGCGCGACAGATCATCCATCTGGCAGCGATCGTGGTGCTGCTTTACGGCTTCATCTGGGAAACGGAGTGAGTGGGATGTTCGCAGCATTCGGCGCTCCGTTCGTGACCGGCGCCATCGCGATGGGTCATGCAATCGCCGGATTGTTTTTTTTGCGCTTTTGGGCTCGTACGCGCGACAAGCTGTTCGTGACATTTGCCGTTGCTTTTTGGCTCATGGCGCTCAATCAGACTCTACTGGCTTTCTCGGGAGACGCACGAGAGGAGCAGAGCTGGATCTACTTGATTCGCCTGGCTGCCTTCATCCTGATAATCGTCGCCATTCTGCGCAAAAACATTCGGCCGCACGCCTAGGTCGGCGAAGCTCGGAAGGTCGCGATGCTCCGACGGTACAATCTGCAGCAGCTCCGGAGGATGGTGGCATCCAGGCGTTCCTGGACCCGTCGGTTGGTCTTCTGGGGCGGCGCCGTGCTCCTTGGCATCGTCGCCGTCGGATTCGCCGAGCTGAGCGATCTCGCGCAACACGAGTTCCGAAGACTGGTGTCGGCGTTCGCCTGGGCGCCGCTCGCCCTCATGCCGGTCGGCTTCGCGGGGCTGGCGTGGATCACGCGGCGCTTCTTTCCGGGATCGCAGGGTAGCGGTATTCCGCAGACCATCGCGGCACGGCAGGCGAGGGACCCGGCAGTGCGGGGACGTCTTCTGTCGCTGCGGGTCGCGGGCGGCAAGGTCGTGCTGACCTTGTTGGGCCTGCTCGTTGGCGCATCGGTCGGACGCGAGGGTCCGACCGTTCAGGTCGGTGCCGCCATCATGCTCGCCGCGGGGACGAAGCTCGGCATGAAGCGGGGCGACGGCATGATCCTCGCCGGCGGCGCCGCCGGTGTCGCCGCCGCCTTCAACACGCCGCTGGCCGGGATCGTGTTCGCGATTGAGGAACTCGCGAAGGGGTTCGAGCATCGCACCAGCGGAGTCGTGCTGACGGCGGTCATCCTCGCCGGCCTGGCCTCGCTGGCGATCCTCGGCAACTACAGCTATTTCGGAAGTACGACGGCCTCGCTCGCCGGCTGGACGTCATGGGCGGCGGTGCCGATCTGCGGCCTCGTCGGCGGCGTGCTCGGGGCCGTCTTTTCGATCGTCGTCGTCACGGTCGGCAGGCAGCTTCCCGTGGTCGGCGGCGGCATCTTCAAGCGCCAGCCGCTGCTCTTTGCGGCGCTGTGCGGCGCCATGACGGCGCTCATTGGCGTGTGGTCCGGGGGCCTGGTCTACGGCACCGGCTATAGCGAAGCGCGCGCGGCGCTCGAGGGCACGGCTGTCCTGCCTTGGTGGTACGCTCTTTCCAAGATAGCGGCGACCGCCCTCGCCGCGGTGAGCGGCATTCCCGGCGGCATTTTCTCGCCGTCCCTCTCGGTTGGCGCGGGGCTCGGCGCGGCCCTTGCCTGGGTCACGCCATCTGCGCCTCAGGGCGCCGTCGTGCTGCTCGGAATGGTCGGCTATTTCTCGGGAGTCGTGCAGGCGCCGATCACGTCCTTCGTCATTGTCATGGAGATGACCGACAACCAGGCGATGATCCTGCCGCTCATGGCGGCGTCGCTGATCGGGTACGGCGTCTCCAGGGCCCTCTGCCGGGAGCCCATCTATCAGGCCCTGTCGCAGCAGTTCCTGCCCGGACGAACGTCCGACCGCGCCTGAGTCCCGGTCGCGCCATACCAAAGGCGACGCGCTGGTTATCTGGCCGTCCTCGCCCACGCCTGCAGGCCATAACTCTGTTCCCCGCGCGTTTTCCGGGCCAAGGCCGGGCCCTCAGCCCGGTGGCGGCGGGAACCGCGGGGCAGCTCGGCCGTTATGAGACGTGATCATCCGTGTGACCGCGGTCTTGCAACGGCGGGATCTCCAGCTTGCGGATTCTGATCGTAGAAGACGAGTTCATCGCGGCGCTCGATCTGGCGGAAATCGTCAAATCATTCGGCCATGAGGTCGTGGGTCCCGTGTGGGTGCCTCAATCGGCCATCGATCTCATTCGAAGCCAACCCATCGATGCCGCGTTGCTGGACATAAATCTGGGAACGATCACGGCGATCTCCATTGCCGACGAGCTCGACGCGCGCGGCGTGCCATACGCTGTCGTAACGGCTTATTCCCCTGAAAACATAGGCGTTCGATTCAAGGATGCGCGCTACGTGTCGAAGCCGTTTCGCGTCGCCGACATCAAGGCCGCCATCAAGGATATCGCGGCGAGCATATCCCGCCGGGGCTGAGGCGGCTCCTGGGGGTCCGTGCGGGCGGCCGTTCCTAGGAATAATTACCGAAGCCGGGCCGCTGTGGCTTTTCCGTGACATATCGCCATCGCATCGGTCGCGCAGGAGACGCGCCGGCGGCAAATTGATTCGACTTCCGACCGAAAAGCAGGCCTAGTGGTCGCGCAGCCCCGCGGTCCCCGAACGCACACGATACGAGTTCCTGGATGGAGCGCGGCGGTTGGTTTCAAACGACGTCGCATTCTGCGCAAGTTCGCGACCGGGTCATGTCGGCAGTGGCGGGCGTGCGGTGTGCCCTGCAGCATCCAGGGGAACTCGGCGCGTTGGCGGCGAAGGGGGCCTCCGTGAACGGCACCTGCGAAATCTATCTCGATCTGGTGAAGCGCTGCCTGATCGACAGCGTCTATCTCGACGATCCGCTCGCGGACTATATGCTCTATCGCGAGAAGGTGAGTACGCCGGCATGGAAGCGCCGCGGCATCCGCGCGTTGCAGTCGTTCCTGAAGCGCTATCACTTGAGGCTGGTCGAGCCGCACTGGGTATCGTGGAGGCCGGCCTATGCGCGAATGGACCCGGCCGAGAAGCGAAAGCTGCGTGAGCGCGGCCTGGGCTGGCCGTCGCGCGCCCATACCTTCCTGAGCCTCGATCGGCTCGACAACATCCAGTACTGCGTCGAGACGGCGCTCCGCGAGGGCGTCGCCGGCGATCTCATCGAAACGGGCGTATGGCGTGGGGGTGCCTGCATCCTCATGCGGGCGATCCTCATGGCCCATGGCGACGACACGCGTCGCGTGTGGCTCGCCGACTCCTTTGCCGGATTGCCGCCGCCGGATGCGGCGAACTATCCGGCCGATGCCGGCGACCAGCATCACCTGTGGTCGGAGTTTTCGGTGTCCCGCCAGCAGGTCGAGGAGAACTTCCGCCGCTACGGCCTGCTGGACGATCGAGTATGCTTCCTTGAAGGCTGGTTCAAGGACACCTTGCCGGGCGCGCCGATCGACCGGCTCGCCGTCTTGCGGCTCGACGGCGACATGTACGAATCGACGATGCAGGCCATCGAGTCGCTCTATGATCGCCTGTCGCCCGGCGGCTTCGTCATCGTCGACGATTACTATCTGCCCGCCTGCGCCCAGGCCATCCATGATTTTCGCAACGCGCGCGGCATCACCGCGGCCATCCAGGGCATCGACAACCACAGCGCCTACTGGCGTCGCCTGCAATAGACGGCGGCAGGTGATGCGATGGGCGGTCCGAGCCGAGCGCTGGGAGCCGGCCGATCCATACGTCGCCGTCGCGCGCTCCCTAGGGAAGTCTACGGATTGACGCTGGGCGCAGGATAGGGGATAGCGGCTTCCGACGCTGTCGATCCTGCTTTGGCGCTCTCAGCCCCGCTGGCCCTCCCGGCGGGGCTCTTGTTTGCGCTGCCGGACCCATCACGACATCGCATCCGAATCACGAAGGAGTCCTGTGAATCATGGAGAAAGTGGTATTGGCCGACGCCCTCGTCCTGGCATGTCTTGCTCTCGTCGTGGCCTTCGTCGTTGGCATTCGCCGCGGTTCGGGATGGGGAATCACCGTTGCCGCGGGCGGCGTAGCGGTTTCTCTCGCGATGCCCTTTTTCGGATGAAAGGGCGTTCGGCGCCGATCACGCCTTCATGTGGTGAAAGGTGCGATCCGTGACCCAGTGCACCATCTCGGTATCGAGCGGCTTCGCCAGTCGCGGGACTTCGGCGAGTTGCGCGGGGAGCGACTGTTTGTCGAAGGCGGTGGCGAAGACGACGGGAACCCCGCGCCGCAGCAAGTCCATGGCAAGATCGAGGGTGGTGTCGCCGTCGAGCTGCACGTCGAGAACCGCGCCGTCCAACTGATCTCGGTTCGCCAAGGCCCACGCCTGTTTGAGGCGTCCTACCGGGCCGACGACGGTCGCCCCGATGTCGCGCAGCATCTCCGCGAGGTCGAGCGCGGTCATCATGTCGTCTTCGACCACGAGTATGCGCATTCCGTCCAGCACAATGATCCAAGCCCCATCGTGCAGGCCGGGTTCCGGACGAATTGCCGATTTATGGCAGCGGCAAGGCCGCGACGCGTCTGCTTCGATGAGGCGACCCGCGGAGAGGCGGGCCCCTGACGGCGCCCGTCTCCTGGCGGTGCTCGTCAGGATCCGGCGATCGTTATCTCGACCCGGCGGTTCTGCGCGCGCCCCTGCGCGGTGTCGTTGTCCGCAATCGGATCGGCCTCGCCGAAGCCGCGGGCGCTGACGAGCTCCGGCTTCACGCCTTGCGAGATCAGGTACTGCATGACCGCATCGGCCCGCTTTTCCGACAGTACCTGGTTCGAGGTGATGCCCTGTTTCTGCAGGGCCGCACCGACCGGCGCGCTGTCGGTGTAGCCGTTCACCACGAGCTTGTCCTGCTGATTCGGCGCGAGCATGGTTGCCATCTTGGCAATGACGGCCTTGCCCGCATCGGAGATCTGCCAGCCCCCCGACGGGAACAGCAGGTCGCTGTTGACGGTATATTTGATCGCCTCCTGCAGGTGCCTGACGTGCAGCTGCAGTTGGAGATTTTCGTCGCGAAGCCGCGCGTTCTCGGTCGCGAGCTGGTCGTACTCGTTCTGGGTAGCGCAGCCCGAGAGGAAGACCGGCATCATGAGCAACGAAAACAGAAAGACGCTGCGACTTGGACGGCATGACATTTCCGAGTCTCCAGTGCGACGACGATAGAGCAGGCCGCCGGGAGTTGCCTGCGCGAGTACGCTCTTGAGCAAGCATTCTCGGGCGCCGAGGTTCGAAGGTCTATTGGACCAAAGACCTAGATCGCGACGCGCACCTTGGTTTCGGTATGGCTGGCTCAGGCAGTCCGCATCGGGAGACGATTGGACCAAGGTCCAATTGTCGCTTGAGATGCGGCTGCTAGCTTGGCGCCCTATGGGCATCGGCCCATAGGCCTGACACCTTCAATCCCGCCGGCGCCTCTGTCCGGCGGGACCAGCGGGAGCATCGTGTCAAAGGCGATCGCGAAACTCATCGAGACGGTGCCTGACCTCGCAAACGCCGACCCCTTGTCTGCGGAAGTTCAAGCTTGGCTCGACCAGGCGTACAGGACGTTGTGGGGCATCAGGTCAGGGGAGGCGCGCGTCCTCAAGAGCCACGCTCAACAGCTCTACTTCCCCGCCACCAGGAAGACCGCGAGCAAAGAGATCGTCGAGACCTTACGGAGGGTCGATCGCAAGATCAGCGGCCGGTCCCCGGAGTGATCTGGCGCCCCCGATATCGCCATGGTTCAGGAGCTGGTCGGCCCGCATTGCGGCCGACGGAACAGCGTCTCGGTCGTACTGCTTGACCGGCACCCTGGCTGGCCGGCCGGCCGATGTCGAAGTCGGGAATCATCCTACCCACGCACGGGGTTTTCGAGCGAGGGACTGCCCGAACGTGTGACGGGCCGCACACATACAGGCGAGTTCGCCTGGATTCACGTTTATTTTCCGTTGGCCACGACGCTGCGATCACGGTCGCCCGCCATTCTCTAGGCTTGCAATAGGAGGTTGGCCATGGCGACACCCGACATGTTGATGCGTGACGATACCGCGCTACAAAACAATACCTCGCTGGCGAAAGCGTTGGAGCTGCAGGCCATCGACGCGGCGTTGCGAGCGAAATGCGTGAGCCTCGCGCTGCAGACCTACAGCACTTCCCTGAACATTGCCCGCAAGGCCAATGAGATCAATCTCCAACGCATGATCGACGAAAAGAATGGCAAGATGTGGGTCATCGAGGGCTTCGAGAAGCTGAAGACGCCCCAAGGCAACGGTCAGTGCCCGGGCATCGTGCAGGGCTACGGCCACCTGCCTCTGGCGAAATACTGGTTCGCAGGCCCGAAGGTGAGGGGCATCAGCGTCATCCCCTATGGCACCGCCATCGCCACCTTCGTTGACGGGAGATACCAGAACCTGGCGCACGGCAACCACGTCGCGATCTACATCGACCAGGATGCGGTGAAAGGCCTGCTCGTGTTCGACCAGTGGACGAACATGCCGCCTCACTACCGCTGGATGGCATGGGGCGACGGCTTCACCGATCGTTCCAACGACGGCAGCGCGATGTCCATCATCCTGACACCGAAGGATCTGTAAGCCGGCACCTCTGGCGCAGGCCGCGGCTTCGATCACAGTGTCCTCGCCATAGAGCTCACCATGGCCGTCGCGGCGCGCCACGTTTCAGCGTGGGGAAGCATCGACGCCACTCAGCTAATCGAATACTCCGGCCGCCGCCGCAGCAATCTCAGCTTTGGCTCGGCGGTCGCCGGCCGGGAACCCATCCTCAGCCGCCTGAGTGCCAGGACTCGGCCGTGGCGGTAAATGCCTCCAGCAACGCAGCGCGCGCCGCGCCGTCGTGAGCAAATGACAGATATAACCGACCGAATGCCGATGGCATCACCAGCACCCCACGCCGGCGCAGCTCGCGATGCAGCCGCAACGACAGCTCCGGCTGCGCCGCCAGCGTCGCCGCCCGATAGTCGGCGGGTGCCGCGGAAGCGAACCACAATCCGAACACCGAGCCATAACCCGACGTGGTGAAGGGAATGCCGACGCGCGCGAACGCCCGCTCCATGGCGCGGCGCAGGTTGTCGCCGTCGTCGAGCAGCTTGGCATAGTCCGACTGCGCCAGCATGCGCATCGTCGCCACGACGGCGGCGCACGCGACGGGATTCCCCGCATAGGTTCCGGCGCGGAAGACGCGCCCGTCCGCAACCGGCGCCATGGCCGCGGGCGTGCCCACGACGGCGGCGACGGCGACGCCGCTCCCGATCGCCTTGCCGACCGTCGCTAGGTCTGGCTCGAGGCCGAGCCGCAGGCCGGTGAGGCCGGCATGGAGGCGATAGCCCATCAGCACCTCGTCGAGGATGACGAGGGCGCCGTGCCGTCGGGCCGCCGCGGCGAGCCGTTGCAGATATCCCGCCGCCGGCAGGATGCAGCCGGCATTGGCCAACACCGGCTCGATCAGTACGCCGGCTATGTCGTCATGCTCGGCGAACAACCGCTCGATGTCTTCGGCATCGTTGTAGCGCAGCAGCACGGTGGCGGAATTGCCCGGCCGCTGGTTGGCGGTCATCGTCGCCTCACCGCTGCCGGCGGCGCCGAACAGGATGTCGTCATACCAGCCGTCGTAAGCGGCGGCGAACTTGGCGATGCGGCGGCGGCCGGTCGTCCGGCGCGCGATGCGGCAGGCCAAGTGTACGGCCTCGCTGCCGCTGGCGACGAAAACGACCTGCGACAGCTGGCCGGTGGTCGCCGCCAGCGCTGCGGCAGCTTCTTCTTCCTGTGCATGGGCAAAGGCCGGCAGCGGCCCGTTGCGCAGCGCCGCCGCCGCCGCCTCCATCACGGCCGGCGGTGCATGACCGAGCACGGTGCCGCCAAATCCCAGGGACGTATCGACGTAGCGGCGGTCCCCCGCGTCCCACAGATGCGCGCCATGCGAGCGTGCGGTCATGAACGGAACCCCGTCGAGATCAGGCAGGGCGCGTCCGACGCTGGAGATGCCGCCGACCAGATGTGCCATCACCGTCTCCGACCCTAAAACCCGAACGCCCGCGGCAGCCCCTCGGTCAACCACGGGATCGCCGCTAGCGCTGCCACCCATGGGCCTTCTGGCTTCGATCGAGCCATGATCGGCAAGCCTCCTAGCGTGTCAACCGGCGACGATGCGATGGGCCTGGCAGACAAGAGCAGGGGAGTGTCGGACACGGCACCGACCCTTCCGCAGCCCGCCGATATCGGACGACTTCTGTGAATCCGTGCTAAACGATCGGCGGCTGTATTCTGAGAAGATTGCTGCCCGGAGCCGAATATGATCCTCGACCGGTTTGCAACGCTGATCAAAGCGGTGTTTCGCGTGGTGGCGCCGAACGTCGCAGCGTCCTGGGACTCATCCGAATTGGATGCGACGCGCGCACTTCTGGCATGCCCGAATTGCCAAAGCCTGAGCATTGCCATCGCACGGGTATCTGGAGACCCCAATCGCTTCCGCACTGACATTCACGCGCTCTGGCGCGGACAGTGTGAGGTTTGCGGATTTATCGGTCCCGGGACGAACCACAGGCCCTCGGCCGAGCAGGCCTGGAACGATCTGCCGCGGTAGGTATCGCATCATGACGCCCGCCGCCGGGATCTGGCGCGCTAACGATTTCGATGGAGGGCGCGGCTGACGCCGGGGGTCAGGACCATCCGCCATTGATGGGCTGCCGGGCACCGGCCCCGGCGCATGATGAGCAGGCGCGCACGCCGCGGTCACCAGAACCACGGCGACAACCGCAACCATGATTATCCAATGCCACAGCGGGCTATCGGGCCGGTGCTGATCCATCGAGTATATGTTACATTTTTTCTGACGTTGTGATGAAGACAGTCCCATCGATGAAACCTAAGGCGGCCTCGTCGCGCGCCGGCAAGAAACGTGTCCCTCAAAGACCGATCGCTGATCCACGGGTCACGGCGCAATTGAAAGAGAATGTGAACCAGGAGGCGCGACTGCTCTACCAGGCGGGACGACACATCGGCAGCGCCTCGGCCAAGAGACGATTCCTTTCGCGGCTGGCGAAGCTCGACGAGGAGCGGAACCGCCTGCTCGTCAAGCTCGGGTACCATCTCAGACATTGAAGCGAATTGATCCGGAAGCCGGGCTTACCGTGATGTTGGTGGCAGGCCCTGAGGGTACGGCAGATCAGGGGGACAGGTGGCCTGAAACTCGGTCCGGCTCTCGCATCGCGGCGACAATGCATCCAGATTCGGGTAGCGATCGCACGGCAGGAGATCGGGATCGGCCAGCTGCACGTACCGATACATGCAAGCCGTCGTAATTTGCGCCTGGTCGGGCACGTCGGTCGCAGGCCATGGTTCGGTCGCCAAGGCAACAATGGCGTTCTCTGCTTGCCTGCGGCATCGGCCAATCCATTCCTGCCACCGCCAATTGCTCCGGACGAATGATCCGCTCATAAGCGCTGGTGACGGTCTTGTCGATTGCGCCCGTGGCCAGAGCGATCAGACGAAGACAGCGCCGACGTTCGGAGCCTGCCCGGGGAATGAGAGCGCGGGTAGGGCCTGCAAGCTCGTCAAGCCAGTCCAAGATCGCGACCGAATCGATCAGCACCTCGCCATCGTCGAGCACGAGCGATGGGATACGCCCTACAGGATTCGTCTGCCTCATGGAGTCGAAGTCACGGAAGACTGAGCGCGTGTCATGCTCATAGGGGTGACCGAGGATGCGCAGCGTCACTGCCACTCGGCGCACAAAGGGCGAGGAATATTGGCCGACGAGTATCATCCCGTCACCCTTCTATCGACCCTACCCAGGGTAGGCTAACCTATCACGAATGCACCGGACAATCTTCCTCGTCGCCTTCGCTTGCTTTGTTTCCTTGTCAGCCTTCGCCCAGGGCTCGTCCGTCCTGGCGCGCGTCATCTCGTGCTACGACGGCGATACCTGCACCCTCGATCGCGACATCCTGCCCGGCCGGAACCGGGTGCATGTGCGCGGCGCCGATGCACCGGAGATTCCGGCGCGCTGCGCCGCCGAAGAGCGGCTGGCCCAAGCCGCCAAGGAGTTCACGTCGTCCCGGCTGGTCGGCCGAAACGTGCTGCTCATCGACGTGCGGGAGGGCAAGTCCCCGCAGGGTGTCGACGCCTATGTGAGAATGCCCGATGGGCGCGATCTGGGATGGGCGCTCATCAGCGCGGGCCTGGCGCGGCGCTATGACGGCGGCAAGCGGCAGAGCTGGTGCGCGGACCAATGGCGGTGACTGTTCCGGCCACGATCGGCCGCGTCGTCCGGTTGAACGGCTGATGTATGGGGGACTGACTGCCAGCTGCTTCGGTTCTACAGGACCCCCGCCAAGAAGCAGGTCGACGCGGCGGTAGAGGGCGAGGCGGTGATCCGTCGCTAGCGACGGATCATCCACGAGAAGATGCTGCCCAGGCAAAAGGCGACGATCACACTCGTAAATGGATTCTCCTCGATCCGCCGTCGAGCGTCTTCGATCCCCGCGTCTTTAACCTCGTAAGCGTCTTCTTTGAGCTTCTCGACGCGCTCGCGGACCGCCTCCATGGCGGCGCGCGCTTCCGTCGAGGCGCTTTCGCCCAGCACATTGCCAAAGGCCGCTAGTTCTGCGCCGATGGCCGCAACATCGTCCTGCAACGAGCGAATGTCGGCGCGACGGGCCTTCTTCGGGGATCTCGCCATATCTGCCTCCGCGTTTAAATAAATCCAACGCGGCTGCGCGCGAATTGTTCCCTGGGCCCAGGCCCGCGGCACCGCTGGGCAGTGGCATCAATCTCGCCTGAACCCCGTCTCCCGCTCCCAGAAGCGCAGAGCGCGGCAGGCGCGCAGAAAGGCCGTTGCGCCCTTGCCAGTCTTGAGATCGATGACGCCGGCATCGCGGGCGATTCCCGCCTTCTCGAGCAGCAGAGTTGCCGCATCCGTCAAGCCGATGAATTTGCAATGAGCAAAGGCATCGGCGACGAAATCGCGGGCCTGCGGCAGGCTCGCGAGCTCCTGCGCACCCGCGATGGAGGGCAGCAGCACGACTGCATCGAACAGGATAGAAGGGGCGCCATCGAGCTTTTCGTCGGCCGGAATCCAACCGCCGCCGTCGGCTTCAACCCCGCCTACTTGCGGCGCAATGATTTTGACAACGGCGCCTTCGGAGTCGGCGGCCCCCTGTAGCATCTGCAGGAGATCGGAATTCACGCCGTCGGTGACGAGGATGCCAAGCTTGCGGCCCTGGAAGCTTTCGGGGCCGTTGCGAAGGATGCTGAGCGCCGGCGATGGCTTCAGGTTCTTCTTCACGGGCCGAGCCGGCTCCGCCGACTTGGGGATCTCCTGCAGACGCAGGCTCTCGGCCACCTTGGCGCCGAGCGCTTCGTGAACGGTCAGGAGGTGCGCGACCATGCGTCCCCGGATAGCGGGCGTCTCCACCTTGCTAAGCTCGAAGGTGAAGGCGGCGGCGATATGGTCCTGCTCGGTCTCGGTTTGGCTGACGTAGAACTGGCGCGCCTGGCTGTAGTGGTCGGCGAACGTCTCCGAGCGTCCGCGCAGCTTGGGGCCCTTTTCCTCGGCCGCATAGGAGCGGAAGCCGGTGTCCGGCGCCTCGCGCGGCCCACCTGGTGCGCCGCCCCAGGAATTGGGCTCGTAGTTGGCGCGGCCCTTCGGATTGGCGAAGGCCATATGCCCGTCCTGCTGCAGGGTGGCGAAGGGGCATTTCGGCGCATTGATCGGAAGATAGGTGAAGTTGGGGCTGCCGAGCCGCTTCAGCTGAGTATCGAGATACGAGAAGTTGCGGCCCTGCAGCAGCGGGTCATTGGTGAAATCGATTCCGGGCACGATGTTCTGCGTGCAGAAGGCGACCTGTTCCGTCTCGGCGAAGAAGTTGTCGACACAGCGGTCGAGCACCAAGCGGCCAACACGCCGCACGGGTACGTCTTCCTCGGGAATGATCTTGGTGGCGTCGAGTACGTCAAAGGCGAACTTGTCGGCAAACGCTTCATCGAAGAGCTGCAGACCCAGCTCCCATTCCGGGAAGCTGCCGGATTGGATGGAATCCCAGAGGTCGCGACGATGGAAGTCGGGATCGGCACCGTTGATCTTCACCGCTTCGTTCCAGACCACCGACTGCAGGCCGAGCTTCGGTTTCCAGTGGAACTTGACGAAGGTCGACTTGCCCGCGGCATTCACCAGGCGGAAGGTGTGCACCCCGAAGCCCTCCATGAAGCGGAAGGAGCGCGGGATCGTACGGTCGGACATGATCCAGAGCGCCATGTGGATGCTCTCTGGATTGAGGGAGATGAAATCCCAGAAGTTATCGTGCGCCGTCTGGGCCTGGGGGAAGCCGCGGTCGGGTTCTTCCTTGGCGGCGTGGATGAGGTCGGGAAACTTGATGGCGTCCTGAATGAAGAAGACAGGGATGTTGTTGCCGACGAGGTCCCAGTTGCCTTGCTTCGTATAGAGCTTCACCGCGAAACCGCGGACGTCGCGCGCGAGATCTGCGGAGCCCTTGCTTCCGGCGACAGTGGAGAAGCGGACGAAGGCGGGGGTTCGCTCGCCGGCGCGCTGGAAGAGATCGGCGCGGGTGATGTCGGCAAGCGAGTCATAGACCTCGAAGAAGCCGTGCGCACCGAAGCCACGGGCGTGGACCACCCGCTCCGGAATGCGCTCGTGATCGAAATGAAACAGCTTCTCCCGGAAGTGGAAATCCTCCAGCGCGGTAGGTCCGCGCGGCCCCACCTTGAGGGAATTCTGATCGTCGGCGACGGGGATGCCCTGCTGTGTGGTGAGGACCGGGACCGGGCCGCCGGCGATCTGGTGGGTCTCTCCCCCGTCGCCGCGCATGACGGTCTGATCGTCTAGTTGCGCGGGCTTCCGGCCGTTCGAGGATGCTTTCTTCGCCATGGTCGAGATCCCTTATTTGTGAAAGTTGGAAAGCAGGTCGGTGGCTTCATCAAAGCGCCGCCACGGCCGAAGTCGTCTTCGACGGCTCCGAACGGGAACGCCCGGCCGCGCATGTCGTTCCCCAAATTCTGGTGGGCCGTGCATGTCGTCGCCTGGCTGCCCGCAGGCACCCCCCGGGACCGGGGAACAAGCACCCGTTTCGGCGCTTTAGACATCAGGACAACGCATCCGAAACACCTTCATGGAGGACCAATCATGGGTCGCGGTATTCTGCTTTGGCTGCTGGGCGTACCGATTCCAATCATCATCCTCCTCGCCCTCCTCTGGCATTAGTGAGGCGACCAATGACAACCGCATTTGACACCCCGAGGGTCGGGGTCGCCGTCGTTACGGAGAGCGAGGAGATTGGGCAGAGCGCCGTTTCCTGGGCCGCGGTTTTCGCGGGGGCTGTTGCAGCATTGGCCACCACCCTCATCCTCATGGTGCTCGGTAGCGGCATCGGCCTATCGGTGATCTCGCCATGGTATGGGATGGGTGTGACGGCCACTGCCTTGGGCGTCTCCGCGATCATCTGGCTGGTGGTCGTGCAGTGGCTGTCCTCTGCCTTTGGCGGCTTTGTCGCCGGACGGTTGCGCACGAAGTGGACAGGTCTGCACACCGACGAGGTCTGGTTTCGCGACACGGCACACGGCTTGCTGGCCTGGTCTGTGGCGACCATCGCCGGGGCGGTCCTGCTCGGATCGATCACGGCATCCGGCGTTGGTGCCGCGGTGAAAGGCGCCGCCGATGTCGCGGCGGGTGCTGCACAGGGCGGGGCTCAGAACGCTGCAACGAACCCGGAGCCGCTGGGATACTTCGTCGATACGGTGTTCCGCTCGGGGACGCCGCCCGACGCCTCGCGTGCTGACTACCGGATGGAGACAGTTCGGATTCTAACGCACAGCATTCAGGACGGGACGGTATCGCTCACGCCCGATGACAGAGCCTACATGGCCCAACTGGTAGCCGCACGGACCGGGATCAGCCAGCCCGATGCAGAAAAGCGAGTAGATACTCTCGTCACGCAAGCGAACGAGGCGCAGACGAAAGTCCGCGCCGCCGCCAATGAGGCTCGTAAGCGCGCCGCGCAGATTTCGATTATGTTGGCGCTCTCCATGACGATCGGTGCATTTGTCGCGAGCGCCGCCGCGGCTTATGGGGGGAGCGTCCGCGACACCTAGCTAAGGTGCCATCGACCGAGGGTCCGCTTCCATGCGGTGATCGAGTGGTGGCCGCCCCTATCTCGCGATCTGACAGGCGCAGATGACGGCAATAGCCTATGCGCTGACCGAAGATCCGGCGCGGCAGGGAACGCAATCTGCTTCATCCGCCGACGCCTGCTGGCAGCGGTCCGCGTCATTCTTAGCCGCGGACCACTACGAGCAAGACTGGAATCTGCCTCTCAAAGCTGGAGAAGCTGATTACATCGGCTGCATCGCGCCGCCCGCGATCTTTGCGCAGGTGCCGGCGGGTACATAGATCCACGATGCCGGGTCATTGGCT
>Ga0335069_10005665_pt1 | contig 18308 bp, 17 predicted proteins | sample Lox_Sample_11_FD_206714 | JGI IMG/M metagenome (GOLD analysis project Ga0335069, IMG submission 206714) | Soil microbial communities from Loxahatchee National Wildlife Refuge, Florida, United States - Lox_Sample_1.1 | ecosystem: Environmental > Terrestrial > Soil > Wetlands | place: USA... | reverse complement strand
AAATCGGACATTGAGTAGGACATGCACCGGTACTGGTGCACCGCCCATGCCAGAAAACAATGCCAGTCGTAAGTCTCTCACCGGCAACCGCTAGCGACCTTGCTAGGTAAATAGCGAGGGGGGTCGCAGAATCGAACGTCCGAAGGGCCGACCTCCGACGGTGCTCTCGAATCTGAAAGCTATTGGAGCGCCTTCAGCTCTTTAGCGAGGTGGCCCCAAGGTGCGGGGGGAGCGGCATCCGGTAAATGCCGATGAGACAAAGAAGACGAGGTGGAGAAGAGCGACGGTGGCATAGGCGGCGGCGGTATAGACGAGGGCACGGCCCCAGCACGTCTGGAGCAAGCGCGTGACCGCGCACAGGAAAGCGGTGACAGCAGCGACCTTCAAGACCCGCACGCAGGCCCAACCGTTCTGGATGAGGCGGGCGCCAATCGGGTTAGCCTCGATATCACCGGCGGCGGCAGTCTCCAGTTGCGTGGCGGCGGCGTCGAAGAGGCAGAGAGCGGCCACGCCCCAGCCCAAAAGGGTGCCGGCAAGCGTATGGCGACGACCGTCCATAAGCCCGCGCTTGTTCGCGGCGGCTGGTTCCGGGCAAGGCTGCATCTGCGTTCAGGAAATCCGCTAATCCAACTCCTCACCTCGCGTTTGTTCCCCGCGGGTTATTTGGTCTGGGAGAACATCAGCATGACCCGGGGGCCTTTTGCAGTAGTAATTTGATACGTTTCTTCTTGCGGCGTTTGAGGCAGGGCTAACCCATCGCAGGTCTCGTCGTAGCTTGGCTTTCCATCTACGAGCATCATGTAGCGATGTGTGTGGTTGCCCTGAATGTCTCTCAGAATGAGCTGCCAGGTCTTGGTGGGCGCATCATAACTCAGAGGGATTTTTCGCCACTCACTGAAAGAGCCGACAACTTCGACGGCTGTGGGTTTGGGTGTTTGATCGGCCGGCACAGGCCAACGGAACACCTTGGTGAAGCCGAACCGCTGGCTGCGAGCTTCAGGCGGGGGTTGCCGCGAAGGACAAGGCGCCAGCCTGATCATTTGCGTTGCGGACTTTTTCTTGGACTTGCTCGCAAGAAACTGTGTGATGGATTCAAGCATAACGAAATCAATCCGGTGTGGAGCGTTCCACCTGCCAGATGTCTTGGGCGTGCAGAGTGGTGGTTCGGTTGGCGTTCATTGGCGTGCGTTTCATAAGTCTCACAGCTCTATTGCAGAAGCTGTGCCAGGCAGGGGAGGCGTGGGTAAGTGCCTAGGCCGCAGCCGGTAACGCCCTGCCCTGGTGAATCTGGAGGCGGTCAGTAACTTGAACTGCCGAAAATCCGACCCGGTTCGCGGGTTGCGTGTCGCGGAGCAACCAACGGGACTCGGCTCTCGTAACAGCGCGGCTGAGGGTTCCCTCAACCGGGACGCGAGTTCAGGCCTGCAGGAGTGGAGCTTGGCGCGCGATGACGGCAAACGCCACGGCCCAGAACCCTGTGCCAACTGCCCATCCGATCCACCGCCACACCAGGCCGGTCAATTTCCGCATCTGGATGGTCCTTTGCCTGCTAGTATGGTGGATAGATGCGAGCACTAGCTTCCCAGGGTATTGCTGCATGGCATTTGTTGAAAGCGCGAGAACTCCAAATCTTCTGAACTCAAGGTGTGCCTGCGGTGCTTGCTGCTACTCCAGCGAACTCTCTTCAGGTGAATGAACGGAAGTGGAGGTTTTATTCATCGGCCGAACGGCTTCTCGAACATTCGTCGGTCCAGCCAGGTTCAAGGCACTACCCGGGCAGGGGTTGGCCGCCTGATGACGCGGCGATGGTGCGGTATCCTCGACGGGCCTCGCACCGCCATCGCCTTAGCCACGCTGCTCCCTCAGCAACCGCTTGAAGTCTCGGGCCATGCACCTGTCCCGGGCCCGCAATTCTGCCCAGCGCCTCAGTTTGGAGGGGCTGTTGGGCATAGCGAGCGTGCTCTTGGTTTCATCAATGAGCCACTGGATCGCATCATCCAGGACCGCTATGGATTCGTCACGTGTAAGCGGCTGAAAGGGCTTCAACGCTATGGTCTCGACCGGCAGGCGCGCGCCCGCTGTTGGCCCCCACCGTTGCGGCCTATATCGTTCCCAAAAGGTTCTTAGTTTCATAACCATGATTGGCATTCATTTCCTGTTCTGAGCGTTCCTTATCAGATTGCGTGCCAAGGACGTTTGTAACGTGCAAGCGCTAGGTTTTCGGCCACTTGCCTCATTGATGCCGCTCAAAAACGAAGTGCAATTCTTCGAACGTGCGGAAACTCGATACATGCACCGGGGCTGGCCGAAGAACATCATGTCCTCGTTGACAATCTCTAACCGCTCGGTCCTTGATTCACTCAACAGGACTCTCCTTCGGGCGCTTTAATGGAAGTGGCGGCCTCATCCATTGGCTGAACGGCTTATTGGACCGTCCGGGATTTCGACCAGCGCCGTTGGACGGTTGTCTGCGTCTTATATTGTTGTAGCGGCAACACCTTGTGCCGGTCTTGAACGATTGGCCCGGCAACTGCATATGGAACCCGTTGGGCCGTGCGATCGGCCGAGAGCGTAGAAGTTTGGATACCGAGTGACAAACGACTGCTCTCGCCATCGCACGGCCTACGAAGAACTAACGACGTTGTCAGTCTATGGAACTGTTTTACAGGATCTTGAAAACCGCGGTTGCGGGCGAGGCCTCGGACATTCATATCAAAATCGGCACCCCGGTGGTGCTTCGCCTCCATCGCGAACTCCTGGCCATGGAGTGTCCCCATCCCACGGAGGAGTGGATGCGCAACGTGGTGGAGCACATCGTTCCGCCGCACCTGAAAACGCGGCTGGAACAGGAACGCGGGATTGATTTCTCCTACTTTGTCCCGGACATCGGACGGTTTCGCACCAACCTGTTTCAACAGCGCGGCCACTGGTGCCTGGCCATGCGCTACGTCAAAACCGTCGTGCCGAAGTTCGAGGAGTTGGGGCTGCTCAGCCAGATTCGCGACATTGCCGAGTCGCCCCGCGGCATCGTCCTGGTGGCCGGCACCACCGGGTCCGGCAAATCCACGACGCTCGCCGCAATGGTCGAACACATCAACGCCAACTTCAAAAAGCACGTCGTCACCCTGGAAGACCCCATCGAATATGTGTTCGAGGACAACCAATGCGTGATCGAGCAGCGCGAGATCGGGTTGGATACCGTCTCGTTTGAGCACGCGCTCAAGCACGTGCTGCGGCAGGACCCCGATGTCATCATGATCGGGGAAATGCGCGACTCGACCAGCTTCACGGCGGCCATGAGCGCGGCGGATACCGGGCACCTCGTGCTCTCGACCGTGCACACCACCAATGCCTCCCAGTCGGTCAGCCGTATTCTCGATTTCTTCAAAGCCGAAGAGCGCGAGCAGATTCGGCGGCAGCTTGCCGGCACCTTGCAAGCCGTCATCTGCCAACGCATGGTCAGCACGCTCGACAATGGCATGACCCCGGCGCTCGAAATCATGATCAACACCCCGACGGTCAGGAAGCTCATCGAAGACAACCGGCTGGACAGGCTTGCGGCCGCTATCGAGACCGGGACCGAGGACGGGATGATCAACTTTAACCAGGCGCTCTATAATCTGGTGAAACAAAATAAGGTGAGCCAACAGGAGGCTTTGAGCAAAGCCACCAATCCGCAAGCCCTCGAGATGAACTTTAAGGGCATTTTCCTGGATGAGGGGCGCAGGATTCTCGCCTGATCGGGGGTCGCCCAGTGCCTTGCAGCCCTTGGATTTATGAGAAATAACGCAATGAAAGCAATAACAGTGCAGGTTCGCAGGCCGCAATCCCTGCTGACGTTCGGCGCCGTCCTCCTGACAGCCGGACTGGTCCTCGGGTCCGAACCAAATCTCGCAACCGGATCCGGCCAGTCGGGCACCACGGCCCAGCCGCCGGCTGATGCAGCTCCGATGCAGCCCCTCAAAGCGGATTTCGAGAGTTTCGCGCCAACAATCACGAATGTTGCACCCGCCGTCGTAAGAATTGTGACTTCCGTAAAGGCCAACCGGCTGAGTGACCTGGCAGGCGGGCTGGAGGATCCCGTCTCGCGCTACTTGATGGGCCGGGTAGCCAAAGAAAGTGCCGGCCGCGTAGTGGAGTGCGGACTGGGGTCGGGGGTGATTGTGACCGAGGACGGCTACATCCTGACCAATGGCCACCTTGTAAACGGCCCCCTGGAAATCAAAGTGACCATGCAGGATGAGCGCGAGTTTGACGCCCAGGTCATTGGATTGGATGCGCAAACTGACATCGCGGTACTGAAGATTAACGCCCATCACCTGCCCACAGTGCCGTTGGCTGAGAGCCAGAAAGTGCGAGTGGGCGATCTCGTGCTGGCGATCGGCCATCCCTTCGGGGTGGGCCAGACCGTGACGCACGGGATCGTCAGCGCGACCGACCGCGGAGGCATGGGCATCGAGGACTACGAGAGCTTTATCCAAACCGACGCCCCCATTAACCCCGGCAACTCCGGCGGGGCCCTGGTGGATATCCACGGGCGCCTCATCGGCATCAACACCGCCATCCTCAGCCGCACGGGGGGAAACCTGGGCATCGGGTTTGCCGTGCCTTCGGACCTTGCCCGCCGAGTCATGACCGACCTGGTGAAGTATGGATACGTTGTCCGCGGGTACCTCGGGGTCGAGGCGCAGAACCTGACGCCGGAGTTGGCCGAAGAGTTCGGTCTGAAGCGCGCGACGGGGGCGTTGGTCGGCGGGGTGGTGCCCAACGGACCCGCCGAGCGGGCCGGGCTCGAAGTCGGCGATATCATTACGCGGTTCGACGGCAAGCCGGCGGGTGACTCTCGCCAGTTGAGGCTCCTGGTAGCAGAGGCAACGCCTTGCCACACTGTCCAGGTTGAGGTACTGCGCAGTGGCTCGACTCGGTCATTCCGGGTCACCATCGCCCAGTCCTCCGATTACGACCGTCTGGCTAAGGCGGATTGCTCTTATGATAACCATGCCGGCCTTCTACAGGGCGTGACAATCGGTGAGTTGAACAGCCAGCTCAGGCAGCAGCTCAAGGTGCCACGTTATGTGCAAGGCGCGGTGGTGCTCGATGTCTCGCCGTATTCAGCGGCTGCGGGCGCGGGCCTCCGTCCAGGGGATGTGCTCCAATCCGTTGACCGCCAGGAGGTGACAAACAGTGAAGAGGCCTCGCGCTTGACGCAGAATACCAGCCACAAACGGATGCTATTGCGGGTCTGGAGCAATAGCGGCAGTCATTTCATACTCGTGGACTGAAGCGAGCCCGGGCGCCGCGCGCGGCTCGTTGAGCCCCTCATCTGTGCCGGACGTGGCCCCGTTGCCAGGTGAGGAACCGTGAATCCCATGGGCGGCTGCTACGGCTGCGCTGAGAAGGGGCGGAGGTTATCCGTGGCAAGCACTTGCATCGTTGACAGCGGCCCGCTGGTCGCCCTGCTCGGCCCGCGTCAAGAACACCGTGTCTGGGCGCGGCAGAATCTCTCCCGCTAGCCCCTGCCGTCGTTTGCGTGTGAGTCGGTCCTCTCCGAGGCCGTCTTTCTTCTGCACGAACCGCACGCGCGTGGCCACAGGGACGCCTTGCCATGCGCAGGCGCCCTGCTACAGTCCGCCCGCATGAGCCTTTCTGGCAAGATTGACCCCGCAATGGCCAAGCGGCTTGCCGAGCAAATCCGGACCATCGGCAAGTCGGCGAAGTCGGAAGAGGACGTTCGCCTGAATGTCGAGGCCGCACTCAAGCACCATCTGGCTCAGCTAGGCATTTCGACCACCGCGTCTTACGAGCAGCCGGTCACGCTGCTTGAGGGCTCCGGCAGCGCCGACGCCGTTTATGGCTTTGGCATTATTGAATACAAGCGCCCGGGCGTCATTGGCACGGACGCCGGGCGCAAGGCCCTGATCGAGCAACTGGCCGGCTACCTCGTCGGCAAAGCCAGGGAACTAGCGCCCACCAAACCGCTGGAGCCTATCAAGAAGATGATCGGCATCGGCATTGACGGGACACAGGTGATGTATCTGCGTTTCTCATCGTCGGAGAACCGCGCCAAATACTTCCAGCCCGTTTCCCTGGAGACACAGCTCGATTTCTTCCGGCCCAAAGGCTTCAAGCATGGGGGGTTCCAGATTGTCGGCCCGATGCCCATTCACGAAGCCAGCATGGACTGGCTGCTCTACTCCCTGCGCTTCTTCCACCGCCGTGCCCTGGAGCCCCACTCGCTCGCCGAGGTCTTTGGCCCGGAGAAAGAGGTCGCGTCCGCCACTGTCAACGCCCTCTACCACAAGCTGCTCACCTCCACCAGCCGCCGCGTCGAGATGTTCTTCAAGCAATGGGACATGATCTTCGGCGTCATCTACGGGCAGGAGCTGGAACGCGGCGACGCCGCCGCCCGCGAGCTTGCCAAGCTCTACGGCATCGCCGGCAAGCCCGACCTCAAGAAGCTGCTTTTCGCCGTCCATACCTACTACGTGCTGCTGATGAAGATGCTCGCAGCCGAGCTGATCTCCCTGCAGGAAGGCTCGTGGTTTGCCTCCTTCACCGCGGAGATCGAGGCAGCCCCCGAGGAGTTGGTCAAAACCAAGATCGAGCGCCTGGAGGACGGCGGCCTCTTCAAGCAATTCAACATCGTTAACTTTCTCGAAGGGGACTTCTTCCGCTGGTACCTGGACGTTTGGGATGGCTCCCTCGCGCAGAACCTCCGGCACGTCGCCATGGCCTTGCAGCAGTTTGAGCCTGCCACGGCCACCATTGACCCCGACGCCACCCGCGACCTGCTCAAAAAGCTCTACCAGTACCTCCTGCCGCGCCGCGTCCGCCACGACCTCGGCGAGTACTACACCCCCGACTGGCTGGCCGAGCGCCTGATCCGCCAATCCGGCTACGACGGCAATCCCGACAAGCGCGTCCTGGACCCCTCCTGTGGGTCCGGCACCTTCCTCTCCCTCTGCATCCGCAAGGCATTCGAGTATGCGGACCGCTACCTCGTCAGGCCGGATGAACTGATCCAGAAGCTCCTCACCAATATCGTAGGCTTTGACCTTAATCCCCTGGCCGTCATTGCCGCCCGCACCAACTTCCTGCTCTCCCTCGGCACGCTCATCCGCCACGCCTCGCGCATCGAAATCCCGGTCTATTTCTGCGACTCGATCCTGACGCCGACCGAATTCGCCCACGAAGGCCAGATGGACTTCGTGGGTTCGGCCCTGCATGACGGGGAAATCAAAATCCAGATGCCCACCAATGGCCGTGTCTGGCACGTAGATACCTCCCAGGGACGCTTCACCTTCCCAGCGGCCGTGATTGACCGCGAGAAGATTGAGACCGTGTGCGCGCTCATTGAGGAGTCGGTCCTGCTGGGCCGCACCCGCGCCCAGTTCCTGGAAAAGCTCCGGGCGGCCTTGCAGCATCCTGAGGCCACCGTCGAGAACCTCCTCGGCGACGTGTTCGACCGCGTCGCCCGGCTAAACGCCGACGGCAAGAACGGCATCTGGGCGCGTTTCCTCAAGAACCAGTTCGCCCCAGTCTTTGTAGGCCGCCACCGGTTCGACTTCGTCATCGGCAACCCCCCGTGGGTCAACTGGCAGAGCCTCTCGGACTCCTATCGCGACAAGACCTGGAAGCTCTGGGACACCTACGGCCTGTTCTCCCTGAGCGGTCATGCCGCCCGGCTCGGCGGCGGCAAGAAAGACCTCGCGATGCTCTTCACCTACGCCTGCCTTGACAACTATGTCAAAGACAACGGGCGGCTCGGCTTCATTATCACCCAGACCCTCTTCAAGACCAAAGGCGCCGGCGACGGCTTCCGCCGCTTTCAGCTCGGCAAGAAAGGCTCCCACTTCCAGGTCCTCCAGGTGGATGACCTCAGCGACTTCCAGCCTTTCGAAGGCGCCACCAACCGCACTGCCATCGTCACCTTTCAGAAAGGCAAACCGACCAAATACCCCGTGCCTTACGTTTACTGGCGCAAAGAGACCGGGCAGTCCGTCGGCCTAGATGACGATCTGGACGAGGTGCTGGCCAAGGTCGAAAGCAAGCAATGGCGGGCGCAGCCAATCAACGGTGAAGACCCGCAAAGCCCGTGGCTGACGGCGCGGCCCAAGGCGCTGAGCGCTCTTCAGAAAGCCGTCGGCCAGTCCGCCTACCGCGCGTACGCTGGCTCCTGCACCTGGGCCAATGGCGTTTACTGGCTCGACGTCGCCGGCAAGAATAACGCTGGCCAGGTTCTTACCCGCAACCTCAGCGACATCGGCAAACTCGAAAACATCCCCCAGGTGGAGGCTGCCCTGGAACCGGACCTCCTCTACCCGCTCGTCCGGGGACGCGATGTAAACCGCTGGCAGGCCCGCAGCTCCGCCTATCTGCTCAACGTCCAGGACCCCAAGGCCCGCCGGGGTTACGACGAGGACTGGCTTAAGACCAAGCACCCGCTGACGTATGCCTATCTCCTCAAGTTCGAAGAGATTCTCCGCCAGCGCTCCGGCTTCCGAAAATACTTCTGCGACGAAGACCGCAAGCGCTGCGCCCCTTTTTACTCGCTGTACAACATTGGTGATTACACACTAGCCCCATACAAGGTCTGCTGGCCCGAATTGAGCAACGATTTACGCGCGGGCGTGGCCGAACCGACCAAATCCACCAAGGTGACGAACTCCATCCTCATTCCGGACCATACGGTGGTATTCATCCCCTGCAAAGAGCGCGACGAAGCGCACTACTGCTGCGCGTTGCTGAACTCGAGCGTAGGCGGCCTCATCGTTGCCAGCTACATAACGATGCATCCCTCGCCCCATGTCCTGGAGCACGTTCGCCTGCCCCAGTTCGACGCGCAGGACAAACAGCATCAGCGTCTGGCCGAGTTGAGCCTGCAAGCCCATCAACTGACGACCCAAGCCCCCGACGACGCGGCCAAGCGGCTGGCAAAGGTCGAAGCGGAAATCGATGAGGCGGCTGCCGCCGCCGTGTGGGGTATCAGTGCCACCGAACTTCGGGACATCCAGTCGAGCCTGGCAGACCTGAAATAGAAGGCTGAGGGTTAGATCGTATTTCTCCAACGCCCCCGCGTACAGTAGGGGAAAAATAGACACGTGTATGGGACTGACGATTAGTTACGAGCTGGCGTTAAAGGCAGAAGTTTCGCCTGCGGTCGTGCGCGAGCTGGTGCGGCGGACGGCCCCTTACGCCCGCAAGATCGGCTGCGCGCAGGTCAGCGGCCTCTTGCAGGCGGAGAAGTGCGAGGGCCTGGCCCCGCTCCTCTTTTCACCCCGTCGGGCCAAAGACACCTTCCTCTCCTGGGTCGAGCCTGAGCGCGGCTGGCTCGTGCAGGTCTCGCCGGGCCCCGGCTGCGAGACCGCCCTCTTTGGTCTCTGCCAGTATCCGCGCCGGATTGGCTATGGGCGTGGCCAGGCCGCCACCGGCTTCCGCGGCGGCTGGTGGTTCCGCAGCTTCTGCAAGACCCAGTACGCCGGTGCTCATGGCTGGGACAACTTCTGGCAGTGCCACTTGCGGGTCATCAGCCTATTGGATTTCTGGCGCGGGCTGGGCGCGCGAGTAAAGGTGAACGACGAGAGCGACTATTGGGAAAGCCGCTCGGTGGAGAAGCTCCGCGAGTCGTTGGGGAGCTACAATGGCTTCGTGGCCGCGATGGGCGGAATGCTGAAGGACGCCGAGGAAGGCTCGTCGGTGCGGGCGCCGATCTTCACCTACCAGCATTTTGAGCGGCTGGAACACGAGGGCTGGCGAAGATTCGGTGCCCGACTCGAAAGGCTGCAGGCGATGATGAGCAACCTCATTGCCCATTGACACTCAGTGCCAAGCAGCCGTAGCTAAGAGGCACAGAACCAGAGGCCGGGTTCTGAAGTCTAACGTCCGGAGGAGCACCGACTTCGCTGGGGTTGCGGGGAAAAATACTGCCTCGGAATCCCGCCTTGCCGGGAAAGCGGAAAACAGGAAAGAACGGAGCGGCAAACAGCATGAGCGAAACAACCCCCCGATCCAAGTTGGTGCTTTACCAGACCGAGGACGGCAAGACGAGAGCGGAGTCTAAAGGCTGAAGGCTAAAGGCTAAAACTGAAGGGGCGCGGAACTAAAATTGGAAGGAGTCAATTGTTGCAAAAAGTGCAACGGTTCAAATCAAAGGTGAACGCCAGGTCATGCGAGCCGTTGAGTGTTACGAGTTTGCCGTTTCCGGGTCACTTTGGGAGGCCCTCGAAGCTCGGAGAATCGGCCCCACCCGGAATTACGGATATACCTGCTGGATCTTTCCATTCGTCGCCACGGAAAACCCCGACCCCGGCTTGGCCTTCTTCGCGTGCTCGATGACATCGTCCAGGATCAGCGCCAGTTTGGAGTGTTGTTGGAGCGGCGGGATATTGGTCCAGCCTTTGCTTAGGAAAAAGGCGGTAAGGCCACTCTCGTGCCAGGCCCGGCGTTCGTGCAGGCTCTTTCCAATCTGGTGGTCGCCAGAGATGACGATCCAATTGCCCTCGCGGCCGAGCGCGCCAATCCAATCCACGTCCTTTGTGTCGGGTGCGAATTTCTCCTGCAGATGGGCGAAGTTGTGCTCGGGCTTGACCATCTCATTCAGCGCGCGGGCGTGCCGGATAGCCAGGCAATTATCCAGGAAAAACTTCACGCAGCGAGCCGCTGCTCGAACTCGACCGCATCCTTGATTTCCTCTTCCGGCACTTCATACCAGCGCGCCACCTCGGCGACGGAGCCCGTGGCTTGAGCCGCGCTCGCGAGCACCTCCGTGGGAACGCCGTGCGGGGCCACAATTGGCCGGCCAAAGTTCCGCATGGGATCGAGCACGACCAATCTCTGCTCACCTAGCGGCCACCAGCGCACCAGTCCGCTGCCATCGGCAAACTCCAGTTCCTTCAGAAGAGGCCGGACAATCTGCGCAAAGACCGCCTGCCGGTTCACCATTTCGACGAGGGTCGGCTCCCGCGTCTCGCGGTGCAACTCCACGAAGATCTCGCGACCATCCGTTACAAATCGCTGGGTGCAGAACGGATGTGCGACCTTGAACATCTCTTCGGCGCGCTCCCGTGCCTGGCGCAGCGTGGACCAACTCACGCCAGCTTTGAGAAACGCATCCACGAAACGGATTTCAATAAGGTCCAGGAACCCGACCGCGAGGCTATGCTCAATGGGTTGCCATTGTCCCCGCCAGACAGGTGGCGAGGCGTAGGCCTTCTGCCGCGAGCGGTAGTGATAGCCGCGCAACCAGCGGCGGATGCGGCCTGCCGATACGCCGGTGAGGCGCGCGGCATCGCGCACGGGGTAGATGCCGGTATTGAAATAGCTGGAATTCATGTTGTTGGCTGCGCCACTGCAATGTAATCCAAAGTCGGGACAGGCTTCAACGAGAATCCCTGGCGAACCAGCCCATACCGTGTTGGGCTTCCGAGCAAAGGGCCGACTCAAAGTGCGGACGGGCTGAGCAGTTCAAAGTCGGGAATTGCTCAACCGCCGGCTTGGCCGACGCGCCGATCTTGGCCTACCACAATTCGACGTTGCGCCCCCAAAGCCTGTTTTCGACCCCAGCCCGGTGCTGGATTTGGATATTAGCTACCCGGGGGGCAAGTGTACCATCAAGCTCCGCGTCCGGGGCACGCCGGCGCAGTTGATCCTGGTGCAAGGCGCCAGGCCGGTTAGGAGTTGTGTCCGCTACGTGCTGGACTTCCCCTTCCTGGGACTGCTGCCGCCCCCGTTAGATGGCTGGAGCTACATCACCGGCATGTACGTCGCCCGGTTTGGTACACCGAAACCCGGCACGGCGGTCTGGATTCGCACCTGCCAGCACACTGACGGCTTTATAGACGTCCCAAAAGCCCTCCGTTTCCGCATCCCCGCCTCAGCCGCGTAGCCATAAGCCCTTGCCGCATAGCTTTTTACAAACGCCTACAGCTCTGTATCTTCGCAGCCAGCGCACCGGTATCTCACCACCACCACACCGTTACCACACCGTTACCACACCGTATCCTCACCGTAGTACCTCTAATAGCCTATTAGAGGTACTACGGTGAGGATACGGAGAGGATAGGGTGTGGTGACGGTGTAGTGAAGGTGGGGGATGGGCGGCGGGAGGGTCGTGGAGGTTGGAAATCGCCAAGGCGAGACATTGGGCTGCCAAGGCCCAGGAGGTCCGGTTTTTTGCACGTTCGGTTTTGCGACGCTACCATGACTGACGCGTAATATGCCGTAAGTAATTGAAGCAGAAGCACCTGCGAGTATTTATGGCCCTTGGCACGCGTCGTGCCTAAAGGGGACATGTAACGAAGATAAACCGGAAAAATGAACATCAGCCGAAAACAAGCACTGCCTGTCGAGGTTGCAGAACGCGACTTCAGGGCAGAAGTCTTGGAGTCAAAGCGACCGGTCCTGGTGGATTTCCCGGTGCCCTCGTGCCGGTCTTGCCAGGTTCAGGGCTCGGTTATGGAGCAGGTCGGGGTCGCGTTGGCCGGCAAAGTGAAGGTGGTCAGAGTCAATGCCGCAGCCAGCCCTCACCTCTGTTCGGTGTATGACATCGAAGTCGTTCCAACGTTGCTCTATTTCGTGCAAGGGGAAGCCCTGGTGCAGATCGTGGGAAGCGCGAGCAGGGACGAAATCCTGGCCAGCCTCGAAACCCTTGAGCACCACCGCATGGAACCTGGATTGTCCCGGAAGCGCCACGGCTGTGCTGCTCACCAATCCGGAAAGGAAGCGAGTTTATGTTCATTGAATCGAATCCAATTGGCGCCTTGCCCCGGTATTCCGCAAAGCGGAACCGGCACCATGCCGACTTCTTTTGCGTGGCGCCGCAAGCCAAGCAGGTATCACTCATCGGCGACTTCAACGAATGGGACCCCAAAGCGACGCCGATGGCGCGGCAGCCGGATGGCCGATGGCTGGCTAGTTTGGAGATGAGCCACGGCTACCATCAATACCTCTTTCTGGTAGATGGCACGCCAGTGCTTGATCCCAGTGCCGCAGGGAAAGCCCGCAACGAGCACAACGAGCCCGTCTCACTCCGCGCTGTTAGTTGAGCGCGTGGGCAGGAATCATCAAAGCAATCTCCCGGGGATGAACAACTTCAAACGCAACGGTCACCTGCTGGACACGATCCTGGCCATCCGTGCGGGCGTTGGGGACGGCCTCAATGACGCCGAACTCACCCAGTTGCTGCGGGAAGGCACGCTGCTTAGCGAAGCGGGATTCAGTTTGCTGAGTTTCTCCGAGGGCATGGTGACGCTCACCGTTCCGGAGCAGGACCTCGGCACGTGGTATCCGGAGCACGGCTGGATTGCGCCGGAGAAGGAAAAGCTCGCCCGGGCGCTGGCGGAGAAATACGGACTATCCCTGCAAGAGCCCGTCAATGTCGCCACGAACTTTTGGTATCCCGAAAGCGGGCCGCCCGTCAATCACCACCACTTGGAACTGACCTACTGCGGGCTGACCGTGGTGGTCGCTCATCCTCTTTACCTCAAGGTCCGCCTGCTAGGGCGAACGTCACACTACCGCTATGATTGGGAAAAACATTCGCCGCTGAGGCTCGGCCCCGATCTACTGCAGGACCTGTCAGTCCTTTACGCTTCCGCTGTCGAAGAAGACTCCGCTGGGAATCCCAGTCACCCTCGACCGTTTGAACGAAACCTGGAACTGCAAGGAACTTTGTGAAAGGCAACCAACAACGCCGAAGACGGTCACAAGCCCGGGGCAGGCCCGTGGCAATCCTGGAATGGAAGGATGTGCGATTCGCCGTCCCCATCCTACACGCGCCGGTTCAAGCCGCCACGTGGGTCCTCGATTTCGACGGGAAGAATCCCGGAAGCGCACGCATCCGACCCTGCGATGCTCCCCCGCGCGGAGCACTCGCGCCCCAAGGCAACCCAGGCATCCCATCACCTGGCGGACCGGGCGTGCGCTCCCTTTTTAATTCCGACCTCCACGCTGAAGGGGTGTGCTCAAAGCAATGAAGAAACCAGCCACCAACAAGCATCAGCCAGCCGGGAGTGCTGGCACACTGCACACTGGGGTCTTTTCAGGGCTACCCGAGCAGATCCGCCGGCTGATTCAGGCGGTCTGCGCCGCACATGGAGGCATGGGGCGCATGAGCTTGGACGAATGGCGAGACCTGGAGCAGCAACTCAAACGCAGACTTCAATTATGAACACTGCAAAGCCCAGCGATTACAGGAATCGGTTAATGGCATCCTTCGCCGCCGTACCCACCTGCCAGATTGCGGACCAGGACTCCAACTGGTTCCCGGCCGTGGATGTAACGGAGACGGCAGAAGAGTATGTGCTCGAGGTGGACCTGCCCGGTCTCGAACCGGCCGAGGTCCGGGTGAGTGTGGATAATGATGCGCTTTCGATCAGCGGGGACCGGGTGCCCCCCCGTCACGGCGGGAGGAAGTTGCGAGTCGAGCGCCCCTCGGGAGCATTCGTTCGCCGGTTCCCATTGCCGCAGGATGCCTGCGGCGAGATCCACGCCATATTGGGCGATGGGCTGCTGGAATTGCATGTGCCCAGGAATCGCCCGCAACCTGAGGCCGGGCAGGTCCAGGCCATTCCCCTCAAACCTCCCATCACAAAATCTTCAATCGCCGTCCGTGGCTCCAGTGGCTGCGAAGCCAAACCGGCTCTGCAGAAGACGATTGCGGCAACACAAAGAAAGTCAACAAACCAATAAATAGTTATGAATGCATTAGCACTTGACGACAACGAAAAGAGCGAGATTCGGGTAAAGCTGGAATCCGCAGTTGAGAAGGCCAAAGACGCCTGCGAGCGCCTGGAAGCAAAGACCGTCGCTGCGGCCAAGGCAGCGGACAAGGTGGTGCGCGAGCATCCCTACCAGGCCATCGGAATCGGCTTTGCCGTAGGCCTCTTGGTCGGTGTGCTCGCGATTCGGAAGAGAAAGGATTGAAGGCGCGGTCGGCCAGACAAGCGTCGGCCAACGTCAGCATCCTGCGTTGGCCGTTTCGCGGTCAGCGCGCCTGGATGTCCCTTCGGGCAATGGCCGACGAAGAGGAATTCCTCGGGCGTGCGGACGTCGAGAATCTTCACCTTCTCTGACGCGGCCTTCCATTTCTCGTAGGCTTGCTGCGCCGTCACATAAAGCCCCAGCACTGTCTGCTTTTCCTTTGGGAGAGTTGCGTTGAGTTCCGCCATATCCACTTCGTTGTTGAATTGTGTGTCACATTTCCCCTCGCCGGCCGACCGGCGCCCTCCCCGTCGGGAGGGCGCCGCCGGCATTGTGCATTCCCGATGCCGATGCTCCGTCGTCCTAATCGTCTTTGATAGGTTCCGAGCAGCCGGTTAGGCCCCGGTGTATCTCCCATGTGGATCGCTCCCCATGGGAGACACACCGGGGCCCTGCCCTGGTCTCGCCGGTAAAATGCGGCTGTTTACGAATGAACCGTGCTGCAAGATTGTGATCCGCCAAAAGGGGACAAATGCCGCCCGTGCCAGGGCCGGACAGGCCTGGGTGCATCTCACCACCGTCCTTGGTCAGGCAGGGACGCCTCGCTGCGGCGTCCAGGTGCGCGGGAAAGCGACGCCTCGGCGAGGCGTCCCTACCCAGCTAGCGGCAGTGGCAAGATGCACCCGACCGGCCCGACGAAAGCGCTCCCGGGTTGACCCCTGCCAAACCATTTGGCAGGCTCCGCCCGTGCTGGGTGAAGAGCAAAGCTAATGTTCAATGTCTCGTTAGGTTCTGTCTATGATTGAGGTGCGCCCTGTCAACAATCGCCGGATGCTCGGGCAGTTCATCGAGCTTCCTTACGCGAAGTACCGCGCGCACCCGCACTGGACGCCCCCGCTGCGGCTCTCGGAATGGCACCAGTTCGACCAGACCCGCAACCCATTCTTTAAGACGGCGGACATGCAACTGTTTCTCGCGGTTGACGGCAACCGCGTGTCGGGCCGGATTGCGGCGATCGATGATCGGCGCCACAACGAGGTCCATCGCGACAATGTCGGCATGTTCGGCTTCTTCGAGGCCGACTCGCCGGAAACCGCGGCGGCGCTGCTGGCCGCCGCCGAGCAGTGGGCACGCCCGCGCGGACGCGCGGCGCTCCGGGGACCCCTCAACCCGTCGCTCAATTACAGCGCCGGCGTGCAGGTCGATGCGTTCGACACCGATCCCTTCGTCATGATGCCGTGCAACCCGCCGGAGTACGCGCAGTACCTCGAGGGGGCCGGCTATGCGAAAGTGATGGACCTCTACGCGTGGCTGTTCGATCTGCGGCAACCGCTGCCCGACCGGTTCACGCGGCTGGTGGCGCAATCGGAGGATCGCGGAGAGTTCCTGGTGCGTCCGGCCAACTTCTCCGACTTCCCGCGCGAGATGGAGAAGCTCCGCCAGGTCTATTCCCGCGCATGGGAAGCCAACTGGGGCTTCGTGGCGCCCACGCCAGAGGAGTTCCAGCACATCGCGGCCGACTTGAAACAGGTGGCGATTCCCGCCGGGGTGCTGCTCGCCGAGTCGGGCGGCAGCGTGATCGGCTGCGCGATCGGGCTGCCGGACATCAACCAGGTCCTCAAGGGCACCCGCGGGCGGCTGTTCCCGCTCGGCCTCGCGCGCTTCCTGCTCCGCAAGCGGCTGGTCTCGCGCGTGCGGCTGCTTCTCTACGGAGTTCTCCCGGAGTACCGTGACACGGAGGTCCTGGTGCTGCTGTTCCACCGCATCCACGCCTTCGCGATGGCGATGGGATATACCACCGCGGAGCTGTCCTGGACGCTCGAATCCAACGTGGTGGTGAATCGCACCCTCGAGCAGGGCGGCGCCACCCGCTACAAGACGCATCGCTTGTACCAGCGCGCGCTGGCCTGATGGAGCGCTAATCAGCTTGAGAGCTGCATTGCCATTCTCCTCCCGATCTGATACCCTATGACTAGAATGAGCGAGAGGCAGAACCGGTTCTCCCCTCGTGGTCCCGCGCCGTTCGAGGTGCGCCGCGCGAGCCTGCTCCTGCTGTCGCTGGCACTATGGGCGAGCGGCCCGCGGCCGGCGCTTAGCCAGACAGCCCCGCCGGCGACTGCCGCAGCCAGAGATGCCGCTACCGGGCCGACTATCCGGCTGGACTATGGCGGGGACCAATCTGCAGGAAACCCAGTAGCCTCCTTCATGTATTTCGTGCCGCTCATTTCACCCGAGCCGGTGTCCTCAAGCACCAGCGCCGGCAGCACCCAGGCCGCCCGCGTGCTCTCCGCCAGGCGGAAAAGCACCGCCCATTCGTTCATCGTGACCTGCGACTTCGAGTTCACCGGCAACGGCTCACAGCAGAGTATCCTCGATCTTGGACCGACCATTCGCCGGCACGAGCGGGAGCTCAGCGCGGGCGGCTCGATCGGCCGCCAGCTCAGTTCCATCACTGTCAATGGGCCGGGCAGCGGCACAGTCGAGGTCGAGGGAACCGTCAGCAACAACGTGGACACCGTCCGCGAGGTGCGGCTGCGATTCAATGCCCACCACAAACCCAGCCCCGTCTCCATTGCGCTGTGTGAAATCCGCTACATCGAGGGCGAGTACCGGCGCCTCAATGAAATCGTCGCGCGGGTAAATACCCTGACTTTTCGCCGCGAGCCGGGCCAGCCCAAAATGGAAGTGACGGTCGCGTCGGTGAAGAACAAGGCAGCAGGAGACGGGCTGTGGCAGAACTTCGCGGCGAGCGTCAAGGGCCTGGCAGTGAACCTCTTAATTGACCCACTGACGGTCGAGGCTATCGGCCATCGGGCGATGCTGGATTTCGGCCGGGCGCTGTCTTCGGGCGCGGCGACGTTTACCTTTCCGCGCGCGCCGAACTTGAAATCGAGCAGTTCAACGAGCACCAATGGGGTTCCTCTGAGGTTGCAGGCCGGCTGAATTCACCCGCGCGGCGCTCAACGGATGCGGGAGCGCGAATCGGGTGTTTGTGTGGCGGGGAAGAACGAACAAGTGGTGCCAGGCACCTCATGCCGCCCCTCGTCACGCAAGCCCCCACTTGCATCCTTGCGTCTGACGCCAGGTGGGAGGGGCAAGTGGCTGATGAGCGATTGACAGCCGCTGGCAAGTGGCGGCTGACCTCCTCATCGCGGCGCGGCGCCAGGTGCGCCGAACTGAACCTCGACCTTCTTGCCGAGGACCACACAGTTGAATAGGGCACGACCGGCTTCGTTGCGGGTCATGAATTCGTTGCTGCCGCCGACTTCGTCCAGAGTAACCACGACGTGCCGATCGATGTGATAGTCGGTGACCGCCAGCTTCTCGTGTTCCCAGACCGCGGGGTTATCGAGGTCAATGTCGGACGCGAATCGAATAATCATGCGCCC
>Ga0335069_10005664_pt1 | contig 18310 bp, 13 predicted proteins | sample Lox_Sample_11_FD_206714 | JGI IMG/M metagenome (GOLD analysis project Ga0335069, IMG submission 206714) | Soil microbial communities from Loxahatchee National Wildlife Refuge, Florida, United States - Lox_Sample_1.1 | ecosystem: Environmental > Terrestrial > Soil > Wetlands | place: USA... | reverse complement strand
CGCTCGTTGTCCTCATAGACGGTGAGCATGAGGATTTGGAGATCCGGGCAGAGTTCTTTGAGGCGGCGCGTGCATTCGATGCCGGACATATTGGGCAGGTGGATATCCATCAACACCACCTCGGGCTGGAGCCGCGGGATCTTCTGGAGCGCCTCCTCCGAGGTGCTGCAGGCGCACACACACCTGCAGCCCGGGGCCTCGTCAAGGTAATGGGCCAGCGTCGCGCGGAAGTCCCGGTCGTCTTCGACAATGGCCACGGTGGTCGGCATCCGATCACTTGTAGCACGGGTTGGTGGGCGGCGGCATCATCCGAATGGATGAATTAGGCTGTGCTGAGAGCACTGGTCCTAAGCCGTATCCACGCAGAGGAAAACCACAGATGGACACAGATGGACACAGATGCACTGCAATAGAGCTGGCCTGGTTGCCGTCGAGCCGAGACCTCTGGCCGGTGAAGGTAACATTCGCCTGCCGAAACTGCGGCTCCGGCAGTTCATATCTGTGTCTATCTGTGTCCATCTGTGGTTTGAACTGAATGGTTGCCTCTAAGCGCCTCGTCCAGCGGCAACCAAATGCGGCAGAGAGTGCCCGCGCCCGGCTGGGTCTGGCACTCGAAACGGCCTCCCAGTTGTTTGAGGCGGTGGCGCATGTTCGAGAGCCCGTCGCCGGGGTTGCCCGCCGAAAGGTGCGCGAAGCCGCGCCCATTGTCTTCCAGGGAGATGGCGAGGCCGTGTTCGCGCCACTGGATGCGCAGCCAAACCTCGGTTGCCTGAGAGTGCTTGGCGATGTTGTTGAGGGCTTCCCGCACCGCCAGGTAAACGTGGTGGCGCACCTCCGAAGTCAGGGCCACCGGCGGCAGGGAGTCGGCCACATCCAGGCGGCAGCGGATCGGCGTCGGGCGGAAGAACTCCTCGGCGAATTGGCACAGGTAGGTGGCCAGGCTGGGCAACGAATCATTGGCCGGGTTGACCGCCCAAACAATCTCATCGAGCGAAGCCACCATCTCGCGGGATTTCTCGGTCACCTGCCCCAGCCGGGCGCGCGTGCTCTCGGGCACCTGCGCGTCCCGGCTTTCCAGGGCGCTGAGAAAGCGGATTTGCGTGAGGCTCGCCCCGAGGTCGTCGTGGAGGTCGCGGGCAATGCGTGCGCGCTCGGATTCGAGGGCACGCTGGCGCTCCGTTTGCTCGCGGCGCTGGATTTCCACCGTGAGCTGCCGAGAGCGCTCCTCAACCTGACGGCGCAGTTGGGTGATCCAAATCGAAGCGATCAGGATGATGCAGGCCATCCCGCCGACCACAGTCAGCGTATGCCGCAAGGTCCACCACGGGGGACTTTCCAGGACCCGGACGTCGGCGGGCGTGTTCAGCAGCAGCTCGAAGGAGTCAATATCCCGGCCCGCCGCGAGGTCGCCCCCCTGGCCGGAATAGACGCCGGTCAGCTCCAGCCGGCTGCCGGGCAGGATGTGGCGCAGCAGGCCCTGCCGGGAATCCAGGCGAGCCGCGAAGCCACGCGTGCCCGACTGCAACTCGAGCACCTGCTCCTGGTGATCGAGCCGCAAGCCGGTGAGCCGGGCTTGGACTTGCACCCGGCGCGAATCATAGCGCCGGCTGACCAGGGCATCCGCCCTGAGCAGTTGCGGCGGGGGCAAGGGGGCTTGTCCGGTCCGGCGGATCACTGCCTCGCGCAGCACCGGAGAAGGCCCGCCCAACTCCGGGAAGCCGACTACCTCGACGAGATCGCCAGGCTGGAGGCCAGCGTTTGCGTCCGCTATGGCGCGCAGGCCATTGGTTCCCTCGCACAGGTAGGTCTGGCCGCCCCGCGCGTGCAGGACCTGGCCGGCAATTCTGACCCGCTGGATCGCCCCGGCGCGGGGGTCAAAGAGCAGCAGGTCCACCGCACGCTTGGGGGGAGCAGCAAAGGGGTCGGCGGGCGCAGGCTCGTCCACATTGATCGAGAAATTCGAGAGGCGCAACCGGCCCAGTTCGACCTCCTGGGTCGTCTCGTCGCGCCCGGGGATCACGCAGCCGCGCAGGCGCACCCGGGCGTTTTGATACCGGTTCAGTGCTCCGGGCTGTGCCTCGGTTAACTGTACGGTCAGCTTGCCGGCAGGCGTCAGGAGCGCCAGGCCGTCCGCGCCGATGCCCGTGACCACGCCCTGCAACTCGACATACTGCGTATCCAGGCTTCCATTGATTAACTGGTCCCATGTAGGTCGCATCGGCTCGGGCAGCACCCCCGGCCCCAGCCGTACCGCGCGCCGGGCGCGAACGTTGGGCGCAAACTCCGCAAACGTGACTCCCTCCACTTCCCAATAGTCGCCCGCCTGCTGCGCCTCCACCGAGGCAGGGTCTTCCAGCCGCACGTAGATGGACCAGGTCGAGTCCTGGATGAAGAAGCCTCCCACCTGCGGCGCTGTGATCACCCCGCGAATTCTGACGGGGTAACCGCGGCCTGCCTCCTCACGGCTCAGGCGCTTGATCTGGTCAATCGTGGTCAGCAGAGGCAGGTGCTGTGGGCTGCCCGGGGACACGGCCAGGACTTCCCGGCAGGCGGCGCAGCGCAAAACGACGTTCGTGCCGGCCTGGCAACAGCGGCCAAGGAACTCGAGGCGAGCGCCTGCCGAAAAGCTGCGGGCCGCCTCCACCCGGACCTGGCCGGTTCCATCCGTCACAATGGAACTCTGGCCCGCGCAGCAGGATTGAACCTGCCCGGAAATATGCGCAAGGCCATCGGTGGCGGTGAGATTCGTTCCGCCCAGGCTGCCGATCGGCACCAGCGGAATGCTAACCCAATGCCGCGGCATTATTTCGAGCAGGTCGAGGTCGCCGATAGTCGGCACCAGCAACGCTCCCGCCACGCGCTGCCCGTCGGTGGTGTAGGTGCTTTGGCAAATGCCGCGGGCGCGGACATGGCTGTTCAGCAGGAGCAGCGGCGCGCCGCCTGAGCCGTCCACCACCGCCAGGCGCATGCGCCCGGTGCCCGAACTCAGCTCCAGGTCCATTGAACCTGCCCGGGGATTGACGAATGTGACCATGCCTTCAGCTTCCGACCAGCGGTCCAGTTGGTCTTCGCGGAGAATCTGACGTGCGGCGATACGCTGCGGGGCGGCGATGGCGTTCGTGGCGAGGTGCTCGATTGCCGGTGGCGAGCCGACGGACAACAGGCTGCCGTCGTCGGAGATCGTGGAGAAGGTGTAGGTGCCGTCGCGCGGCGCATCGAAGTAGCCGCGAAAGGTCAGCCCGGAGTCATCCGCCTGCACCCCGCGGCTCAGATCAAAATTGGCGGCCGTCCCTTGCCCCGCCGGCTCAAGCTGAGTCCAATTTGGAATGCGCAGCCAGGCGCCCGTGTAGGCACGATAGTCCAGCCCGTGCGACCAGGTGAGCGCCGCGCCGGACGGGTCCAGTCGCGCACAAGAGAGCGCCCCGTCGGGGAGCTTTTGGCGAGGCATGCCCGGCCCTTCGCAATAGACGTCCAGGCCGAGCGGAGATACCAGGTTGAACCAGGAGACAAAGATCGGGTGCTTGCCGGCGTTGAGGCAGATGGCGCCGGATTTCTCGGTCATGGCGTGAATGCCGTTGTTGTCCACCAGCGGGCCGGCGCGCGGGCTCAACCACAGACCGTTCACCGACCAGCAGCCGGTGAGCGCAATTCTCTCGCCGGGCTGGAAGTCTCGACTCCTGGGCGTCTCGACCAGCGCCGCGCCGGAATCATCCTCGAAGGCCAGCAGCCCCCGCTCCGAGCTGGTCGAAAGGACGGTGCCCTCAAGCCTCGCGGCGCAAGGTGTCGAGCCGGCGTTCAGGCGGCGCAATTGCGCCAGAGACGTGGGCCGTGGCGTGAGCGAACTGGGCGGGCCGGCCAGGAGTTCCATGTTATGCGAACTCGGCACCAGCAACCGGGCTGCTCCGCCGGAATTGGCGGCGCAGCAGATGCCGGTCGCCCGAAGGCGGGCGAACAGTGGCGGGGGATCGGCTGACGCGTCATCCACGTCCAGGTAGAGGCTGTTGGTCCCGGCGCTTAATTGAACTTCCAACCCGCCGGCCGGTTCTTTGTGGACGAAAGTGACGCCGCCCTCCGCCTGGACCCACCGGTCTGCTTGCGCACGGGACAAAGCCAGCCCGGGCGCGGCCCGCAGCGGTTCGGGCATAGCTCCTGAGCCCAGCCGGGTCAGCCGGAGGACGGAGTCACCGATATATAGCCGGCTCCCGTCGTCCGAGATCGTCTCAAAGGTGTAGGTCCCCTCCTGCGCGATTCGCAGGTATCCGCGGAATTCCAGCCCGACGTGCTCATCGCGATCGCGCACGCTTAGATCGAAATTGCGTGCAATGCCAGCTTTCACCGGGGTGAGCGCTTCAAAGTCCGGCAGCCGGTCCCAGTTGCCCTCATAGCAGCGGTAGTCCAAGCCTTGCACCACGTTGGTTGAGGCCCCCTGTCCGGCTTCGGCGCGGAGCAGGGCCGCGCCGGGAATCGCCTGGCCGGCGAAGCCCGGGCCCTCGCAGCGCACCTCCAGGTGGAACGGCCCGGGCCCATTGAACCAGTCCAGGCGGACTGGATGCAGGCCCGCAGGCAGGTGGATGCGTTCGGAGCGCGCGGCTTTGCCGTGCAACCCATCATTGTCAACGACCGCCTCGCGCAGGCGCCCAAAACCGGCAATGCCACTCCCTTCCAGCCGGACGCGGTCGCCGGGCTGAAGCTGGGGCAGGTCGCGCGGGGTCATATTCACCCGCAGCGCGTTCGTTCCGGCCTGCAGGATCAGTTCACCCCGCTCCGAGCTGGCCCACAAGGCGATCCCCTCGACCCGCACAGGACAGACCACACGCTCCTCAAGGCGCGCCAGGTCACATACCTCGCCAATGTTGGTGTGCACCACGAACGAGGTCCCGGGCGGTTGCGAGCCTGCCGTCCCGAGCATCCCCGCAAATGCCAGGCAGAAGCTGGCAATGCCCGTGAAACGGTCGGAGCTTTTGCGAGGGCCGGCTGCCATAGAATCGGTGAGTGGACGAATGTAATCGCAAACGCCGGATTAGGCCAAACAGGTTTTAATGCCGCGGCCGCTGCCGGGAGCGTTTCCACACAGCCACCAGGTCGCCCCTCACCCCGGGGTTCTCCCCATCGCACGGGGAGAGGGAGAGTGAGCATCAGCCTGGCCCAATTTCCCCTCTCCCGCTCCGATGCGGAGAGGGCAAGGGCGAAGGGGCAGGACGGTGGCAGTATCAACCTGCACCCGCCCTTTCGGCAGCAACGCGGCTGTATGCCGTTCTCAGCTCGGGCTGGCGATTTCGGCCGGCGGCGTGGTCGAACCGGGCGGCACGTCTATGATCTTGGCGTTCTGCTCGAGCATCTCCACGACCTTCTCGTTCATGATTTGGTCATAGACCTCGATCAGGCCGTTACGCTTCTGCAGGTCCTTGAGGAACCGGTCCGCGGGAATCTGATACAGGCCCGCCAGGAACTGCACCCGCTGGGCGATTTCCTCCTGCGAGACCTTGATGTCTTCCTTCTCGGCAATCTTCTGCATCAGGAAGGCCACCTTCACACGCTCTTTGGCCCCGTGCGTGGCTGCCGAGTAGATCTGCTCCTTCTGCTGCTCGATGACGTCGCGCGACACGCCGCGCTTGGCGTTCTGCTGCACGATGTCGAAAACCACATTCCGGGTTTCCTGGGCCACGGCAGAGGCGGGCAGCTCGAAATTCACGCGCTCGACCACCGCGCGGATCAATTGGTTCCGCACGCTTTTGCTCTGCTTATGATTTAACTCGTTCTCCAGGTCCCGGCGCACTCCCTCGCGCAGTTTCTGCAAGCTCTCCGCCCCATACTGCTTTGCCAGCTCTTCATCGAGCGGCGGCAGCGCCTTTTCCTTTACTTCCACCAACTCCACGTCGTATGCCCCTTTCTTGCCAGCCAGTTGCGGCGTGACGAAATCCGCGGGGAAATCCACGTTCACCGTGCGCTTTTCTCCGGCTTTGGCGCCCAGGAGCTGGTCGGCAAAGCCCGGAATAAACGAGGTCGGGCTGGCTTCCACCCAGAAGTTCTGTTTCTCTGTCAGCCCCTTGGCCGTGGGGGCGATATCGGTGATCGGCTTGCCTTCGCACGTGCCGCTGTAATTGACGACCGCGACATCGCCGGCCTGCAATGGCCGGTCAACCGTATTGAAGTTCACCCGCTGCTCGCGCAGGACATCGAGCGCCTTCTCCACGTCCGCGTCCGTCACAATGCGCGCCTCGCGCGTGACGACCAGTCCCTTGTATTCCGGCAATTGGAACTCCGGAGCGGTCTCAATCGTGGCCGCGAATTGCAGCGGCTGATCGCGGCTGAACTGGATTTCCTCTATGTCGGGCTGGCCGAGGACGTCGAGCTTCTGCTCCTCGACGGCCTTGCGGTAGGAATCGGAGATGAGCTTGCGCCGGACCTCGTCCTGGATGTCCTTGTCGTACTTGCGCACGACCATTTCCTTCGGGGCCTTGCCGGGGCGAAAGCCGGGCAGGTTCGCCTGCTTGCGGAATTCATTGGTCACCGAGTCAAAGGTCTCTTTGACCTTCTCCGCTTCGACCTCGACGCGCATTAGCTTCTTGCACGGGGCCAGATTCTCTACCGTTACATTCACAAGAGTACCTTTACTTTAAACGCCGTAACACGCCAGCGGGCGAGTGGGTTTTGCGTTTCCGCCGCCCGGCGAGCCAACGAGAATAGGTTACGCGAGGGACGGTGGTCAAGTCTGCCTTGTTGTGGATTGAACTCTCGCGATAGGCGGGGTTCAATGGGCCCGCTATGCGCTACACCGTCCGTCGTGCCGAGGCTCCGCCACCGCTGGCCCCCAACTGGGATGACCCGGCCTGGCGCACGGCCGAGACGCTCGAACTCCGCCATTTCCGCCCCGAGAGCAGCGATCACCACCCGCGCACCTTCGCCCGCCTGCTCCATTCCGGCTCGGGCCTCCACGGCATTTTCCAGGTGCATGATCGGCATGTGCGCTGCGTCCGAACGGCTTACTTCGACCAAGTGTGGAAGGACAGTTGCGTCGAGTTCTTTGTCCAACCCCGGCCGGATCGGGGCTACTTCAACCTGGAGTGCAACTGCGGCGGGGCGCATCTGTGTTCTTACATCACCAACCCCGAGCGGACGCCGGACGGGTTCAAGGAGTTTACGAAGCTGCCCGCCAGCATCGGCGGCAGAATCCAGGTGCGCTCTTCCCTGCCGCCGAGGATCGAGCCGGAGATTACAGAGCCGGTCGTGTGGACCCTGGCGTTCTACGCGCCGTTTGAGCTCTTCGAGGCGTACGTGGGGGCATTGGAGCCGGTGTCCGGCCAGGCCTGGCGCGCGAACTTCCACAAGTGCGCCGACGAGAGCAGCCACCCGCACTGGGGGACGTGGGCGCCGCTGGAGGCGCTTAACTTCCACGATCCAAAATGCTTCGGCTCCCTTGCCTTTGAATGATCGGCCTGGCTAGGGCGCCGCGGCGGGTGGGGCCGGCTTCTTCTCGCCGACAATCCAGGTGAAGATCAGCTTGACGGCGTCACCGGTTTTGATGTGACCGAGCACCAGGTTGATGTCCACCGGCGCGACCTTGTAGTCGGTCATCTTCACTTCGGTGTTGCCTTTGATCTCCAGGCCCTTGTCGCCCTTGATCAGGATCGGCGTGATGTTGACGGGCATGGTGATGCTGTTGGTGACGCCGGCGATGACCAGGTCGCCCTTGGCCTCGCACACATACGGGGCGCCATTGGATTTGGCCGCCTCTTTGAGCGTGAGCTGGGAGAGGTGATAATAGACTTGGTGGTATTGCGCTTCCTTGAGGTGCTCGCACATGACCTCGTCCATGCGGTCGCTGTAAGGCGTGCCGTCCTCCTTGACGCTCTTGAGCGAATGCACCGAGATGAACACGCTATTGGTGGCCTCCAGCTTGCCCGGCGTGGCTGCCTGGCCGGGTTCGGTCGGGAACCCGGGACCAACGGCCATCCAGCCCCCGATCATCGGGCCTTCGATTTGCCAGGTCGGGTGGATGATGTTGGCGGTGCCCTCGATGCGCATCTTGCTGCCGGGCTTGGCGATGAACATCTTCATCTCGCCAGCCGACGCAGGCGCCGTGGCAGCAACATTCGTAGCCGTCGTTGTCGCCGTGGTCGAACTGCTTTGGCCGCAGCCGGTAACCGCGGCGCCCACTAGAAAGACCGTCAAAGTGCCCGCAAACAGTGTGTATCTCTTCATGCGTGTCAGTATTGGTTGATATATCAGCGTATCCAGTAAAGCGGACGTTAGGCGGATTACTTTAATTCATACCATTCCGGCTTCAATTCAATTCGTTTGCCGGAGGCAATGGCTTCGTTCGCCTTCACGGCAGTGACCACAGACTGGAAGCCTTCCAGGTAGTCGGCGGCGGGTTTACGCGCCACCTTCGACAACTGGTCGGCAAGGCCGTCCAGGTCATCGGCGCCGTAGCTGGCCTTGTAGTCATCTGTGGTGGTCTTGAACGCGACCGAGTTGGCGAGGAAGTTCTGCAGGGCGTAGTAAAGCGGCGTGTTCGCCAAGGGAGTGTCCTGCCCCGGCGTCGGCTGCGGCGTGGCCGGCTTCGCTTTGCTCGCGTCGGCAACCAGCGCGATGCCGGTCTCCTTGTAGAACTGGGTCTTGGAGGCGTACACCTCCCAGCCGAAGGCCGGCGAGTCCACTTCCTTGAACATCCAGGCCTTGCTCTCGCGCATCATCATGGCGGCGTCGCTCCCGTAGAGCATCTCGTAATCGCCATCGAAGGAATTGGCCAGCGTGGCGTCGTAGAGCATCCGGATGCCGTTCGGGAATTCGAGCACCAGTTGCACGGTATCGGGCACTTCGCGCCCGTCGTTCCAGAAGGTGATCGAGCCGAAGCCGGTGATCGCCGTGGGGGGGCTGCCGAGATACCAGCCGGCCTGGTCAATGGCGTGGATGCCTACTTCGCCCACCAGCCCCAGCGAAATGGCCTTGTCCAGGCGCCAGTTGAGGGCCTTCTCCCGCTCGGGATTGGGCGAACTGCTCCGCCAACTGGTCTTTTTGTGCCATTGCGCCCGCGCCTCGGCCATCTTGCCTAGCTGACCGGAGCGCACGAACGGCAGCAGGAAAATCCTCAGGGGATCGGCTCGCATCTGGAGACCCGCCTGAAACACATGCAGCTTGGACGCCTTGGCCGCCAGCGCGATTACCCGGGCGTCCTCGATGGTATTGGCAAGGGGCGCCTCGCAATACACGTCCTTGCCCGCCTTCAACGCCGCCAGCGCGATCTCTTTATGCGTGGCGGTCGGCGTCGCGATGATCACGGCCGGGATGTCTTTATTGGCCAGGATCGTCTTGTAATCCTCCGTCTGCGTCGCGTTGGGTGCGGCGCTGGCGGCACGCTTCAGGGCGGCGGGATAGGTGTCGCAGATCGCGGCCACGTCGGCTTGCTCCAGCAGCGCCAGGGTGTTCACGATCTCGCGGCCGCGCGTCCAAAGGCCGATCACGCCCACCTTCACCTTGGGCTTCTGCGAGGCCGTCTCGCCGCCGGGCGCCGCATTCGTCTGGGCCAGCAACTCGACGCCTCCCAGCATCGTCATCACCGTGGCCAGAGAGCCGCCCCTCAGGAAATCGCGCCGGTTGAAACCCAGCGGGTCGTTATCATGCTCGCTCATATCAATGTCGTCTGGTAGGGACGCCTCGCCGAGGCGTCCGGTCTGCCAAGCAGCTATTGAACCGCCGTCTTCTGCGGCTTGGCGTTGCCCTTCTCCAGCCCCAGCGCCCACTTGATGCCGCCCAGGATGTGCGCCTGGTAGGCCACGGCCACTTCCTTGGGGTTCTTGCGGTCGGGCCAATTCGGGTCCCACATGTCCTCGCGATGGCCGAGCGAGGTGTAGAATACGCGGCCCTTCCCATACTCCTTGCACCACGAGACCGGGTAATCTCCCGGCGTCTTGTTGTTGGGATGCTTGTCCAGCGTCAGCAGGCCGTGAACTGTCGCGCGCTCAAAGTTCTTGAACTGGTAGATCTCATCGAACACGGTCCACTGGCTTGGCAGATGCCGGCAGGCCGGGCATTGCGGGTCCTCGTTGATGGCCTCCACCTCGACTTGCGGGCCATGCGTTTTAAATTCGCCCCCGATCATCTGGATGTACGGCGGGTATCCGTGGAACGTGTCGGTGGCGGCGTGCATTCCCACGAACCCCTTCCCCGACTTGATCCAATCCAGAAAGGCCTGCTTGTCCGGTATAGGCAGGTCGCCCGTGGTATTGGCAAAGATCACGGCGTCATAGTGCTTGAGGGCCGCCGGGCTCATCTTTTCGGCCAGCACCGCTTTGATGGCCTCGTCCACCTTGGCCTTGTCGGGCTTGCCGTCCGGGCCTTTGAACTGCGGGTCGTTCGGCTCGACCCGCGCATACTCTACGGTGTAGGCGCCGCTGCGTTCTCCCAGCTCCGCGATGATCTTTTCGGCGGTCGGGATCGAGCTGTGCCGGAATCCCAGGGTCACCGTAACCACCAGCACCTTCTTCGGCGCTGCCTGCGCCGGCGAAGGCACACCCGCCGCACCGACGACCATGACCGCTGCCATAAGCAATCTTCCAATTAGAGCAATATTCGTTGTGTTCATATAAATGTATAGCCGCTGCCGCCCACCGGGGCTTGTCCTGAGACTCTTACGCGCCTGAGGAAATTCAATTTCGCCCTCCGGGTCAAGGTCTGTGTCAGGCATGGGTTCCTTGCGGTTATCCGCAGGGCTCTCCGGTGATTGCCTCGTGATGGCCCTGTGTGTCTCCCATGGGGTCCGGACCACATGGGAGACACAAAAGGGAATCAAGCGCCATGAGCGCCTAAATGCACGTGTGTGCGCTGGTCGGTGTCCAGTTTTGAGACACTTGAGCGGAGCATTACGTGTTCAGCGGAACGCGCCCGTCCTCGGGCACAGCAACACGGGACGGCGGCCGGGCTCCGTCCGCGGGGCGGTTACTCGGTTCTCCTGACCCAGCGCATGGCCTTCATCTCGAAGCGGGGCAGCGAGCCCGGTGGCATCAGGCGCACGGGGACTCGCAGGTGCAGGGCGGTCTGGAACGAGTGCTCCAGCCGAAGCTGAAGAGTCTCGAGGCGAGCAGCGCCCTCGATGGCCTCCACCTCGAGCGAAAGCTCGGTCATGGCGGACCGGCAGTCCAGTTGCACGCGATACTCGGCGATCTCCGCGTAGCCGCGCACGATTTCCTCGATTAGGCTCGGATACACATTGACGCCGCGCACGACGACCATGTCATCGCTGCGGCCCAGGATGCCGCCTTCAAGCGCCAGTTCGTGCCGGCCACAGGCGCAGACGCCCTTGGCCCGTGGCTTTACCAGGTCGCCCGTGCGATACCTTAGCACCGGCGAGCCGATGCGGTCCAGGGTGGTCAGCACCAACTCGCCCCTCTGCCCAGGCTGGACCGCGCCGCCGGTCTGCGGATCGATGACCTCAGGCAGATAAGCCGATTCGAGCACGTGCAACACGCCGGGTTCGGTCGGGCACTGGTAGGTGACAGGACCGACCTCCGTCATGCCGTGGTGGTCGAAGACCGTCGCTCCCGGCCAAAGCCGTTCGATGCGCGCGCGCGTGGCGGGGATGCTTCCCCCGCCCTCTCCCGCTACCACAAACAGCCGGACGCGGCTCCTGGCGAGGTCCACATTGCGTTGCGAGGCGACCTGGCCCAAATGCTGGGCGTAAGTGGGCGTGCAGCACACGACGGTGATGCCGTTATCCAGGATTGTCTGCAGGCGCGCCATGCTGGTCATCGAACCGCCAGGGAAACAGAAACACCCAAGCCGCTGCACCGCTTCGAGCGCCGACCAAAAGCCCAGGAACGGGCCGAACGAAAAGGCGAAGAAGAAGCGGTCGCGCCGCGTGATACCCGCCGCGCCGAGGATCTGCACCCAGTTCCCCACAAGCTGGCTCCAACTCTCAGCGGTATCCAGCCAGCGCATGGGCACGGTGGTCGTGCCGCTGGTCTGGTGGCAACGGACGTAGGTCTCCAGCGGAAAGGTGAGGTTCGTCCCGTAGGGCGGGTTCGCCAGCCGGTCGCGGACCAACTCGTGCCGCGTCGTCACGGGAATCCGGTGGGCGTATTCCTCGAGCAAGGCGAACCGCACATCCGGACCAAACCCCGCCAGCTTGCGCGCGTAGAACGGATTGGCCGGGAGAATCGTTTCCAGCAAGGTATGCACCTTCCTGAGCTGCGCCTGTTCGATCTGCTCCCGTTGCGCGAGCGCACGCGGTCGAAGCGGCCGAGGCGAAGCCGGCGCACAACTGCCGCATTGCGCGCCGCCTAGGCCGGGATTTGAAGCCACAGCGTCAGTTACCATCCCAGGTCAGAGAGCTCAAAGCGCCTGCCCCGCCGCATCAGCCCCGAGCGGCGGCGCGGCCTGCGAGACTGCCGGCTTTACATGCGCCGCACCCGGCGCCGGCTTGTAGAGCGTCACCAGGCAGCCGCCCATCGCGGCCAGGAGAATTCCCAGCACAAAGGGCCACGGCAGTTTCTGCCAGCCCCCTGCCGGCGGGTGCAGCGCCAGCGAATACAGAGCATTGATCACCGGCGCGCCGGCAAACACGATGGACATCACCACCGCCGGCGTGCCCTTCGCGCCAAAGGCGAGCAGCACACTAAACGCCCCCGCCGCGCCCGCAATCCCGGCAAAGAGCGACCAGCCCATCCCTCGTGCCGTGAAGCTCCAGGACGCGCCTTTGAAGACCAGCACCGCCAGCGGCGCCAACACCGCGGTCAGAAAGTAAGCAATCCCCACCCAGAGAAATGCCTTGTAGCGGCCATTGACCGGGTCCCCCATCCCCGCCTGGCCGCTGTGCAGGAACGCGCCGTACAAACCCCAGCAGCCGACGGTCAGCAGCGAGAAGACCAGCCAGGTGGAGGGGTGCGAATTGGAAGCATTGATGTCAGTCATAAAGTAGAACTCCGAAGTGCGAGGTGTGAGGTGCGAGATGAAGCCCGAAACCCGAAAGCCGAAAGCCGGAAGAAGGCCGAAATCCGAATACCGAATGGAACGTGGCGCAATAGAGCAGCCCGCTGGGTCAGAGGGCTTCGCTCAAAGCGAGGTCGCCGGCACGCAATTCCCCGAGATGCTACTTCGCGGGCACAGCCACATCGCCGGCCAGTTCGGGTTTCGGGCTTCGGCCTTCTTTCGGATTTCGGCCGTCGGCCTTCGGATTTGTTCTCCCAGTTCCTCACGTGCGTACGAGCTGTCGTTCATGCCGGGTATCCGGCGATACGGTCGCGCCGGGCTGGCTCCCCAGCGGCACAGGTTCGCCCTGCTGCCCACCAGCCGCGCACCCGGATGCAAGGATGCTCGCTGGTGCCGCCTCGATCCGCCCGGAAATGGCCTCCGGCAGCGCCACGGCTTTCATCGTCCCATCGCTTTGCCTTTCGGCGGAGACCACGGTGACCCGGCCGCAGGCGACTTCCCCCGGCGCAGAGCCATTCAGCCGCCGAAACCTGAACTGGTAGGTCAGACTCCGCCGGCTCTTCCTCTCCACCAGCAGGTGCACCTCGACCTCATCCTCGAACCGCAGCGGCGCGGTGTAATCGCACTCCGCGTGCACACGTGGCAAACAGAGGGTTATCCCGTTGCGCGGCAGCACCACCGAGAGCCCCAGCGAGCGGAAGAACGCGTGCTCCGCCGTCTCCATGAACCGAAAGAAGTTGGAGAAATGCATGATACCCTCCATGTCCGTCTCGGAGAACTCGACGCGTCGGGTCACCTTGAATTCGTAGGACATATCGTCGCTCGGTTAGGCCACGGCGGTAGCGCCTGCCTGCACCAGCGGTGCCCCGTAGGGCAGCGGCTCGGGCACCTCTGCCGTCTCCGCGACCGCGGCGTAGAGCCGCGAGAAATCCTTGTTCACATCGCCCGATAGACAGTCGGTAATGTCGCCTGCCATCTCGGGGTATTTGTTCGTGAGCACGCGGAAGCTGAAGTTGCGATCGTAAAAGGCATAGACCAGCTTGCGCATATTCTCCAGGCCCTCGCGCAGCACGCGGCTGTATTCGGTAAAGCGCTCGGCCGAGAAATCCTGCGCGTCGAAAGCAGCCCGGATCGCGTCTGCGGCCAGCACGCCGCTCTTGAGCGCCAGCATGACGCCCGAAGAGAAAACCGGGTCCAGGAAGCCAAACGCGTCCCCGGCCAGCAACAGTCCGTCCGCCGCGCAATAGCGCGAGCGCCACGAGAACTCGCTCGTCAGGTGATACGGCCCGACCTGCTCGCCACAAGCCAGGTGCTGCTTGATCCACGCGTTCTGCTCGATCTCGCGGACGAAGATGTCCCGAGGCTCGCGCACGCCGTCGCGCGTCAGGTACTTGCCCTCGGCCACGACGCCGACACTGACCATGTCGCGGTGCTGAGGGATATACCAGAACCAGCCTTTCTCCGGCACGTAGGCGACGGTTGTTGCTCCGCCGTCAATGCCCGCATCGCGCATGGCGCCGCGGTAGTAGGTCCAGACGGCAACCTTGTTGAGCTTCGGCTCGCGGACGCGCCAGTTCAGGCGAGTGGGTGCGATGGCGTCGCGCCCGGAGCAGTCCAGCGTCATCGGCGCGCGGAATTCCAGATTGGAGGACGGACCCCGCTGGGCTTTCACCCCCAGCGTGCGGCCGTCGTCCCGGATCAGCTCGCGGACAGTCGTCTGCTCGAGCACCTCGGCGCCTTTAGCCCGCGCGTTTTCCATCAGCATCAGGTCGAACTCCGAGCGCAGGACCTGCCAGGTCTGCGCGACCTCGGGCTGGTAGCGGCTGCCGAAGTAGAACGGCTGCGAGGCCTTGCCGGAGGGCGACACAAACTGGACGCTGTACTTCTTCACGAATGCCGAGCTGCGCATTTTGTCCAGCAACCCGAGCCGCTTGAGCGGGAAACAGGTGAAAGGCAGGAGCGATTCGCCGATGTGGTAGCGCGGGAACTTGTCGCGCTCCAGGACCACCACGCGCAGGCCCTGTTCGGCCAGCAGGGCCGCCGCGGCCGAACCCGCCGGCCCGGCGCCGATGACGATGGTGTCGTACGCAGCCGAGGTGCTCATGCTACGGGCGCCAGAATCTCGATGACCTCCGCCAGCAAGCGCCGCGAGGCATCCAGCAGCACGTTGCGGCGACCGTAAAGATCACAGCTCGGCGGTAGCCGGAGCACTTGCTGCGTATGGGAATCCGATTCCATGCGGAAGAAGGCCTGCGGCCAGCTAATATGCGGGATGCGCTCGCCGCGCAGAACATCCCCCAGCGGCCGCTGCTCCTGGAGCACCGGGTCCCGCACGGAGGCGGGCAGATGATCAAGGCAAATCCGGATGACGCCGTATTCCACGGGCTGTCCACCGTCCACCGGCCTCAACGTCACCTCGCGCATGTACTCGTCGCCTTCGAGTTCGCGCGTCAACAGCGTGATCCCGAGGCGCGCGCGATAGAAGGTTTCCAGCGTCGGCGTCATATCGGACGAATGGACGAGCAGGCGGCGATAGGGTTCCGGCATCTGCTCCGGCTTGAGCTGCTCGATGGGCGGCAATGGCCGAGCCATGCGCGCATAGAACCGCTGGAGCAGGAGGGCCCACGATGGCGTGTGCAGCTTCCTCGGATGGTGTCGTTCTCCATTTACGCGCTGGGGCGGAGTTGAGCCGCCGGGGATTTGCAAGCCCGCCGGGGCCGGCCGCGGCATCGGCGGCCGTTCCAAGGTCGTCAGGTTCTGTCTCAACTCAAGCATAACGTGCGGCCCTGTGTTCGGGCAGGAAGAACTCGTGAACCAGGCGGTCCACCTGCAGCAAGCCGTCGCGGGTCAGCCGCACAGCGTCGCCGTCAGTGACCAGAAAGCCCTCTGCTTGCAGGTCACCCAGCGTGTCCGCAAAACGCGAGGCCACATCCACCCCGAACTTCTTCTGGAAGTAGGCGCGGCTGATTTGGCCCAGCTTGAACTGCAGCACGATCTCCCGGATAAGCCGTTCTTCCGGCGTCGGCGTCAGGGCCCGGCAAAGAGGCAGCCGCCCTTCGCGCAGCATGGCGACGTAAGGCTCGAAGTCATGCTGGTTCTGGAAGTGTGTGCCGCCCACGTGCGAGAACGAGGCCACGCCCAGGCCCACCAGGTCGGCCCCGCGCCACAGGCTGTCCCGGTAAACAAAATGCGTCCGCTCCGGCTCCTTCACGGCCGTGTAGCCGCTGGCGATTTTGTAGCCGGCGCGTTCCAGTTCCGCGAACGCGTAGCGCACCCACTCACGCTTTGTGTTCCAATCCGCCACCGGCGCCACGAGGCGCCCCTGGGCCTTCATCTCCTGGTAGATGTGCGTGTTGTAGGGAACCTCCATCTGGTAGATGGTCACGCTGTCGGGCGCCAGCTCGATGGTCTGGCGCACGCAGTCGCGCCAGTTGGCCTCCGTTTCCTCCACCATGCCCGCGATCAGGTCAATGTTGACCTGCGGAAAATCCAGCTCGCGGGCAAAATTGTAGGCGCGGCGAATCTCCCGCGAGCGGTGCGCCCGCCCGTTGATGTCGAGGACATGATCATTGAAGTTCTCGACTCCCAGGCTCAAGCGGGTGACACCCAGGTCGCGGATGACCTTAAGCTTGTGGTCGGTGAGCGTACCCGGCTCGCATTCAAAGGTCACCTCCTGGGCCTCGTCCCAGGGAAGCACCGCCTTCATCTGGCCGGCGAGGTGCTGCAGTTGCGCCTCCGAGAGGTAGGACGGGGTGCCGCCGCCGAAATAGACGAACTGCGGCTTCCGCCCGCCGATGAAAGGCTGGGCCGCGTAAAGCTGAAGCTCGCGGACCGCCAAATCCAGGTAACCCTTGATGGCCGTGGAATCCTTGTCGGTATAGACGCGGAAGTAGCAGAAGTGGCAGCGCTTACGGCAGAACGGGATGTGCAAGTAGAGGCCCAGCGGGGTTCCTGGCGCCGGCGCCCGCTTCAGCGCCGCCGTGGCCTCGCCAAGGCGCTCGGGCTGCCAGAAGGAAAAGGGGGGGTAGTTGGCGACAAAATAGTTGCCCACAGTGGTCTCTTTGGCCACCGGTGCAGGCGCGGGTTGTCCGGGCAACGTTGCTGTACTCATAAAGCAGTCGGCAAACACCTGCCCGGTCCGGGTCCACCGGCCCGGGCGCGGAAAGCATAGCCCCGCTACCAATGTATTTCAATAATTTACCGAATGAACTCGCCTTACTTCCTTGGTCACGTCCAATTCTCGCTGGCGCACCCACCGCAGGCTGGGTATATTACCCCGTCAACTCCATAGCTTTTGGCTCATGAGCCCATTCAAGCATTCAGGCGGATGCAGTGGACGGGGCGGCGGTCTTCCGGGCAGGGGGCGGCGCCGGCAAGGGTTGTGCGCATTCACGTTGATCGAACTGCTGGTGGTCATTGCCATCATAGCCATACTGGCGGCGCTGCTTCTGCCTGCCTTGGCCAGCGCGAAGCAGAAGGCCTGGACCGTCGGCTGCCTCAACAACCTCAAGCAGTTGACGACGTGCTGGCATCTTTATGCGAACGATAACAATGACGTGCTGGCGCCGAATGACTCGGTCATGTACGTGACCGACGTCGCCTGGAAAACCAACATTTCGTGGTGCCCCGACCACGCCAATGTTGACACCAACACGACCGACCTGCGCAGCGGCGTCCTGTTCCAGTACAACACCTCCGTCGCCATCTATCACTGTCCGGCGGACAAATCCACCGTCACGGGCGCGGACGGGCAGTCCACAGGCGTTCTCAGGAACCGCAGCTACAATATGAGCCAGTCGGCCAATGGTTATCCTGAATTGATGATGATGCCGGCCCCGATCAATGCTCCCCTGCCGGCCTGGAAGAAGTTCTGCGACATCCAGTTGCCGGTGCCCAGCCAGTTATTCGTCTTCATTGACGAGAACCCCGACACCATGCTCGATTCGCAGTTCGGAAACCCGGTGGGAATGCCGTTCTACGACTCTGACTGGTGGGATGAGCCGGCGGACCGCCATTCTTGCGGCGGTTGCCTGTCGTTCGCCGATGGACACGTCGAGCGATGGGGTTGGAGGGCGCCGAAAGTGGTTCAATACATCGGCCAGCCGCCGACGCCCGCGGAGTTGCCGGATTATCAGCGCGTGCAGGGCGCGATGAAGATGTGGTCGGGTAATTAGCGCCGGCACCTCTCGGGCGGAGCCGGGTCGCGGCAGGACCGGCTAAGCCGTATCCATGCAGCTGGTTTCGGGGAGCACACGCGCCCTCGCCGGCTGGAGCCGGGCTGGCATCGGTCACTAAACGGTTAGCCGCGTAAGCCCTGCCTGTTTTCCGCGGGGGCGCGGAAAACCGCACGCGGCGGCGCGTGCGCTCCCCTTCACCAACTGCA